>Ga0209253_10000534_pt1 | contig 32820 bp, 25 predicted proteins | sample FrelakmetBRP12BR_FD_187145 | JGI IMG/M metagenome (GOLD analysis project Ga0209253, IMG submission 187145) | Freshwater lake sediment microbial communities from the University of Notre Dame, USA, for methane emissions studies - BRP12 BR (SPAdes)... | ecosystem: Environmental > Aquatic >... | reverse complement strand
GCTACCGAGATCTCGTATCCCCAGTTGTCCCGGAATTGAATGTTCAGCCCGACGAGGCCGGACCGTCAAGTCCATCGTCCCCTGCCACGGGACAAAGCCCACCTGGCTGATGTCGAAGTCCTTACCCACCGCCCGCAGGCGAAGGGCGTTGACCCAGATTTCACCAAAGGCTGTAGGACCCGCCGAGCCAGCAACGTCGCCTTCGTTATTCGTAATTGACCGCGCCACCTGATATGCCAGCTGCCGGTCTGAGCCCCGCAATGCACCGTCGATGTCCAGCACCCCGTACGTGTCGTGGGGGGTCTTCTTTCCGACAAAGAGAACGCCCACCGAGGAATTCTCCATAATCTATTTCTTAACCCGGGCCGATCCGAAGGAGGCACGCGGTTCGGTGAGCTTCTCTCCATGCTGCTCGTAGTCCATCTCACCAGTTATGGCGAAAAAGCCAGCGTATTCCCAATCGGCCAACCGTCCGAAGGCCTTGGTGCCCATGTGCAGCGGAACCCGCGTGCCATCAGGGAGAATTTTCCCTATGCGACGCGAGTAGAACAGCTCCAGCGGACGGGAGAACCCGCTGCCCTGTTGCCTTCCGGACGCCATGAAGATCTCGTTTCCTTGCGTGAAGAATGGCCTCCGTTCGGAGAAGTAGCTTTCGTATCGCGAAATGTTGAACTCGAATGGATCGGCTTCGATCTGCGCAAAGTCTGGGTTCCCCGTGAACTGGAACGTCAATCTCTCGGACGGATTGTAGAACACATCGACGCCTGCATCCGGATCGACGTCATATTTTCCCCCGCTTTTCCATGTCGCCCTGGCAAGGCCCACCGGATACACTTCGAGATTCAGTCCCTGCGCGGAAGGACGGGTGCCTTTCAGCATGAGCTTCCCGAATTTCGAGACCCGCTGCCCTTCATTTCGCTCGTACGTGGACCAGTAGATGTCCTCCTTGCTGCCGGGGATCCATCGGTCGAAGTCGAGGCCCATTCCTCCAGTTGTGGATTGTACCGTATCGAGCGGTACGGAATTTTCATTTCGACGACAAACCCCCAGTCGTACACCTTTGAGCTGGCGAACCACACGCCGTCCCAACTGCAGTCTCGATTGCGTGCATCGTCAAGCATTCTTGCGTCCGATTGCACACCGGAAGCTGATACGGCAAACTTGTAGGCGGTCTGTTTGTCACCGAACGTATCGAGCATGATGGAGACCACATCGCCGTCCGACTGGTCATAAACACCTGTAATCTACTGGACCCCGTTCTGGTCGTCATAACAGACGAGAAGACAGTAGAGTGCCTCAGGGGTCGTCAGAACCCGGCCAACAGTTCGCTGTGTGGGCGGCTGAGCGTAGTAGGGCTGGAGCTGGAAGAAATCGGCAGTGGAGTCGGCACGATGCCAATCGGGATCAACAACGCCGTCGATCTGGATTTCCTTGTCCGCCGACCTAAGCGGGATCTTTTTCTGCACAAGATCTGCGGCCAGAAGCGCCGGACCAGGAGTTCAAGCAGAAGTATCCTGAACATCGCCGTTACCTTTTGACAGAAATAATGCCAGGAGCATGCCGTCGATGGCCTTTCTCTATTAACGGGTTGTATCATAAGAAGTTGCGAGAGGGCGCTTTCAACAAACGCTGAGATGGCGGATCCGTCAGATTGATTTTCCGGCTTTTCTTTGTTAATTGAAGACGATACTATCATAGTGACGAGGATAGCCCTGAGAGGATTGCTGATTGTTGGTGTTCTGAGTGTTTTCTGCCTGCTTGTGCGGCCCGGTTACCGGGTCCAGGCACAGACATCCGGAAGATCCCAGGACAGCATGAAAGCGATCCAGAGAGCGGCAGAGAGAACAACGGACTCCACGCTGAAAGCAGCGGAACAGGTGATGCCGCGAAGCGACTCGACCACAGCGCAAAAGACACACGAGCGCTCCTCCAATGTCAGAACGCTGGAACGCGAGACGGCACCGCACGCACCGAAGAATGCAGGATGAAGAATACGGCCCCGACGACCCGATAGCCGCTGCTCAGCAATCCTGAATGGTGAGCCCAGCATGCTCGCCAACCACAGGCCAATCCTATGAGAAAATTCCCCGTCCGATCTCGCTGCCCTTGGTCCACGTCCGATCCCCTCTATCTCCGGTACCATGATACTGAATGGGGCGTGCCTGTTCATAATGACCAGAAGCTGTTTGAGATGCTGATCCTCGAAGGTGCCCAGGCTGGACTGAGCTGGATCACTATCCTTAAGAAGCGCGAGAACTACAGAAAGGCATTCAGCAACTTCAACGCCGCAACCATTGCCCGGTACGATCGCCGGAGGGTTGAGCGGCTTCTCTCCAACGAAGGGATAGTCCGGAACCGACTGAAGATCGAGGGGACCATAAAGAATGCGCGTGCGTTCATCAAGGTTCAGCGCGAATTTGGGTCGTTCGACCGGTACATCTGGCAGTTCGTTGAAGGCAAGCCGAAAGTGAATGCTTGGAAGTTGCTGAAGGACATTCCGGCAATGACTCCGTTGTCGGATGCCATGAGCAAAGGTTTGAAGCAACGAGGTTTTACTTTCGTCGGGTCGACCATCTGTTACGCTTTCATGCAGGCTGTCGGAATGGTCAACGACCACACAACCGCGTGCTTCCTCCACGGAAGGCACCTGCGCGAACGCAGTCACGAGATATCATAGGCCAGACCATGGCACGACAGAACCGGGGAGAGACATACCCAGCCATCTGGGCAGCGGTGTGCCGGATTCCGCCGGGGAGGGTCGCTTCGTATGGACACATTGCTTCGCTGGCCGGGTTCACGGGACAACCCCGGCTTGCGGGGTATGCCCTTCACAGCGTCCCCCCCGGGGCTGATATCCCCTGGCACCGCGTGCTCAACGCACAGGGGAGAATTTCCCTCGTCGGAGCGGCCGGCAAGAAACAACGGGTTTTGCTGGAACGCGAAGGCGTGGTGGTTCTCCGTAACCGTGTCGACCTCGGCAGACACGGATGGCCCAGGCAGAGAACCACAAAACACTCGAAGCATCCATCACACGGTGCAGCCTTCTGCCATGCTCGTTCACCGGACTCTCGCAAGCAGCGCTGAGCCTTCAGTCCCTTTGCTGTCCCATCATACTCATCTCCCCGCAGAATGGAATTCACAGGCGACATTGTACTGGTTACCGGAGGCTCCCGCGGCATCGGGCGTGCAGTGGCAGATCTCTTCGCGCAGGAAGGCGCCCGTGTCGCGATCCATTACCATTCCAACCGCAGCGCGGCACAGGAGACACTCGCAGCGCTCCCCGGCGGCCCCCATTGTACCGTGCAAGCAGATCTGGCAGATCCGCATGCGGCAGCCCGCCTTGTGGAAACAACGGTGGACAGGATGGGACGACTCGATATCCTCATCAATAACGCGGGGGTGTACAAACACCATCCCGTTGCCACGATGGAGTTTGAAGAGTGGAGGAAGGCCTGGGATCAGACGATCGCGGCAAATCTCACCGGCCCGGCGTACCTCTCCTTCTTCGCTGCAAAGCAGATGCTCAAGCAGGGGGGAGGAAGAATCGTGAACATCTCCTCCCGCGGCGCTTTCCGAGGAGAACCGGATGCGCCGGCATATGGCGCAAGCAAGGCCGGGCTCAATGCCATGAGCCAATCCATGGCGAAAGCCCTGGCACCGCACAACATCTTTGTCACCGTCCTCGCTCCAGGATGGGTGGAAACCGACATGGCACAACCTTATTTGGAAGGGCCAGACGGCAACTCGGTCCGCGCTCAGAGCCCCCTCGGCCGTGTCGCTCGACCTGAGGAGATGGCCCGGATTATCGTTTTTCTCGCCTCCCGAAAGTCGGAATATCTGACTGGATGCATCATCGACGCCAACGGTGCTTCCTATCTGAGGACATGAACTTCACATATCTCTTTCGACAATGAGAATTCCCTGCCGTCTCCCGCTCCTGCTCGCCCTGTACAGTGCCTTGATCCTTTCCACCAGCGCACAGGCACCAATGTTCCCCGATCCGCTCAGCCCCCGGATCGCGAACTATCGCATCGCAGTACGTCTCGACCCATCGGAGAAGACGTTGTCCGGAAAGGAGACTCTGACCTGGAAGAATGCATCGAACGATGTCGTCAATGATCTGCAGTTCCATCTGTACCTCAATGCCTTCAAAAACGAAAGATCGACATTTATGCGAACCGGAGGCTCATTGCCGGGGATCGGTCTTTCTGACGGGGGCTGGGGATGGATCGACATAACGTCTCTGAAAACTGCAGGCGGCGCAGATCTGACGAAACGGATCGAGTTCATCCACCCCGACGACGATAACCAGGACGATCAGACGGTCATCCGTGTATCGCTCGACAAGCCGGTGCTCCCGAAGCAAACCATCACGCTCGACCTCGATTTCACCGCCCGCCTTCCCCGCATCTTTGCGCGCACCGGTTACCATCAGGATTTCTTCATGATCGGACAGTGGTTCCCGAAGATCGGTGTGTACGAAGCCGCCGGACAGCGCTATGCAACAAAGGGCGGATGGAATTGCCATCAATTCCATCCGAACACGGAGTTCTTTGCGGATTTCGGCGTGTACGATGTTGATATCACCCTCCCGCAGCCTTTTCTTGTCGGTGCAGCCGGCATCCTGCAGCGGGAGACACACAACAACGACGGGACAAAAACACTTTCGTTTCATGTTGAGGACGTCCATGATTTTGCCTGGACAGCATCACCGCACTATGTGGATCTGATGGATACCTGGCGCCATGTCTCCATCAGGGTCCTCATGCAGCCACAACGGGCAGGCCAGGCCATCCGGTATTTTCAATCGGCGAAAGTGGCACTCGAATACCTGGACACGTACGTGGGATCCTACCCCTATCCCGTCTTGACAATTGTTGACCCTGCGTACGGTGCTTCCGGGGCCGGCGGAATGGAGTACCCAACGCTGATTACCGCGGGAACATTCTGGGGAATTGGTGGTGCTCTCAAGCTTGCCGAGGGGACGATCGTGCATGAATTCGGTCACCAGTACTGGTACGGGATGTCTGCCAGTAACGAGTTCGAGGAGGCCTGGCTCGACGAGGGGGTGAACCAGTACTACGAGACACGGATCATGACTGATGCTTATGGTGCGAAAACCTCTATGGTGGACTTCCTCGGTCTGACGGCCGGTGATGAAGAATTCACCCGGAGCTCCTACGCGAGAATGCGCAACCCGCGCGTTGCCCCGACAGCCACAGAAGCCTGGAAATTTCCCCGCAACTCGTATGGCAACCTGACCTACTTTAAGACCGCAGTCTTCCTGACCACGCTCGAGAGAATGGTCGGCCGTCCGGTCATGGATTCCACCATGAAGACGTTCTTCCGCCGATGGCGGTTCAGACATCCCTGTGCGCGCGACTTCATCACCGTATTCAACGAGATCGTCCCGCCGATGACGCACGATCGCTACGGCAAGAATCTCGATTGGTTCTTTGACCAGGTATTGTACGGTACCGGTGTCTGCGACTACGAACTCACGTCTATCCGCAACGAAAGAGAGCGGTCGAACAGCGGGATGGGGGACGGCACAGACACGGACGCCAGCCCCCACTCCACAAGCGAAAAGATCTCTTCCTCCACGCAGTTTTTCTCCACCGTAACGGTCAGCCGCATCGGCGAGATCACGCTGCCGGTCACCCTCCGGGTGGGCTTTGACGACGGGATCGAGGTCACCGAACAATGGGATGGACACGGCCGGACCATCGACTTCCACTACCAGCGTACGGCAAGAGTCCTCTGGGCAACGGTCGATCCGGACCATATTCTCGCGATGGACATTGATGTCAACAATAACAGCAAGACCGTTGAACCGCCTGCGTCACCAATCTGGAAGTACACGGCAAAAGCCCTTTTCTGGCTGCAGAACATCTTCAGTCTTCTCGCCACATTCGGATAGGAGAGACCTATGACCTTCATGCGTGCTCTCTTCGCCGGCATCCGAATGGCAAATTCCGCGGGGCGGGTGATACTGACGCTGTATGTCCTTAATCTCCTGCTCGCCATTCCGATCGCGCTGGGTTTCCGGGCTACCGTGACTGCCGCCTTTGGCGGCTCGATGGGCCCGGGAAACCTTGTCGAGGGCTTCGACTTCACCGTAGTTCAGGATTTCATGAATCGTCACGGCGAGGAAATCCAACCGCTGTCCCGTCAGATGGCCGGCTTCGCGTTCCTGTCGATGCTCCTCTCCACGTTTCTGGCCGGGGGGACGCTTTCTTTCCTGCGCGAAAAGAACGGCAGTTTCTCGGCGGAAGCTTTTTTCAAGGGTTGTGGCAAGTACTTTTCACGGTTCTTCAGACTCTTCCTGATCTTTGGCATCCTCCTTATTCTCCTTGCGGTCATCCTCAGTGTGGGGCTCGGTACTGCATTCACGCAAGTCGCCGAGGGTGCAAGTTCCGAGGTTACGGCGTTCGCCGCCTTCATCGCCGTCGGCATGGCATTCCTTCTCCCGGTGATGCTTCTCATGATGGCCGCGGACTATGCAAAAGTCATAACAGTCGCCCACGATGCCCGTTCCATGGCAGGGGTGACCAGCGATGCCGTCCGGTTCATACTCAAGAACTTCTTCCCCGCGGTCAGTTTGCAACTCATGCTGCTTCTTCTTGCTCTTTTGTTGATTGCTGCGTACTGGGGGTTTGAGGGCCTTATCGGAATGACCTCTTCACTTTCGATCGTGGTCGTTTTTCTGGTGCAGCAGGTCTTCATGACTTTGCGTATGTGGGTGAGGGTAACCTTCTTTGCGGGGGAGACGACGCTGTACGAGGCACGTAAACCCCAGCCGGTCAGCTTCATCGGTTGGGATGACCCGCCCCTTTTGACAAAGACTTAGGACAGATGCATGGGTCGGTGACCAGGGAGGGGGAGACGAACACCCTTTTCTTCAGGGTAAAGTGCTCGATACCCGCAGATGTTCTGTCCAGGGCGATCATGGAGGGGGGGAGGTGTCGTAGCGCCGGCGGCCTCCTTGACAGCAATCCCTTTTCCACGTACGTTTGGAGAGACAACCGACCGCGAGCGATGCAGGATACGATGACATTGCGCAATGTGTTGGCGAAGCACACCCGGGAAGGAGATCTCTACGAGAAGGGAGAAAAGGACTGGGTTGTCTGCTTTGCCTGCGGCCACCGATGCAGAATTCCACCGGGACGCGACGGTATCTGCAAGGTCCGTTTCAACGACGCTGGCACCCTCCGCGTACCGCATGGCTATGTCGCGGGACTCGCTGTCGATCCGATCGAGAAGAAGCCGTTTTTCCATGCACTTCCCGGGAGCAACGCCCTCAGCTTCGGCATGCTCGGGTGCGACTACCACTGTGCATATTGCCAGAACTGGATCACGTCGCAAGCCTTGCGTGATCCCTCGGCTGTGAGCTCGCCATCATGTATTTCCGCCGAGAGAATCGTCGAACTTGCGCTCGAACGCCGGACGCCGGTCATCACCAGCACCTATAACGAACCATTGATCACCAGTGAGTGGGCAGTCGAGGTCTTCCGGCTAGCTCGAAAGCACGGCCTGAAGTGCTCGTACGTTTCCAACGGCAACGCCACACCGGAGGTGATCGAGTTTCTTCGTCCTCACGTGCAGTTATATAAGATCGACCTCAAGAGCTTTCGGCAGAAGAACTACCGGCAACTGGGGGGGAGGCTCGAAACGGTGCTTGATGCCATCCGGATGCTGCACGCCGCCGGCATCTGGGTGGAAATCGTCACACTGGTGGTTCCCGGATTCAACGATTCCGACGGCGAATTGAACGACATCGCGAGCTTCCTTGCCTCCGTTTCCCGCGACATCCCATGGCATGTGACTGCCTTCCATCCGGACTACTCTATGACCGACCCCGATCCGACACCGGCCCGCACGCTCTTGCGCGCGGCAGAAATCGGGACTGCCGCAGGTCTGTCCTTCGTGTATGCGGGTAACCTGCCCGGGAAGACCGGTCGGCTTGAGAACACTTACTGTCCCTCCTGCCATGACCTTCTTATTGAGCGCCGGGGTTTTGCCGTCCTCCAGAACACCCTGAAGGACGGCACCTGCCCGAACTGCTCGGCAGTCATTGCCGGAGTGTGGCAGTGAGAGCCCGCTCCTTTCTTCGGTCTTCCCGTCTCGTTGCCTCCACCCGCTTATCAAGGCGCCCGGGATGAACGCCGATCGTACGCCGCGTCTCTCTCTCGTCATTGCTGTTTACAACAAAGCCGAGAATCTGCAGTTCGTTCTCGCCGCTTGCGGGCGGCAGTCGTTCAACGATTTCGAAGTGATCATCGCCGATGACGGGTCCGGGCCAGCGATCCGCGAGGTTGTGGCTGAAGCCGAGCACCTGTACACGTACCCGATCATCCATCTCTGGCACGAGGACCGGGGCTGGCGCAAAAACACGATGCTCAACAACGGGATCCGGACAGCGCGCGCAGGTCACATCGTGTTCATCGATGGCGACTGCATTCCGTCCAAGGATTTCCTCCATGATCACTGGAGCGAGCGGGAGACAAAGCGCGTGCTGCTGGGGAGGCGTGTCGAAACAAGCGAACGTTGGTCGCGTGCGCTCACGATGGAGAAGATCTCTCGTGGCGCATTTGAGCACCTGGGATGGGACGAGCTGACCGATGGACTCAGGGGGCAATCGCTGCGGGTTGAGGACGGGATCAGGATCAGGAGCGCGTTCCTGCGCCGCCTGCTCCTGCGCACTGTGAAGGGCATGCTCGGGAGCAACTTCTCGGCAGCGAAGAAGGATCTGGAGGAAGTCAACGGATTTGACGAACTCTACAACGGACCGGGCTGCGGCGAGGACTCGGATATCCAGTTCCGTCTTTCGCTGATCGGAGTCACCGGCAAATCCATGCGCAACCTCGCCGTTCAGTACCACATCTATCATCCCGCCACCAAAGTCTCCGACCCATGCTGGGACCGGTTTGAGATGGTGAAGACCACCAGGGAGCCCCGCTGCAGGCATGGGCTCGTCACCATCGGGGAGACCGGTCTTTCAAGAGCATAAGAAACGGGGCCCCATGGGGCCCCGTGGCAACAAATCCTCCTGCATATCCGGAAGCGTCGCTCTTATTTCTCCTCCTCTTCGGTAACGCTTTCCTTCTCGAGAGTGTACCCTGCTGGCACGTCGAATTCAGATGCGGGAATGGACCTTTTTTCGATCTTCGTCACAGTTTCCTTCATCTCGCCGATTTCTGTCTGAACGGGGAAGCCCTCGATTTTTGTGAAGGCGTTCGCCATCCCCTTGGCAATGGGATTCATCGCAAGACTGCGTTTCATGAATTGATCGAAATCGCCCCTCATGGCTTCGTAGCCTTTGATATCCTTCGTTGCCCAGAGAGCCAACATCTCCTTTCCGTTGCGTTTGATGACGTACTTCGTGGCTGGGAAACCGCTGATGGTCGCCCGATCGCCGGTGGGGTTAACCTCGATCTTCTGTTCCTTTTCCTTACCCGGCATGAACGCGCCCATGCGGTCCTCCATCATCTTTCGCTGTTCAGGCGGCATGCTCTCCATTTTTTTCTGGATCTCCGCCATCTGCTGATCCAGCTTTTCGCCCCCCTTTTTCATTGCCGCTTCCATTTCGGCGAATGTTATCTGCCGGTATGTCTTTTCTTTCGGTGTGATCGTGTAAAGGACCTCCTTGTCCAGCCGGAAGATCACGACCGTTCCGTCGTCCACGTTTTTGAACATCTTTGGCATATAGTAGTGCTGAGATGTCCGCTCAACATCCTGGCTTCCAGAGCTCTTGCTCTCCCAGTACAGACCCTGCGCGTACGCACATGCAGCAAACGCAACGATGATGACCACCCCGATCGTCCGGCGCAATGCAATCCCAATCATGGGTTGTTCCCTCTCGTGTTGTTGGTGAAATGAATTAAGCTGCGTCATCCCTATTCCGATTGTTCGTTATGGCAGAGGCTCTAGAGCCCGGGCAACAACAATACCCGTCACCGCGTCATACTTCGCCAGGTAGTCCGCCAGCGACCCCTCCGACACCTGAACCTCGCCGCCCGAGAGCGGCGCGTGCAGAAACTTCATCGTCCCGTCTTTGCGGACGGCAATCCCCGTATGCGACACATCGATTCCCACGATCGACGTCGCCGTTCCGATGAGATCCCCATTGTGGATCTTTGCGAGCTCGGCACGCACACGATCCTTCGGAACAAACACATAGCTGCGGGCTGTCAGCTCTTGCTCTGTTTCCTTGATCCTCCGGACAAATCCTGTATCACTCAGCGGGCGGTAGGATGAAATGTGCGTCGACATGAAATCGATGACCTTGCCCGCCCGCTTGCCACCGATCGATTCCGTAACGTCTCGCAGGACCTTCTTCTGTTCGTTATCCCACACCCAGTCGGTGAGATAGTGAAGCCGGCTCGGGTATCCGTCGATCACACCGCCGCGGTAGCGGACGAACTGCAGCTGACGCCGGTACCCGTCGAAGGTCTTTACCTTCAATTTGACGCAGCGTGACAGAACGAGGATACTCTCCATGAACGTCGTGCAGTCGAAAGCGCGGAGGTTCACGACCAAACGCTCCGGACCGGGAGCCTCAAGCGAATGGGCAACATAGGGAGTTCCGAGGAAGGAGAATCCCAGCGCAGGGATAACATCGCCGATCGGCTTGTCTGCCAGGCCCTCTTTTGCTGCCAGGTCCATTGTACCATGGAAGATTCTCTCGTCCTCCGTCTGTTCGATAGCCGACGTGTGCGCCGTCAGGTGGTGGAGGCCGGCCGAGGAGACAAGGAGGAACGGTCCGCCGGCCACAAGTGCCGCTCTCCGAAGAAACGCGCGGCGAGATTCATCTGGCTTAGGCATAGTTTTCTTCTTTCAACGGTGGATCGTTGGAGACTTCGTGGTCAGGATTTCTCCCGACGATCAGAAGGGCGTCTCTTCGGGCCCCGGGGGAAGCTGCTCGAAGCTCGGCAGGGCGAGATTCTCGAATCTCGCATAGCGATGCACGAACGCCAGTGTCACATCGTCGATCGGGCCATTGCGCTGTTTTCCCACGATGATGTCGGCCTTCCCCTGTGCTTCCGCAGCCTTCTCCGACTTCGGGTCAAGGAACATCTCCGGACGATGGACGAACATCACCACGTCCGCATCCTGCTCGATCGCGCCGGATTCGCGCAGGTCCGACAGAATGGGTCGCTTGTCCGTGCGTCCTTCCACCGCGCGACTCAACTGCGACAGCGCGATCACGGGAATGTTAAGTTCCTTGGCAAGCGCTTTGAGCGAACGCGAGATCGCTGAAATTTCCTTTTCACGGTTTTCGGCACTTCTCGGACCCTGCATGAGCTGAAGGTAGTCCACGATGACAAGGCCAATATTGTGTTCCGCCTTCAGCCGCCGCGCCTTCGCACGCAGCTCCAGGATCCCGAGGCTGGCCGAATCATCGATGAAGATGTTGGCCTTGGCGAGCCGGCCAGCCCCGATGCTCAGGCGCTTCCAGTCGTCTTCCGGGAGCCTGCCCGTCCTGACCGCGTGGGCGTCAACACGGGCTTCAGCACAGAGGAGACGCATGATCAGCTGCTGGATTGACATTTCCAGCGAGAAGATTCCGACCGGGGTCGGTTTGATCTTGTGGGTGGCCGCATTGCTGGCCAGCGAAAGCGCGAACGCCGTCTTGCCCGAGCTGGGCCGGCCGGCGACAATGATCAGATCGGAGTTCTGCCAACCACCTGTCAACGTGTCGATGTCCCGGAAGCCTGTCGGAACGCCCGTTACGCCACCGTGCTTGCCGTGGATGCTTTCAAGCATTTCCAGCGTGTCGTGGACTGCCTTGTCCATGGAAACATAATTCCGTTTCAGGCGCCACTCGGAAATCTTGAATATCGCCTGTTCGGCCTGGTCCAGGAGGTCAAAGGCGTCTTCCGTCTGGCTGTACGCCCGCGCCGCTATGGTGCTCGACTCGCCGATCAACTTTCGCATCAGCGCCTTTTCGAGGACAATGCGGGCGTGATACTCCACATTCGCGCCCGACGTCACTTTCATCGTTAGTTCCACCAGGTACGACTCACCACCAGCAGCATCAAGCTGTCCGCGGCGTCGCAATTCTTCCGCGACGGTAATTGAATCCGCCGGTTCGCTCCTCTCGAAGAGCGTCATAACAGCTTGGTAGATCTTCCTGTTCTTTTCGGAATGGAACGCGTCTTCGTCGAGGACCTCGATCACTTTGGCAATAGCTTCCTTTTCCAGAAGCATGGCCCCAAGGATCTGCTCCTCGATATCCACAGCTTGCGGAGGAATGCGCCCCTCGGCCGCCCCGCGCTCCGGCACCAGGTCGATGCCCCGTCGTGAAGTCATCTCTGCCATACGTCACCTTCAGCGTGCATTCTTTGCCACAAGCTCATCGTGCAGTTTTCTCACCGCCTGAACATCCTCCCAGGCTGGCCGCTTCCAGTTCGGATTCCGGAGCAGCGCGGCCGGGTGGTAGGTTACCATCAAAGGAGTGCCTTCATAGCTCAACACCCTGCCGCGGAGCTGGGTGAGGCTTTCGCGGGTCTGCAGGAGATTTTCGGCAGCCGTCAGGCCGAGACAGAGGATCATGGCCGGTCGGATGAGCGCAATTTGCTTCCTCAGATACGGTATGCAGAGTTCTGTCTCTCCAGGGAGAGGCTTTCGGTTTCCCGGTGGCCGGCATTTCAGGATATTGCAGATGTACACATCCTCGCGCTTGAAGTGAATCGCGTCGAGGATCTTGTTCAGCAACTGTCCGGCCTTTCCGACAAACGGTTCTCCCTGTGCATCTTCGTCTGCCCCCGGGGCCTCACCGATCAGCATCAGGGTCGCCTGCGGATTTCCCACACCGAAGACGAACTTCACGCGCGTCTCCCCAAGCGGGCATTTTGTGCAGGTGCAGATCAGCGCATTGAGCTCATCCAGGGTTGCCGACGTACCCCACGGCTCTCGGGTAAGGGGAAGTTGCGGTGGGGCGGGAATCTCAAACAACAGCGGCTCATCCACTTTCTGCGGCTTCGGTTTTGCCACGGGCACCTCCTTCGGTGCTGAATCAATGATGAGCATTTCACCGAACAGCTCTCGTTCCTGCCGAAGGAGCTGCTCGATGTCGGTGAGAATGTCAACCACGTCATGCCTTGGGGAAGAGAGGAACGATTCTGGTCAGGATGTTGTGCGCCACGTCGAACTTCGACATCTTCGGGAGCTCTTCCACCTTTCCCCCCGCCGTGATTACGGTTACGACGTTGGTGTCGGCACCGAAACCTGCGCCCTCGTCCAACGGATTGTTCAGCACAATGGCGTCGAGATGTTTCGCGGCCAACTTCTTGCGGGCGTTGGCAATGCCCTCTTCGGTTTCCAGTGCGAACCCGACAAGGATCTGGCGTGTCTTGCGCTCACCGGCATTCTTCAGAATATCAGGATTGCGGCGAAGCTCAACGGACCACCGGTCGCCGACAATATTTTCGCGCTTGACCTTGTGTGCAGAGGGATTCACCGGAGCGAAATCAGCGACGGCGGCAGCCATCACCAGGAGGTCGACCGCTGGGAATTCCCGCATCACCGCCTGTTCCATTTCCGCGGCGGTGGCAACATCGATCCGCAGAACATTGCGCGGTGTGGCAAGCTGCACGGGGCCGCTGATGAGGGTCACGTCGGCACCGCGCTGTGCCGCGGCCGTGGCCAGCGCGAATCCCATCTTGCCCGAGGACCGGTTCCCGATGTACCGGACCGGATCGATCGGCTCGTGCGTCGGTCCGGCAGTGACAAGAACCTTCCTCCCTTGCAGATCGCGGTCAGCATGGTCAAGAACGCCGCGAAGCCTCTGCACGATCAAGTCGACATCGGGCAGGCGCCCGGGACCCGACAAACCGCTCGCCAGTTCGCCGCTCTCCGGCTCGATAATGACGCACCCGCGCTCCCGGAGCAGGGCGACGTTCTGCTGGGTCACGTCGTTCTGGTACATGTCCACATCCATTGTCGGCGCAATCACCAGCGGGCACCGGAGCGCAAGGGTCAGGGTGGTGAGGAAGTTGTCGGCCAGGCCGTGAGCGATTTTCGCAATGGTGTTCGCCGATGCCGGCGCAATGAGCATCGCGTCTGCCCAGAGCGCAAGCTCAATGTGCTTCGTCCATTGGGTTGTCGGCTGGTCAGGCGCAGGGGGAAACATCTCGATGATCACTTCGCGCCGGGAAAGGACCGACAGCGTCAGCGGGGTAATGAACTCTGTCGCCGCACGCGTCATCACTACCTGCACCTCGACGTCCGTCTTGACGAGCTCACGGATGATGTGCGCACTCTTGTAGGCCGCAATGCCACCGGTGACGCCGAGGACAATATGTTTCCCTCTGGCCATAAGGTGGAGGGTCAGTCCTCTTCTGTGTCCTCGATGTCTTCCTCTTCCTTCAGCGGAACCACGGGTTCTTTCTCACGGAACTTCCAGGTGAGCCTGGTCGAGACAAGGTCATCCAGCGCCACATCCGTCGGCTTCGGACGCTTTTCAAACTCGAGGCTGATGCGCAACTGGTCTGGATTGACGTCGTTTTCCTCAGTCTCAGACTCCGTTTTGGTTGTGATCATCTCGATCCGCTGGTTGAATTCAATTTTCAACTCTTCGTTGATCTGACGCGCGCGCTTCGAAGCGGCCACGATCGACTCATGGACATTCTTCCCTTCCCTGTTGAAGAACTCGAGATCTATCGGCTTCAACGCCATGGTCCTGCTCCTTCTCTCAAGATGAATGAATATGGTGAAACACACACTTCTGTACTTCCTCGACGGCCCGGTCAAGGTCGTCGTTGACCACCTGAACATCAAAGGCGTCGCCCATAACCAGCTCCATCGGCACACGCTCCAGCCGGCGGGCGAACGTCGCTTCATCCTCCGTGCGGCGACTCCGCAGCCGCTCCTGGAGCACCTCAAGACCTGGTGGACGGATGAAGATCAGGAGCGCCTCCGGATACCGCTGCTTGATTGAAAGGCCACCCTTCACATCAATATCAAACAAGATATGTTGGCCACTTCCAAGGGCGCGGTCCACCTCACGCTGCAGCGTGCCATAGTAGTTACCATAAATCTCCTCCCACTCGACAAACTCCCCCGCCTCTACCGCCCGCAGAAACTCCTCCTTCGTGAGAAAGAAATAATCCCTGCCTTCAACCTCGGTTGTACGCTTCGGGCGTGTCGTTGCCGAGACAGAGAACTCGAGCGATGGGTTCCGCGCAAGGATGGCGTGTGCGATCGTGGTCTTCCCTGCACCGCTGGGCGCTGAAACCACGATCAGCTTTCCGCGACGGTCTGCGGCCATGGCTACTCAATGTTCTGCAGTTGCTCGCGGATCCTTTCCAGCTCCTCCTTCATCTGCACGACAAGATGCGCGATCGCCGTGTCGCTTGATTTCGACCCGATCGTGTTCGTTTCCCGGTTCATTTCCTGCACAAGAAAATTCAACTTCCGCCCGGCGGCCTCTTCACCTGCCATGACCTGCCTGAAGTACTTGACGTGGCTGCGGAAGCGGACGCACTCTTCCGTGACATCCAGCTTGTCCGCCATGAGTGCAAGCTCCAGTTCAAGACGTCCTTCATCAGGTTTCTCACCCTCCAGGATCTGTGCAATGCGCTCACGGAGGCGAGCCCGCTCCCGCGGCACCTGGTCTTTTGAAAGCGATTCGACCCGCTCAAGCATCTCCGAAAGCTGCTGCAGCCGCTCTGCAAAATCCTTCTCCAGCTCAACACCCTCCTTACGCCGCATCGCGGCCAGGCCGTCCAGCGCCCCACCAAGCGCCGTCTGGAAGACCTCCCATTCCTGGTCATCCGTCCGGTCAAGTTCCTCCGGCTGGAAAATCTCCGAAAACTGGAGCAAGTGTTGAAGCTTCACGGTCTCACGGATCTTGACCGCCCTCCGGAGCTGGTTCAGCAGCGCATGGTACGCCCTCGCCGTTGACGCGTCAATGCGAAGCGGAGCAGTGCCGTTCGACTCATGGTCAATGGTTACCAGCACGTTAATCTTTCCCCGGCCGATCTTCTTCCGGACAATCTCCTTGACGTCGTTTTCGCGGAGCGAGAGTGAACGGGGAAGGCGCGCGACAACCTCAAGAAACCGGTTGTTGAGGCTTCGTACCTCGACGGAGACAGTAATCCCACCGGCCTTGGCCTCGGCGCGGCCATAGCCGGTCATGCTGTTTATCATGCTTCGGATCTTCGTTTTGGGGTTAGGAATTGAATAATACCAAAAAAACGAAGGATTTGCAATCAAAAGTTGCCCACATTTCGAGCACCCCCGTACCAACAACTTATCAACATCAAAACGGCAAATCATTGGCAAAATGGCCGTTTTTCAATATATTGTTGATAACGTTATGCTAAACAATTATCACACATTACGCTATATCGCTTCCACACTGGATTCCAACCTCCGGGGACGCCGGATCTCTCAGGTCTTTTCCCAGAACAGAGCCGAGCTGGTGATTACGTTTGACGGCTCCGGGGAGGGCTTGGTCGTCCTCTGCCGGGCCGATGCAAATACGTGCTATCTGCACCTGCAAATGGCCCGTGCAAAGTCAAACTCGGCTGACGTGCTTGCCCGTGCCTGGGGCGCCACGATAAACTCGGTTTCTTCCCACCCGTCAGACCGAGTCATCACGATTGCGCTCGCCTCGGGAGACGCTCTTGTTCTGCAGTTCTTCGGGGCACGGTCCAACGTGCTTCTCATCGATGGAGGCGATATCGTCGTTGACGCATTCCAGCGCGCAAAACAGCTCATCGGTACACACTATGAAACCACCGCCGGCGAACTGGTCTATGACATTGCGCAATTTCAGGTTGATCTCCGATCCAGCCCGTCTGCCAGAGTGTCCACGGTGATGAAAAAGGCTTTCCCTTCGCTCGGCACAACGCTGGTGCATGAAATTCTCCACCGGAGCGGCATCCCACCCACGTCAATGGCGGGGGATCTTGACGCCACCGGCCTGGCGGGGATCCAGCAGAACCTTCGTACGGTTCTGGAGGAGACAGGGAGCCCCTCGCCGAGAATCATCCTTGACCGGAACGGTTACCCTTCCACATTCTCGATTATCTCCTTGCGCGAGGAGACCGAGGCACGGGTGCAGTTTTTCGATGACATCCACGCTGCACTTCGCGCTTTTGTTTCGCGGAGCCGGGCGGGTGCTGCTCTTGATGCGAGGGTGGCAGCAGTCCGCTCCTCCGTCCGGCAGCAGGTGGAAAAGATTCGCCGGACCTGCCGCGCGATGGAGGAAGATGCGCGAGAGGCAGGACGAGCCGATGAATACGAGAGGGCCGGAGCAGCGTTGATGGCAAACCTCCAGGAGGTCCAACGGGGCACGCGTTCCGTGACGCTCGGTAGCAGCAGAGATCACTTGACGGTCACTCTTGATCCCGCGCTCACGCCCGTCCAGAATGCGCAGCGCTACTTCAGCAAGGCAAAGCGCTCACGGCTAGCCGCGTCAGAAACCACCGCCCGGCTTTCCTCGCTCGTGAGCCGCCTCTCCCGCGGTGAAGAGCTCCTCACCCTTCTGGACGAAGTCACCTCTCGGGAGCAGTTGGAGGCCTTTCAGATCGGGCAAGCGGACCGCCTCGAGGAATTCGGTCTTGGGGAAAAGAGTGCCGCACGTGCACAAGTCCCCTTCCGCATTTTCTCCGTCGACGGCGGTTTCGAAGTTTGGGCGGGGAAAAGCAGTGAGAACAACGACCTGCTGACACTCCGACACGCTAAACCCGATGACCTCTGGTTCCACGCTCGCGGCTCGAGCGGATCCCATGTTGTTCTCAAGGTGCGAACCGGGAAAGGGGAACCCAGCAAGAAGGCAAAACAGCAGGCCGCCGGCATCGCGGCCTACTACAGCAAGATGAAGAACGCCTCAATGGTCCCTGTCGCGATGACGGAACGGAAGTACGTACGGAAGCCGAAGGGATCCCCCCCGGGAACAGTGGTGCTTGAGCGCGAAAAAGTGCTCTTTGCCGAGCCGCTTCTCCCGGAGGGAGGCCAGCAATAAGTCTCCCGCGGTCCCACACTCACGAACCCCATTGAAGGAAGTCCCTCTCATGAAGAAGCGCCGCACGCCACGCACACGAATCGCTCCGGAAACGCTCTCCCTTTCCACCCAGGCGATCCATGGCAGGAAACTGTACGCCTACCGGGGTCCCGTCTCGCCGCCAATCATCCAGACCTCCACCTATCGATTCGCGGACTCTACCGATGCAGCACGGTATGCGAAGGGAGATCCCAACGTTTATGTGTACACCCGGTACCACAACCCGACCGTGGCGGAGGCGGAGGAGCGGCTCGCCCTTATGATGCGATCGGAGAAAGCACTTCTCCTTTCCTCTGGAATGGCGGCAATCACTTCGGCCATCATGTCCGTGATCCGCTCGGGCGACGAGATCATCAGCACCCCCGCCCTCTATGGTGGAACGTACCGGTTCTTCCGTGACATCCTTCCGGGGCTCGCAATAAATGTAACGTATGTGCCGGCCAACGCTCTCGACCGCCTTCCCACTCTGGTAACGCGCAAGACGCGTCTCGTGTATTTTGAAACCCCGACCAACCCGACGCTGGGTATTGTGGACATCCGCGCACTCGTGGCTGCGGTGCGCCGCGCCGAAAAGAAGGCCCGCCACAGGATCACCATCATGGCTGATAACACTTTTGCGACCATCGTGAATCAGAACCCGCTGATGATGGGTGTGGACGTGATCCTCGAGAGCGGGACGAAATACCTCGGCGGCCACAGTGATCTTCTGGCGGGTGTGGTGGCAGGCACGGAGAGGTTTGTCCGCGGAGCCCATACACAGATGAAGTATTTCGGGGGCTGCGCGGACCCGTTCGCTGCTTATCTCATGCTCAGAAGTCTCAAGACGTTCGAGTTGCGCGTGCAGCGGCAGAACGAGAACGCGCTTGCGCTGGCACAGTTCCTCGAGCGGCACCCGAATGTGAACCTCGTGCTCTACCCTGGTCTCCCCTCTCACCCGCAACACCTAGTTGCCCGGCGCCAGATGGTGGAGGCCGGTGGTCATGGATACGGTGGTGTGGTAACCATAGAAGTCCGGGGCGGCGTCAGAGGGGCGGCCAGGGTCTGCGACGCTCTGCGGGTCGCAGTGAACGCGATGTCGCTCGGAGGCACAGAGACTCTTGTCAGCGTTCCCGTTTATTCCTCGCATGTCAATATGAGCGCTCGCGAACTGCGGCACCACGGGGTAACTCCCGGCATGATCCGGATATCTGTTGGGGTAGAAGGAATTGAGGACATCCAGCACGATTTCGCGCAAGCACTCAAGAGAGTCGCGCCCTAGAGAAAACGAAATCCACGGATTGGCATGGAAGGGGGAATTGGGACATTGATCCGGCGAATGAAAGAAGAAACCTATGGATAGTATTCCTTTCCACAGCTGCACCGCATCGAAAAACCGCAACGAGCGAACACCGTCACCTGAAAGAAGGCTTTCGTTTCAGCTCTCGGCTGATTTCAATCTCTCGTTCGGGGGAACTGGCCCACCGGCATTGGACCTTTCATGTCGTTATGCGTCTTGATTTTCAGGCCGTTTTTGGTTAGTTTGTAAAATTGTAAGTCCTTCTATTTCATATCATTAAATCTATTCCGGAGCTCTCCATTGATGTCCAGCACTTCGTCGCAACGCACGCACTCGGGATCCCTCGCCGTGGTGCTCCTCTGTCTCTTCCTTGCTGGTTGCTCGCCAAAAGGGCATGACGCCGTTGTCGCAACCATCGGCAACGAGCCGGTACCGCTTTCCGAATACGAAAAGCTATATGTCAAGAGCAACGGAACCCGTGAGGCGGGTGCCGCTGCCAGCCAGGAAGACCGGGAGAAATTCCTCGACCTTGTCGTAAAGTACAAGTTGAAGCTGAAAGACGCCTACGGCCAAGGGTTGGACAAGAAGCCGGAAGTCAACCAGGAAATAGGTCAGTACAAAGGAAGCCTGGCCCAATCGTTTCTGACCGAGCGGGAGGTAACCTCGCCGGCCGTGAAAAGGCTTTACACCCGCCGGTCCGAGGAGATACACGCCGCCCACATTCTCCTGGAACTTTCCCCGAACGCCTCACCGGCCGAATCCGCGGCTGCGTACAAAGACGCATACGACATCATCGCCAAAGCAAAGGCGGGAACCGATTTCGGTTCGCTCGCCCTCTCCTTTTCGAAAGATCCTTCGTCGAAGGATAACAAGGGCGATCTGTATTTCTTCAGCGGTGGAGATTTCGTACCGCCATTTGAGGATGCCGCCTATGCACTGAAGCCAGGCGAAATCTCCGCATCACCGGTCCGGACCCGGTACGGCCTGCACATCATCAAAGTCCTCGAACGAAAGCCGGCGCCGGGAGAGGTGCGCGCTAACCACATTATGGTCCGTTTCCCTGCCACGGGCCCGGATGATACCGCCGCGGCCTACAAGAAAATTGGGGCCTTGCAGGACAGTCTGAAGTTGGGTGTCAGTTTTGTCGAACTGGCGAAGAGACACTCCGACGACGGGGGATCCGCAAGCAAAGGAGGGGATCTGGGATGGTTCACGCGTCGCCGCTGGGTCCGGCCATTCGATGATGTTGTCATGACCCTCCTGCCGGGTCAGGTATCGGGAATCGTAAGAACGCAGTACGGATACCATCTGATCCTGTGCGCGGAACGTCGTCCGCCGAAATCGTTCGAGGAAGCGAAGCCGGAACTGGAGCAGATGTACCAGCAGCGGCTTTTCCCGGACGACAACCTGCAGTACATCAACCGGCTGAAAAGCGAACTGCGTTACACGCGGGATGATTCCGTCGTAGCCAAAGTCCTGGCGTCATGCGATCCAACAAAGACCACGCGCGATAGCGCATGGGACGCACGCATCAGTCCGTCCCTTCGCCGGTCTGCCATGATGACCCTTCTCGATCAGCCGGTGACGGTGGACAGCGTTCTGACAATCCTCAAGTCCAGGCCGGACCTGGCTGGCGTGCAGCTTCAGGCAGCCGCCATGCACCCAGCGCTGGACAAGATCGGCGAACAACTGATCTTCTCCACGAAAGCTGACATGCTGGCGAAGCAGAATCCCGAGTTTGCGGCGATCATCAAGGAATACAAAGAGGGAATCCTTCTCTACCAGGTGGAACAGGACCGTGTCTGGAGCAAAATCTCCCCTACCGACTCGTTGCTCCGTCTGCACTTCGCCGCCAATAGGGAGAAGTTCACCTTCCCCGACCGCGTCCGGTTCTCGGAAATCCGCCTGAGTGGCGAGCCCGCCGCATGGGCAGCCCGTGAACGGGCCATGAAGGGAATGGCGTTTGAGCAGATCGTTGCCGAAGATTCCGTTCGGATGAAGCTTCCATCGAACTTTAAGATCTCTTTTGCCGGGACATCGGCCACGCTGAGCGCGAATGCAAAGAAGTCTGTCGCCGACGCCGGCGAGCAACTGACGCGCGACAAGGGGCTCTCAGTCCGTCTGACCGCGTTCCCGGACACGACGGCAGGCAAACAGAGAAGCATGCATCTGGCATCGCGGCGAATCGGGGCTCTCAAATCCCTGCTTGTCAAAGACTACGGCATCGGCGAGGAACGGATTGCCCTTGCGGTGACTGCCCAACCGGTCGACAGCACGACGACAAAATCCGACCGCACCATCAGGAGCCAGACCCTGGCGCTGGACGTGCAGGGACGCCAACCCCTGATTGTCGGTTCCCTTGAAAAGGTTGTTGTTCCACCGGACACGGACGAACGCTCGAAGAGGGCGGACTCGCTTGCCGTGGGCAGCATTTCTGCTCCGTTCTATCACCGAAACGGGTACTCGCTTGTACGCCTGGATGCGCAGGAGCCTGCACGCCAGAAGACTTTCGATGAGGCGGCGCCGGAGGTTTCCACATCGTTCCAGGATGCCGAGTCGAAGCGTCTGGAGAAGGAATGGATGAATGGTTTGAAGACACAGTTTCCTGTCCAGGAGAACAAAGAACTCCTCAGAGATGCCTTCAAGCCTGGTCAATGATGACCGTCCCGGGCGCGGACGGTTTCTGCTGGTGCTGATGCTGCTGGTCGTCGTTGCCAGCTGCAGCAGAGAAACCAGCCACAAGCCCTATCTTGCGCGCGTGGGATCGGCGGAACTGACGGAAGACGATCTTCGCGATTCCCGCGATTCTGTGCATGCCCCCCTCCGCCGGCCAAGGGAAGCGGTGAATGAATGGATCATCAACGAGCTCCTTTACCAAGAGGCTGCGCGCCGCGGTCTGACCACCACTGAGGGATTCCGCCGTCAGGTGGAGACAACAAAAAAGCGCCTGGCAATTGCCGCTCTGCTGGACCAAGAGCTCTTTGCAGACAATGACACTGTGCTCGTGAACGATGCGGCGATCGCGACCGCTTTCAAGGCCGCCGGCACCGATTATCTGCTGCGTGAGGATGTTGTGCTGGCAAGCTATGCACTTTTCTCGGACCGTGATGCTGCCAACGCATTCCGGTCCGCGGTTCTTCGCGGCAGGAACTGGAACGACGCTCTTCTTCTGGCGCGCGTCGATTCGCTGACCGCCCCCCATTTCCTGCGTTCGGCAGAACGCCAGTATTTCACGCAGAGCACCCTCTATCCGCCGGAGCTCTGGAAGCTTGCACGCACGCTGACCCGCAACGAAGCATCCTTCGTCATCAAGACAGACGCCGGCTACTACGTCCTGATGGTGCACGGCCTCAAGCATCAGGGGGAGATCCCTGAATACGAGTACGTGCGGAGCGACGTCCGCCAGAGGTTGTTAATTGAGGAACGGCGGGCGCGGTACGAGAAAATGGTCGCAGATCTCCGCGCCCGTCATCCCATCGATATTCGCCTTGATCAGGTGGACACCACCGAGGCCGCGCAGGATTGAATGATGCCACGAGAGTGAAGAGAGGTCTGATGAAGACAACAGCGTTCCTGTTCGGCATGGCTTTCGTGACCGTTCTTGCGACCGCACAGTCGCTCGACCGGATCGTGGCCGTGGTGGATAACGACCTGATCCTCGAGTCAGAGCTCAATGCACAGGTGCAGTTCTTCATTTCCAACAACAAAGTGGATCCGAAAACCCCGGGGCTCAAGGACCAGGTTCTTCAATCGATGGTCAACGAAAAGTTGATGATTGCGAAGGCCATCGAAGACAGCATTACCGTCACCGACGAAGAAGTCCAGCAGCAACTCGATGCAGTAATCCAGCAGAGAATTCAGCAGGCCGGTTCAGAAGCGCGGCTGGAAGAAGTATGGGGAATGCCATTGAGTCGTATCAAACGCGAATTCCGCGAGGAAATGCGCAAGAGCCTCCTGGCCCAGCGACTACAGCAGCAGCGCTTCGGTTCTGCACAGATCGGTCGATACGAGGTGGAAGAGTTCTACCGGACGTATAAGGACAGCCTCCCGCGCGTTCCCGAAGAGGTTGATCTGGCCCATATCCTTGTGAAGCCTCAGGCAGGCGAAGCTGCAAAAGCCGCCGCGCGCCAGAAAATGCAGTCTTACCTCGACAGCCTCAAGGCTGGTGCGGACTTTGCATCACTAGCCCGGCGCCACTCGCAGGATCCCGGCTCCGCCCAGCAGGGAGGCGAACTCGGGTTGGTCCGCCGGGGGCAGTTTGTCAAGGAATTTGAGATCGCTGTCTTCTCCCTCAGTGACGGTCAGTTATCCGAAATCGTGGAAACCGAGATCGGTCTTCACATCATCCAGCTCCTCGAGCGCCGGGGTGATGCCGTCCGCGCCAGGCACATTCTGCTCCGCGTCGAGAAGGACAAAGCGAGCGACGATGACGCCATACGTCTGCTCGACTCCCTGCGCGCGAGAATTCTCGCTGGAGAAAACTTTGCCGATTTCGCCCGCCGGTACTCGGAGGACAAGGAAACCAACCTGGTCGGAGGGAATCTCGGAACCCTCGATCTTGACCAACTCGACAAGACCTGGCGTGCAACGGTTACGCCTCTGAAAGAAGGGGAGATCAGTGCCCCTGCACGCCTGGCATTCGGCAACACCTATGGATTCCACATCGTCTGGGTGAAGAAGCGAACCCCCGCACATACCATGACACTCGAGAAGGACTACCGCAAGGTTGAGGCTATTGCCCTGAACTACAAGCGAAACCGAGACTACCAGCTGTGGATCGAGGAACTGCGCGGCAAGATTTTCTGGCAGACGCGTCTGCAGGCGGAGAAATGACAACACCGTCTGGTAAGTCCCGCGGGGTCCAGCAACCCGCCAATGACGTTGACGCCGCTTTTGCGCTGAAGGAATCCTACGACAACCTTCGCAGAGAGATTGCTAAGGTGATCGTCGGACAAGACACGGTCATCCAGCAGATGCTGATCTCCCTCCTTGCGCGCGGACACTGCCTCCTCGTCGGTGTCCCCGGCCTCGCCAAAACCCTGCTGATCCGAACGCTTGCACAGGTCCTGGACCTCAAGTTCAGCCGCATCCAGTTCACGCCTGACCTGATGCCGAGCGACATCACCGGCACAGAGATCATTGAAGAGCGGTCCGGCACCGGGGAAAAAAGCTTCAAGTTCGTCCACGGCCCTGTCTTCGCCAACATCGTCCTCGCCGACGAGATCAACCGGACCCCTCCAAAGACCCAGGCCGCGCTTCTCGAAGCTATGCAGGAACATCGTGTCACAGCGGCGGGCCGTACGTATACCCTTCAAGAGCCGTTCTTTGTTCTTGCGACACAGAATCCGATCGAGCAGGAAGGAACGTATCCCCTCCCGGAAGCCCAACTCGACCGATTTATGTTCAACCTCTGGCTCGATTACCCGTCGCCCGACGAGGAAATCCAGATCGTTCGCGCCACCACAAGCCTGTTCATGCCGGAGCCGCAGCACGTGCTGACCGGTGAACAGATCATTGCGTTTCAGGACCTGGTCCGGAGAGTCCCCGTCGCCGATAATGTCATCGCATACGCCGTCCGGCTAGCACGGAAGACCAGACCAAAAAGCGACCACGCCCCGCAGTTCATCAAGGACTGGCTCAGCTGGGGTGCCGGTCCGCGCGCCTCGCAGTATCTCATCCTTGGCGCAAAAACCCGCGCGATCCTCGACGGGCGGCATTCACCCGACATCGAAGATGTCCGCGCAATGGCTGCCCCGACCCTGCGCCACCGAATCGTGCCGAACTTCAACGCCGAGGCGGATGGCGTCTCGACCATCGAGATCGTGGCCCGGCTGGTCAAGGAGATGGACGCGTAGCAAGACACCGGGACACAACGCTCTTCGGGGGATGATACCATTGCCCGGCATTCACATTGATTTCACCGTCCCCGCGCTGATCGTCTTCTTCCTGGTCATCGCCGCCGCGGCCACAGCAGCGTTCTATTACCGCACCACCGTGCCGGTCATCGGACGCCGCCGGAGAATCCTGCTGGCAGCGCTGCGCGGCGCCGCACTCGGGTTGATCGTCCTCCTCCTGTGCGAGCCTCTGCTCCGTCTCGTCTTCACCTCCATCCAGCCCCCTGTGCTCGCTGTCCTTATCGACAACAGCCGCAGCATGAGAATCACCGATCGGACCGGCGATCGAGCCTCCCGAATCCGCGAAATCCTCCGCTCCGACCACTTCCGTGCATTGGCAAGCAGAGCGGATCTGCGATTCTATACATTCGGTGTGTCCCTCCAGCCCTTCAAGTCACCGGAGCAGGACACCCTCGGATTGACCGAGGATGCCACCAATATCTCCGCCGCTCTCCAGTCCCTCGCACGCGAAAAGGAACTGCACCACATCGATGCAGCCCTCCTCCTGACTGATGGAGCATACAACCTTGGCCACAATCCGGTGTACGACGCGGAGAGAATGGGCCTGCCCTTGTACGGGATCGGCATTGGCGACTCAACGGTCCAGAAGGACGTCGTTGTCACCAGGGTCCTGACGAACACGCTGGTCTACAGCGACAATTCCACGCCTATTGATGTGACCGTCAAGAGCTCGGGCTTCGGTGGCGAACGCGTCGACGTGACCCTGGTGCTGGGCAAGAACGAGCTCGCGCGTGCCCCACTTATCCTCGAACGCGGAACGAGGGAACACACGGTGCGGCTTTCGTATACGCCGGAAGGCGAGGGCAAAACTCGCTACACCATCAGGGTCTCTTCACTGGACGGGGAGCTCACCACAGCCAATAACCAGCAATCGTTCGTCGCCCGCGTGTTGAAGAGCAAACTCCGGGTGGTGGTGATCGCCGGCTCCCCAGGGCCCGACGTCACGGTTGTGCGCCAGACGCTCGCCGAGGAGACGAACTTCGACGTTCGCTGCTTTACGCAACGTGCACCCTCGGGCTTTTTCGAAGGCCCGCTCCAGCAGGCCTTGATCGACTCTGCCGACTGTCTCGTCCTGATTGCGTTCCCCACAGCAGGGACGCAGCAACAGGCCCTGGAAATGGCCGCCGCGGCAGCAATCTCCGCCGATAAGCCGATCCTCTTCGTCGGCGGGAAAGCAATTGATGACGGCAGACTTCGCGCGCTTCTTCCCGTGCTCCCCTTTGCTCTCGAACTGTCCTCTCCAACGGAACAGCTCGTCTATTTCCAGCCGTCGGAGGCACAGCGGGGAAATCCCCTGCTCCATCTCGACAGTCCGGACGGCTTCGACACCTGGAAGCAGCTCCCGCCGATCTTCAAGACCCTTTCCATGATCCGGGCAAAACCAGAGGCGATAACGCTCGGAACATCAAGAATCGAAAACACACCGACCCAGGAACCGCTGGTGCTGACACGGTCAGTTGGGAGACAGCGATCTATCGCAATCATCGGATACGGCATCTGGCGCTGGCGGGTCATGGCTCAGGGCAATCCGGAGACTGCCAAAGTACTCCCCGCATTTCTCTCAGGAGCGGTCAAATGGCTCACGACGCGCGACGACGCGCGCCCAGTACAGGTTGCCCCCGCCAGGGATCTGTTCGTTCAAGGCGAACCGGTGGAATTCATTGGACAGGCTTACGATGCCACGGCACGCCCGGTTGATAACGCACGGATTACAGTGGCGATACAGCAACCGGAACGCACGGCTGGGACCGAGCTCCGGCCTCTTGGGAACGGACGATACGAAGGGAGAATCGACGGATTGGGTGAGGGAGACTATACGTTTCGCGCATCGGCAGAAGCCGGCGGGACACGTCTGGGAGAGGATGCTGGGAAGTTCTCGGTCGGCGGGCTGAGCCTGGAGTATCAGGACACCAGGGCCAATCTCTCACTGCTCCGACTGCTTGCCCGGAGGACAGGGGGCCAGTTCTTCCTCCCGGCAGAGTTGACCGGGCTGGACAGCGCGTTCGCCCTTCAGCCCTCTCTCGTCGCGCAACCGGTGCGGAGAATCAGCGACATCGATCTGTGGAACTGGAAGGTCATGCTTGCCGCCATCATCGCTCTCCTGGCCGCGGAGTGGATCATCCGGAGAAGAACAGGAATGCTCTGACGCTGGATCACCCCGCGGAAAAACGAAACTGCTGGGAGATCGCGTGGACCACAACAGGCGAAAATCTCCCTTTCGGTGATCTCCGCAACCTCCGTGGCCGGGACTCAGCTTCAGGTTGCCGATCGACTTGGAGATTACTTACTTTCGTTTCCCTTTTCCGCTCCGGAGCTTTTTTCCCGGCTTTTTGCGGCGGGGTTGTTGTGCGGTCTTCGGCAGTGGTCTTTCCTTCGCTTCAGCCTTGGCCGGCTTCACTTCCGCCCGCTTCTCACGGCTTTTTCTTCCCTCGTCGAACAGATCCTCCTGGCTCTTCGGCGCCGGTTCTTCCTTCTCCCCTCCCGACGGTTTGGAAGTCGGCGCGGACGCAGTGGCAGCCTCTTCATCTTCTGAAGGTACGGCAGCAACATCGGAAATGGTGTCTCCCTGATCCAGCCTGATCAGCCGTACTCCCTGGGTGTTGCGCCCGGCGATACGGATCTCTGATGCGTGTTGCCGGATGATGACGCCATTGCTGGTAACAATGACAACATCATCGGTTTCGACCACCTCCCTGATCGCGACCATCTTTCTCGTCTTGTCGGCCGTCTTCACGGTAATGATCCCCTTGCCGCCGCGATGGCTGACGCGGTACTCCGCTGTCGCGCTCCGTTTCCCGTAGCCTCCTTCTGTCGCAACCAGAATGGTTGTTCCACTCCGACGCAGCGCAACAGCCCCGACGACTTTGTCGCCCTTATCCAGCCGGATTGCGCGGACACCAGACGCCGCACGGCCCATGGCTCGCACCTCGGCCTCGTGGAACCTGATCGCAATGCCCTCACGCGTTCCTATGACGACGTCCTGCGTGCCATCCGTGAGCCGCACATCAATCAGGCGGTCGCCCTTCCCGAGCCCGATCGCGCCGATTCCACTTTTCCGCGGGTTGCTGAAATCGCTCAAGTCGGTTTTCTTGATCATCCCCTGTTGGCTGACCATCAAGACGAACAGAGGATCTTCAAAGTTTTTCACGGTGACGAATGACGCGATCGCCTCGTCCTGTTCCTTCGCGACGAGGTTGACAATCGACTTGCCCCGCGACGCACGGCCGGCCTCCGGGATCTCGAACACTTTCAGCCAGTAGCACCGTCCCCGGTCGGTAAAGAGCAGGAGATAGTCGTGCGTCGAACCGACGAAGACATGCTCAATGAAGTCGTCCTCCTTCGTTGGCGCCCCCGTGCTGCCACGCCCGCCGCGGGTTTGGCGCCGGTAGCCGCTCACCGGAAACCGCTTGACAAACCCGCTGTGGCTGATGGTGATCACCACCTGCTCCTCGGCGATCATGTCCTCGATCCTGAACTCCTCAGCCTTGTAGATGATCTCGGTCCGCCTCGGATCGGCGTATTTTTCCCGCAGCTCCTGGAGCTCTTCCCTGATGATCTCCATCTGCAGTTGCTTGCTCTTCAGGATCGTCTTCAGCCGCTCGATCAATTTGATCGTGTCGCGGTACTCCTCTTCGATCTTCTTCCTCTCCAGGCCAGTCAGACGCTGGAGCCGCATGTCCAGAATCGCTTTTGCCTGGATCTCCGAGAGCCTGAACTTCTTCATCAAACCGTTCTTCGCGGTTTCCACATCCCGCGACGCTTTGATCAGCTTGATGATGGCGTCGATGTTGTCAAGGGCAATGATATAGCCCTCGAGAATGTGTGCGCGTTTTTCCGCCTCATCGAGCTCGAACTTCGACCGGCGGACGATCACTTCGTTCCGGTGCACAATGAAATGCTGGATCATGTCGCGGAGCGTCAGCACTTTTGGGCGACCGTCGACCAGCGCCAGCATGATTACGCCGAATGTGGTTTGCATCTGCGTGTGCTTGAACAGGTTGTTCAGCACAATCTCAGCGTTGGCATCGCGCTTCAGATCCAGCACCACCCTCAACCCATCGCGGTCCGATTCGTCGCGAATGTCAGCGATATCCTCGATCTTCTTTTCGTTGACCATGTCCGCGATTTTCTCGACCAGGTTCGCCTTGTTGACCTGGTAGGGAAGCTCCGTCACAATGATACTCTGCCGGTCGTTCTTGCCAGTCTCGATGTTCGCCTTCGCGCGGACGATGATGCGCCCGCGGCCGGTCGTATAGGCATCCTTTACGCCTTCGTAGCCATAGACAATACCGCCTGTGGGAAAATCCGGCGCCTTGATATACTTCATCAGCTTTTCATTGGTAACCGATTCATCCTTGATGAACGCCACGCAGGCGTCGATCACCTCTCCCAGATTGTGCGGCGGAATATTGGTTGCCATGCCGACAGCAATCCCGCTGGTTCCGTTGACGAGAAGGTTCGGAACCGGGGCAGGAAGGACTGACGGTTCCCGCAGGGTATCATCAAAATTCGGCACGAAATCCACAGTGTTTTTGCCGAGATCCTTCAGCAGCTCCTCGGCAATCCGGGAAAGCCGTGCTTCCGTATACCGCATGGCAGCAGGCGAATCGCCGTCCACCGACCCGAAATTCCCCTGGCCATCCACCAGAGGGTAGCGCATCGAGAAATCCTGCGCCATGCGCACCATGGTGTCGTACACCGCGGTATCACCGTGCGGGTGGTATTTGCCCAGCACCTCGCCGACGATGCGCGCGGACTTCTTGTACGCCCGGTTGGAGGCAAGCCCCAGATCCTGCATGCCGAACAGCACGCGCCGATGAACCGGCTTCAGGCCGTCCCGCACGTCGGGCAAAGCCCGAGCGACAATGACCGACATCGAGTAGTCGATGTACGATCCCCGCATTTCGTCTTCAATATCGACCGGGATAATCTTTTCGTTTACCATTGCCATACGTTATCTTTCCCGTTACAGAAGTCTTGAGTGCACCAGCGCGTTCGTGGGGCTCTACCTCATTGTGTCAACACGATCCTCGGCATTCTGTACGTTGGAGCTAGTGGAGCTAGGGTCGAGTCTCGGAAATACCTTGACTATGACGACGGTGGATAACCGCCAGAAGTTCGACACTCCGGCCATTTTCTGACTCCCCGATTATTCAAGGGACTTTGAAGTCGAGACACTAGGCGCCTTTGCCCGAACCGAAGTTGGACAGCAGGGGCATCAGACATCGAGGTTTCTTACGTACTTCGCGTTCTTCTCGATGAACGCGCGACGGGGCTCTACATCGTCGCCCATGAGGATAGAGAACGTCCGATCAGCATCCGCAGCGTTCTCGATCGTCACCTGCAGAATCGTCCGTGTATCAGGGTTCATCGTCGTCCCCCAGAGCTGCTCGGGGTTCATTTCGCCGAGACCTTTGAACCGCGAGATCGCTATCCCGTTGCCGATGATCACCGCGCCTTCTTCATGGGGTTCCGCGCCCGGTTCCTCGGCTTTCTCTTCCCCCTTCTTCCCCTTCTCCGCCGACAGTCGCTTTACCACCTCGTCACGCTCGTCCTCGTCGTACGCGTAGTGCTCCGCTTTGCCCTTTTTCACCTTGAACAACGGCGGCTGAGCGATGTACACATGACCGAGCTCAATCAGTTCCTTCATGTGACGGTACAGCAGCGTCAGAAGCAGCGTGCGGATGTGCGAACCGTCGACATCCGCGTCGCACATGAGAATGATCTTGCCGTAGCGGAGCTTGGATGCATCGAATTCCTCCCCGACGCCGGTGCCGACAGCCGTGAAGATATTCCCGATCTCTTCATTCTCCAAAATCTTATGAAGACGCGCCTTTTCAACGTTGAGAATCTTCCCTTTGAGCGGTAAAATAGCCTGGAACCGCCGGTCGCGCCCCTGCTTCGCGCTGCCGCCAGCCGAGTCACCCTCAACGAGGTACAGCTCACAATGCTCCGGGTCATTGATCGAACAGTCCGCCAGCTTGCCGGGCAACCCACCCCCGCTCAACGCATTCTTCCGCCGGGTCAGGTCACGAGCCTTCCGTGCAGCCTCGCGTGCTTCCGCAGCACGCAGCGATTTGTCAAGGATCCGTTTCGCGTCACCCGGGTTCTCTTCCAGCCAGGTCGCCAGTGCAGGCCCGACGATGCCTTCTACGATGCTCTTGACCTCGCTGTTGCCGAGCTTGGTCTTCGTCTGCCCTTCGAACTGCGGTTCCGGGACCTTCACGCTGATAACACCGGTGAACCCTTCGCGAAAATCGTCCCCCGTCAGCGCCAGGCCTCCGTCCTTCAGGATTCCGTTCTTGTACGCGTGTGTGTTCAATGTCCGTGTCAGCGCCGTGCGGAAACCAACCAGGTGCGTACCGCCCTCGTGAGTATTAATGTTGTTGACGTACGTGAAGATGTTCTCACTGTACTGGTCGTTGTACTGAAACGCCACTTCGACTTCCACCATCCGCCCGCTTTCGTCTTTGTCGGACCCCTGGGCGTAGAACGGCTTGCGCATGATCGACGGACGCGTGGCATCGATGTACTTGACGAACTCGATCAACCCACCCTTGAAGTGGAACGTTTCCGCCTGTTCGCTCTTGTTCCGCAGATCCACAATGCGGAGCGTGACCTCCGAATTCAGGAAGGCTAGCTCCCGCAGACGCTCGGCAATGGTTTCGAACTTGAACGCCCGGTTCTTGAAGATCTGGCCATCCGGCATGAAGGTCACCTTCGTCCCGGTCTTCCCCTTCTCGGCCTTTCCTGCCATTTTCACCGGGGCAACCGGATCACCCTGCCGGTACTTCTGGTACCACACCTTCCCGTCGCGGAAGACCTCCACCTCAAGCCATTCACTCAGGGCGTTCACCACCGAAACGCCGACCCCGTGAAGACCACCGGAGACCTTGTAGGTGTTCTTGTCAAACTTCCCTCCGGCGTGCAGGACGGTCATGACAACTTCCAGCGCCGAGCGCTTTTCGTCCTTATGGATATCCGTTGGAATACCGCGCCCATCGTCAATGACGGTCACCGACCCGTCCTTGTTGATCTTCACGTCAATGGTCTTCGCGTACCCCGCCAGGGCCTCGTCGATGGAGTTATCCACCACTTCATACACCAAGTGATGCAGACCGCGCGCGCTGACATCGCCGATGTACATTGCCGGTCGACGCCGGACCGCTTCAAGCCCCTTCAGGACGGTGATGTCCTGTGCGGTGTAGGTGTGGGTGTCGTCGTTGTTCTGTTTCTGCTTTGCCTTTTCTGTCGCTTTTGCCATAACTTCCCTTACCCTCTATCGAAAACGAATTTCCTTCACAACTTTCCGACCGACCGACCCGTTGATGCGCTCCTGAATCTCGATCCTCCGCATGGAAAGCTCGGCACGCCAGGGCGCTGAGCTCACGGCAACAAAGAGCGTTCCGTTCTCAAAGCGCTGTGGTTTCGCTACGCGGGCAATCTGTTCCCCGACAAGCATTTCCCACGAGGTGAGAACATCGTACTCGCTTAGCGTCTTCACGATTCCCAAGCGGTGCGTCAGGTCACTTAGCGCAACGCTCAAGGGGACGGGGCCGCTACCGCGGTGCGGTCTTCCCTTTCTAGGCCGGCCGGCATGTTCCGCGCTCAACGAG
>Ga0209253_10000533_pt1 | contig 32847 bp, 28 predicted proteins | sample FrelakmetBRP12BR_FD_187145 | JGI IMG/M metagenome (GOLD analysis project Ga0209253, IMG submission 187145) | Freshwater lake sediment microbial communities from the University of Notre Dame, USA, for methane emissions studies - BRP12 BR (SPAdes)... | ecosystem: Environmental > Aquatic >... | reverse complement strand
CGTGATCGCCGCCGTCAGCGTCGTCTTCCCGTGATCCACGTGTCCAATCGTCCCAACATTCACGTGCGGCTTCGTACGCTCAAACTTGCCTTTTGCCATCGCAGACTCCTGACTGCCTTTCCTGGTTGCGGCGTTGTCGCTTGTGACGACACTGCCTTATCTGGTGCCCATGACGCGGATCGAACGCGTGACCTCTCCCTTACCAAGGGAGTGCTCTACCACTGAGCCACATGGGCCTCGCGTCGCCCCTCTTCGCGGCATCAGCGGGCCTGCAGGCTCGCCACGTGCCGCGTCGGAATCGCCGCGCTGATGCTCTCTCTTGATCGTGTCCTTGGTGAATATCTGGAGCGGGTGAAGGGAATCGAACCCTCGTCGTAAGCTTGGAAGGCTTCTGCTCTACCATTGAGCTACACCCGCCCGACGATCTGTCTAAGTCTTTCTTCCTTTGTCCGCCCCGTCTTCCGGCCTCTCGGCGCACGGGAAAATATTGGTGGAGGAGGCTGGATTCGAACCAGCGTAGGCGTAAGCCAACAGATTTACAGTCTGCCCCCTTTAACCACTCGGGCACCCCTCCGCGGCGAACCGCAAATTATGGTTTGACAACAACAGGTTGTCAAACCGAGAGGGAGAATTTTGTGGCAGTGCACTAGACGCGTGGCGCGACGCGAGCGAAACGGCGCCAGGACCCGGACGGCGAGAAGTACCTGACTCTCCTGGACGGGAGGGCCGGGCGAAAGGTCCGACGGAAAGATCAACTCGACGTGAGCGCACGCTCGCACCCAAAGGCCCGCCAGCTCACATCTGCTTGAAGAGGTGGGTGTAATTGCGGCTCACCTCGAGCTTCTCGTTGCTGCCCTTCACGAGCACCAATTGGCGGCCCCGGAAGTCCCGGGTGATGCCGGCGATGGCCTTGGCGTTGACGATCGTGGACCGGTGGATCTGCCAGAACTGCTCCGGATCGAGCTCCTCCACCAATTCCTTGATCGGCTTGCGGATCAGCGCCTCGAAGCCATCGGTCTGCACCCGGGTGTACTTCTCGTCGGAGGTGAAGAAGAGCACGTCGGCCACCGGAATCATCCGCAACTGCTGGCCGACGCTGGCCTGGATCCACCGAAGCGGGGTCTTTCCGGAGCTTCCGCCGACCCCGTCGAGCGTGGCGGACAGCTTCGCCAGCAGTTCGCCGAGGTCGCTCGGCCTGGTCCCTAACCGCTTCTTCAGCCGGGCGACCGTGACTTCGAGCCGTTCGCGCTCGGCCGGCTTCAGCACGTAGTCGACGGCCCCGTGCTCGAAGGCGTCGACCGCGTACTCGTTGTAGGCCGTGATGAACACGATGTGACACGCGTCGCCGATCGCCCGGGCGGCTTCGATCCCGGTCATGCCCGGCATCCGGATGTCGAGGAAGGCGAGATCAGGCCGGTGCTCGTTCACCGCGGCGACCGCTTCCTCGCCATTGCGCGCCTCGGCGAGGACCTGCAGTTCCGGCCACACCTCCGCGAGGCGCGTTCGCAACTGCTCGCGCATCAACCGCTCGTCATCCGCAATGATCGCCGTAGCCATCGCTCGATTCTATCGGCTGCCCTCGTCAGGCCGGCTGCGGGGCGCCCTGGCCGAACGACGGCGCATCGGCTTCGAACGAATACGGAACCTCGATCGTCACGATCGTGCCGGTCGGCGAGTTGGCCTCGATGTTGAGGCGCGCCGCGCCTCCGTAGAGCGCCGCGAGTCGCTCCCGCACATTGGCGAGGCCCACGCCCGTCCCGGGTTCGTCCGCAACCGCGAATCCCAGCCCGGTATCGGCCACTGTCACGCGCAGCTTGCCGTTGGCGATGTCCCCGGAGATCGTCAACGATCCTCCTTCGGGCTTGGGCTCGAGGCCGTGCTTGATCGAGTTTTCGACGAGCGATTGCAGCATCATCGGCGGGAACTGCGCCGACTGCAGGCCCTGGGGCACGATGACCGTGTACTGCAGGCGGTCTTCCATCCTGAACTTCAGTATCTCGAGGAACGCCCGGCACAGGTGGACTTCCTTGCCGAGGGTCGTCGAGCCCTCTCGCATCTGGGGCAGGGCCGCCCGCAGGTACTGGATCAGATTCTTCTGCATCTTGGACGCGGTCTTCGGATCCGTCTCGATCAGGTAGTCGACCGACGCCAGCGTGTTGAACAGGAAGTGCGGCTCGACCTGCGCCTGCATCATCTTCAGTTGCGCCTCGACGAGTTGCCGCTTCAGGCTCTCTTCGGCCGCGGTGGCGGTCGCGACCTTGGCGCGCGTTTCGGCCTTCTTCTTCCCGCCGAGCACGACCTTGACGATGATGCCGGTGACGATCAGCAGGGTGACGAATCCCATGAGCCAGTCGGCCCCGCCCTTCGCCCGGTAGCGCCGCACTTCGCGCGTCACCTGCTTGTTGATCTGGTCCTGGACGATCGTTTCGATCTGGTCGCGCGCGTGGTCGAGCGCTTCGGCGAACTTCTCGGGGTCCTGGACGACCTCCCGCGGAATGAGGATCGTCCTGCCGTCGCCTTCGATCACGACGTCGCCGGCGCCGGCGGTCGGGACGGCGCTATCCGGCACCCGTTCCACCCGCACGCCCTTGTCGTCGACGGTCACCGCGACCTTTTTGCCTTCCTTGTCGGCGAAGATGCGGATGCCCTTCTCGGTGATGGACACCCCGCCCGACGGCCGGCCCTTCTCCGGCCCCTTCTCCGCCGCCTTCTCAGGTCCCTTTTCGGGTCCCTTCTCCGGCGCGCCCGGGGTGCCCGGTGCCGGAGGCGGTGCCGGCGGGGTCGGGACCGATCCTGGTGCTTCAGGAGCGCCGATGCGGACCCCGTCCTCGCTCACGCGAATGTCGACGTTCACACGATCCGCCGACCGAACGACGATCCCCCGCTCTTCATCCGAGAAAATGCTGGTGGCGATGCCGCCCAGGATCAGGAGCAGCACGGCGACGAGGAAGAACTTGCCCCAACCGACGGTCGCCAGCCAGTCCCCGAGCCGGGATGCCAGGCCCTTGGTGCGGGCGGCGACGCTCTTGACGACAGGCGCCGACACCCGCGCCGCCTCCGCGGCGCCTGCCCTGGCATCCGCGAAGACGCGGCGTGCGGTGGATTCCTGCGGCGACTGCCCGTTCGAGGGCGCCGGTCCCTGCGGGCCCGGCGTATCGGTTGTCATGATCGTCCTGAAGTAACCGCAGCATGCGGCCTGCGCACGTTCGAACTCTACGTGGAAGCGGGATCGCGTCAGTAGCGGGGTGCGACGGCCTGCAGGACGAATGCCCTGGAGCGCGGAAATCCGCGCTGGACGGCGGGAAACAAGCCGTCCGGTTCACCCGAAGGGGTCAGGCAACGCCGCCGATTCGGAGGATCAGTGAGATCGCCAGCAGCGCCCATCCAGCTCGCCCGGCGTAGTCGGCCCAAGGGTTGGCCGTGCGCACCTGCTCGGCCTGCTTCATCAATTCCTCGCGCTGCTTGCGCACCCGGTCCGGCGAGGCCTTGTCCTCCTCGGCGCTGACCTTGATGACGGCCCGGAGAAACGGGAACTGAACCATCATCGACAGCATCAGGACAGAAGCACCCAGGGCGCCCAGCCCGTTTCCCAGTCGACCGGCCTCGAAATCCACGAGGGCCGATGCGGTCATGGCCGCGCTCAGGACGAACATCGCCGTGCGCCAGACGCGCTCGCCGTTGCTCGGGGGACTAGGCTTTCCGGTCATAAAACTGAAGTTGGGGGCGTTTCGTCCAGTCCTCAAGCCGCACGGACCACGTTCAGGGGCAACGCCGTTGTCTCCTTGATTCGCTCCAGCGCAAAGCTCGACTTCACGTCGACGACGCCCGGCTGCCTCAACAACTGGTCCATCACGAACCGTGAGAAATGCGGGAGATCCTCCACGTGCACACGGAGCAGGTAGTCCATCTCGCCCGTCATCGCATAGCAGGCAGCGACCTCGGGCCAACCTTGTACCCGCGCACCGAAATCCTCCATCGGCATCTTCCCGCGCTTCTCGAGTTTCACACTGACGTAGGCCAACAGCCCGAGCCCCAGTTTGTCCGGTTCGAGGAGCGCGACGTACTGCCGGATCACTCCGGCGTCTTCAAGGCGCTTGATCCGCCGGAGGCAGGGCGACGGCGACAGCGACACGCGCTCGGCGATCTCCTGGTTCGACAGTCGACCTTGCTCCTGCAGGATGTCGAGTATGCGCAGATCGGTTCTATCAAGCTCGATTGCAGCCACTTTCCACTCCAGATTCATCGAAAGAAAGCATGATATTGCGCGGATGGAGGCCCGACGAGACAATTTCGCAATCGGGTGCCGCATCGGTTCCGGATACTTCGCCCCTTTCCTGACCGACGCGATACCAGGAGTCGACCGCAATGAAGTTCACGCCTTGGGAAAACCCGATGGGAACGGACGGCTTCGAGTTCATCGAATACGCCGCACCCGATCCCGTCGCGCTCGGACGCCTGTTCGAGATCATGGGATTCGCCGCCATCGCCCGCCATCGCCACAAGGACGTGACGCTGTACAGGCAGGGCGGCGTCAATTTCATCATCAACGCAGAGCCGGATTCCTTCGCGCAGCGCTTTGCACGGCTGCATGGACCGTCGATCTGCGCGATCGCGTTCCGGGTGCAGGATGCGGCGCTCGCCTACCGGAGGGCGCTGGATCTTGGCGCGTGGGGATTCGACTCGAAATCGGGGCCGATGGAACTGAACATTCCGGCGATCAAGGGCATCGGCGACTCGCTGATCTACTTCGTCGACCGGTGGCGCGGGAAGAACGGCGTGACGCCGGGCGACATCGGCGACATCAGCATCTATGACGTCGACTTCGAACCCGTGGCTGGCGCCGAAGTTTCCCCTGCCGGATGCGGCCTGACGGCGATCGACCACCTGACGCACAACGTGCACCGCGGCCGCATGCGGGAATGGGCCGAGTTCTACGAGCGGCTCTTCGACTTCCGGGAGGTCCGCTACTTCGACATCGAAGGCAAGCTCACCGGCCTCAAGAGCAAGGCGATGACAAGCCCCTGCGGCAAGATCCGCATCCCGATCAACGAGAGTTCCGACGACAGGAGCCAGATCGCCGAGTACCTCGACCTGTATCACGGCGAAGGAATCCAGCACGTCGCACTGGCGACCAATGACATCTACGGAACCGTGCGCGCAATGAAGTCCCAGGGCGTCGCATTCCAGGACACCATCGACACGTACTACGACCTGGTCGACAAGCGATTGCCCGCGCACGGCGAGAGCCTCGACGCATTGCGCGAACTGCGCATCCTGATCGACGGCGCGACCGACGAGGGAGTTCCCCGAGCCGAAGGCGGGCCAGACGCGAGCGGTTCCCGTCGAAGCCCGGAGCTGCTGCTGCAGATCTTCACGCAGACGGTGATCGGACCGATCTTCTTCGAGATCATCCAGCGCAAGGGCGACGAAGGTTTCGGCGAAGGCAACTTCCGCGCGCTATTCGAGTCGATCGAGCTCGACCAGATCCGGCGCGGAGTGCTGAAGCCGGGCGACGCGAAGGCGCCCGCCTGAGGCGGTTCACATGACCAATGCGGCAAGCCCGCCGGTTTGCAGGCCGGCGAGCTTCGGTTCAACGGGCGTGATCAGGGTTTGACCGGTGCGGTCGCGGTCGAGCTCTGGGCACGGCGCCACGCGTGCAGTTCGTCGCGCGACAGGGAACCGTCCTTGTTCGCATCGATCGCGTCGAAGTTCTGCGACAGCCACGGCGCCGCTTTCGCTTCGTCCCGCGAGATCTGGCCGTCCCCATTGGCGTCCATCCGCGGCCCGTGGTGATGGCGTCGACCTGCCCAAGCGCTGCGCAGCTCATCGGGCGACAACTGCCCGTCCTTGTTCGAGTCGAGCGCGTCGAAGTTCGACGACAGGCGCGGCGCGGACTTCGCTTCGTCGCGGCTGACGGCACCGTCCTTGTTGGCGTCAAGACGCGCGAATCCTTCACCGCCGCGCGCCACCCGATAGGCGTGGATCTCGTCGCGGGACAACTGGCCGTCCTTGTTGCCGTCGACCGCGTCGAAGTTCTGCGACAACTGCGGCGAAGCCTTCGCCTCCTCGCGGGAGACGAATCCGTCGCCGTTGCCGTCCAGCCGGGAGCGCTGGCGGTCGAACTGCGCGCGCGCGGCGATCAACTCCTCGCGCGACAGGAAGCCGTCCTTGTTGGCATCGAGCCGGTCGAACTGCGCCGCCATCTCTTCCTTCGATACCTTGCCGTCCTTGTCGGTATCGAGCCGGGCGAATCCCTCGCCCCTCATCCAGTCGCCATACCCGTGCATTCCGCCGCCCATGGCTCCCGCCATCGGACCCTGCATCTGGCCATGCATCGGGCCCATTCCCTGGCCCATGCCCGGTCCCATACCCTGGCCCATTCCCGGACCCGGTTGAGCGGGTGGTGTTTGTTGAGCAACAGCGGACAAGGCAGTCAGCGAGACTGCAGCCGCAACAGCGATCAGCGAGCGTTTCATTCGAGCATCTCCTGCTTGGGGTGACGCTCATTCAACGCCCCTCGCCGGCGGCTGTCGACAGACGTTACCTTTGCTTACCGCTGCAACATCTCGCTACTGGGTCTGCGCTGGCGGCGCGCCGGGAGGCGGAGCCGGCATTGCCGGCGGAGGAGGCTGCGGCTGCGGCAACTGCCCCGGCGCACCCGCGGGACGCCCGCCTGGCGGCGCGCCGGCGGCGGGGGCCGTGAGCATGTTGCCCTGGCGAGTGAAATTGGGCGGGGGCGGAGCACCCCCAAACGCGGCCATGGCACGCGGGGGCAGGCGAAGCTCCTGACGCGCGCCACCGGACTCGAGCACAACCGTCTCCGGCCCCACCTCGGCCAGCTTCAGGCCGGGCGCGACTTCCTGGCCCAGCAGGAACACGCGCGCCGGCCGGCCATCGACCGACAGCACGGCGCTGGAATCCTTGCCCGCTGAGTACGCGCCAATGGCCTGGATGTTCGACGTCGCTGCCTGGACGCGCTCCACCTTGCCGAACATGCGCGCCACAGCCACCGGGTCCGGGTCGCGCAGTGGCGGGGGAGCAATCGGCGGCGGCGCAGCGGTCGGTGCCGGCGTGAAGACGCGTACGCCCCAATAGGCCGCGATCGCCATCACCAAGGCGAAGAAGACGAGATTGACCGCCACGGCGGCAAACTTTTTCAGCATTTCGTGTCCAACCGGGTGTCGCGCATCATGCGCCCTTTCGCCGATGCGTCCGTTTCATCCTGATGCATTAGCCGAGCTCAAATGCCCCGCTTCAATGGAGCAAGACTTCCATCTGCCGTTGATAATATCCCCCGCACCCTCGGTGTGCCCGGCGGAAAATCAAGAAAGTTCAAGGCGTTCGGCGCACATCTTCAAGCTCTCTTACGTTTCGTTTCGGACAGTGGTCAGATGACTTCCATGAACTCCATTCGTTCTTCGCACCCAATCGTCGGGATCCGCTCGCGCCTCGCGCGCGGGTTCACGCTGATCGAGATCATGGTCGTGATCACGATCCTCGGCGTCCTCGCAGCCCTCATCGTTCCGCGTGTGGTCGGCCGCACGGACGACGCGAAGATCGCCGCGGCAAGGCAGGACATCGCTTCGCTGATGCAGGCGCTCAAGCTGTATCGACTCGACAACGGCCGGTATCCAACGACGGAACAGGGGCTGCAGGCGCTGATCTCCAAGCCCACGATCGAGCCGGTGCCGAGCAACTGGAAACAGGGCGGCTACATCGAGCGTTCCAGCGTGCCGACCGACCCCTGGGGCGAACCGTACAAGTATCTGAGCCCCGGCATGCGCAGCGAGATCGACGTGTTCTCGCTCGGCCGCGACAAGACAAACGGCGGCGAGGGCCCGGACGCCGACATCGGGTCGTGGACGCTGTAGTCGCCGCCGACCAACTCCCTCGGCTCGCGCGCGCACGGCGCTGCGCGGGATTCACTTTGCTGGAGATGCTGGTCGTCATCGTCCTGGCGGGGATCCTCCTGTCGCTCGTGTCGATCAGCATCACACCGGACCCTCGCCAGCAACTGCAGCGCGAAGCGCTGCGCGTGGGACAGTTGATGGGTCTTGCCGCCGACGAGGCTCGCATTCGCCAGCAACCCATCGCGTGGGAGGCGGATCTGTCCGGCTATCGCTTCATCACCGAGGTGGGCGGCGAAAGGCAACTGTTGACCGCCGACGACCTGCTGCGCGAGCGTCGCTGGGAGAAGCCGATGAGCCGGGTGGCCGTGCTCGACGGCGGCGGCCCGCAGCCCGCACAGGTCCTGCTCGGGCCCGGCGCGCCGCCGGTGCGGGTCGCTATCGCACGCGAATGGATCCAGCCGCGCTGGCGCCTGGAACTCGTCAACGAGGATGGCGCCGTGCAGGTCGACTTCGACGAAGCCGGCCGCGCGTCGCTCGTGAGGTAGCGATTGAAGGCCCGCGGCTTCACCCTCCTCGAAGTCCTGGTTGCGCTGGTCATCATCGGCGTCGCTCTCGCCGCTTCGATGCGCGGGGCGATGTCGCTCACCAATACGGCCGAGTACAGCCGCGACAAGCTGCTGGCCCTGCTGACGGCGGAGAACCGGCTGCTGGAACTGCGCCTGGCGCGCGAAAGGCTCGAGCCCGGCGAAGAGATCCTGCCGTGCCAGCAGGGCGGAATCGCGTTTACCTGCGCACAGGCGGTCAAGCCGACGCCCAATCCCTTCTTCCGCCGTGTCGAGGTGCGCGTATTTCGCAGCGACGAGGGCGGCAACCGGCAACAGCTCGCCGAGCTGATGACCGTGATGCCCACGAACCAATGAAGAATCGCGGCTTCACGCTGCTCGAACTGCTGGTCGCCATCAGCGTGCTGTCCGTTGTGTCGGTGATCGCCTGGCGCGGGCTGGACAGCCTGGTCGCCACCCGCGAGCGCCTCGAACCCGAGGTCGACGAGACGCGCGCGATGCTGGTCGCGTTCGGCCAGATGGAGCGGGACCTGTCGCAGGTGGCGAACCCCGACTTCCTCGGGCTGGCGTCCTCGCCGCTCAACGTTCGGCCCGCGGACGGCGCGATGATGATCGAAGTCGCGCGCGTCGCCACGCCCGCGCCCGACCGCGCGACCGAAGTGCAGACGGTGTACTACCGGGTCGTCGACGGCACGCTGGTGCGGCAGGCAACGCCGCCGCTCCCGTACTTCCAGCCATCGAACAGCGACGCGATCGAGAACGCGCGGCTGATCGGAAAAATAAGGTCGATGGACGTGCGGGTCTGGCGGACCGGCGTCGGCTGGGTTCCGCCGGGCGACAGCACCGAAGGCGCTGCGGCTCCCGGCGCCCCGGTGCCCACCGGGCGCAACCAGCCGGCGCCAGGCATCGAAGTCACTCTCACGCGGACGGACGGCCGGACGTACCGCCGGGTCTTCCTGGTGAGCACATGAGCCTCGACGCTCGCACCGCGGCCCCCTCGCTTCCCCTCCCTCCTGGAGGGAGGGCCAGGAAGGGAGCCCACATGCGGCCCCCAGGCCATCAAGGCGGCGCAGCCGTCCTGATGGCCCTGTTCGTCGCCACGCTCGCCACCCTTATCGTCACCGGCCTCTTCTATCGCCAGTTCGTGCTGCTCAGGACGATCGAGAACCAGCAGCTGGTGTCGCAGAGCCGGCAACTGCTGCGTGGCGCGCTCGACTGGGGTCGTGCCATCCTGCGCGAGGACGCGAACCGTTCCAGCTACGATGCGCTTTCCGAGCCTTGGGCTCAACCTCTCGCGGAGACGCGCCTGGACCAACTCGGGGAGACCGGCTCCATCGCATCGCTGGCGACCATCGCCGGTTCGATGGAAGACGCCCAGGGTCGCTTCAACCTGCACAACCTCGTGAACAACGGCGAGATCGTCGACAAGGAACTGGCGTCGTTTCGGCGCCTGGCTTCGCTGCTGGAGTTGCCGGCGCAGACGGCCGACCTGATCGCGGAGCGCATGCTCGAGTCCAAGGGAACGCCTTCATCGTCCGACGACAAGCCGGGCGATGCTTCGGGCGAGTCCGGGCGCATGCCATTGCCGCTGATGCTCCCGCGCGACATCCGAGGTGTCAAGGGCGTTGCCCCCGAAGCGGCCGACCGACTCGCGCCTTACATCGTCGTGCTGAACGAACGCACCGCGGTCAATGCAAACACGGCATCTGCCGAAGTGATCGCGGCACGGGTGCCCGACCTGTCCCTGGCGGAAGCGCGCTCGCTGGTCGCCGAACGCGAGCGCGTTTCGTACTTCAACAGCCTCGGTGAAGTGCGAACGAGGCTGGGAGCGAAGGGCTCCACCGTCTCCGATTCCGAACTTTCGACGAACTCGCGCTTCTTCTTCATCCGGGGGGAAGTGAAGCTCGATCGAGCCGTGACTCGCATGGAAGCCTTGGTCAAGCGCGGCGCGCCCGGCCAGGGGCCCGCTGCGGTCAACATCCTGTGGACCCGCGAAATCTGATCGGACAATGAAAGAGAAAAGCGCCCAACGCCTGCTCGTCTTCGTTCCGCCTCGCAGTTCGATGGCCGGACGCAGCCAGCTCGCTTCCAGTACGGTGGTCGACTACGTCGCGACGGGCGGGAGCAGCGCCCGCGGGCAAACGCCGATCGCGCTGCTTCCGAAAGCGAGTTCAGTCGACGTCGTGTTCGACGCGAGCGACGTGTTCATCACGACGATCGATCCTCCGAAGCTCGCCGAAGGAAAGCTCCGGATGGCGTTGCCGAACATCCTCGAGGAGCGCCTGCTCGCCGATCCCGCGGACTGCCACTTCGCGTTCAGGCCGACGCGCAGCGGCGGCAACACCGGCGCCAGCGAAGCTCCGAAGATGCCGGTCGCGGTCGTCGACCGCGGACTGCTCACGCGGGCGCTCGATGCGCTGACCGAGTCCGGTTACCGCGTCCGGGCGGCCTACAGCGAGATCTACACGGTTCCGCCGCCCTCGGCCGGCGTGCTGTCGGCGCGCATCGGCCGTGGCCGCGGCATTGCACGCTCCGGAGTGCACGACGGCTTCGCATTCGACATCGGCGAGGAAGTTCCGCCCACGTTGGCGCTGGCGGTCCGGCAACTCGGCATCAAGCGCATCCAGGCCTACGGCAGGGAAGCATCGCGCCTCGCGGCGCTCGCCGAGGGGCTCGGCGTGCAGGTCGACGTGCACCCGGAAGAGGTCGATCTGGGCAGCACCGATGGCGCCGTGAACTTGCTGCAAGGAGCCTTCGCGCAGGGCGGCATGATGGGTTCCTTCACGCCCGGCGGCCTGATGCCCGCGCTCACCGCGCGCGCGTTGCGCGTTCCGCTCGCGTGGGCCGCCGCGGCGCTGGTCGTCGCGGTCGCCGGCATGAACATCTACTACCTGAAGCTTGACGGTGAATCGAAGGCGCTTCGCAGCCAGATGGAAGCCAGCTTCCGTTCGAACTTCCCGCAGATCGCCGCCATCGTCGATCCGATCGAGCAGACCAAGCGTCAGATGTCGGAGCTGCGATCGCGGGCAGGCATTCCATCCGCGAACGACTTCTCGGTGCTCAACGCGCGCACGGCACTGCTGCTGTCGATCGCTCCCATCGGAAGCGTTGCCGCCATGGAATATCGCGACAATGCCCTGAAGGTGAAGTTCAGGCCGGGCACAGGCGACAACGCCGCGCTGCAGAACTCGCTTCGCTCGGCAGCCGTGCAGCAGGGACTCGCCATCCGGTTCGAAGGCGATGGAACCGCCCGCATTGCGGCGGCGGGGATGTGACATGGAAGCACTCAAACAGTTCTGGGCCGAACGAGCGCCGCGCGAGCGCGCCGTCCTGATGCTGGGCGGCTTCCTGCTGCTGGCCGTCGTCATCTATCTCGTCGCGATCGAGCCCGCGTGGACCGGCATCGCGCGACTGGAGAAGAGCCTGCCGCAGCAGCGTGCGAACGCGGCGGAACTCGAAGCGCTGCTGGCCGAAGTCAAGGCTTTGAAGGGGCGCCCGGCGGTGGCGACCATGTCGGCGGGCGACGCCCGCAGCGCGCTGGAGAGTTCGCTGGGCAAGGCCGGCCTGAAGGCCGCGCGCATCGTCCCGCTGTCGGACGGCGACATCCAGTTGCAGTTTTCCGACGTGCCGGTGAGCAAGTGGGCGCCGTGGCTCGCGAGTGTCGAGCGCGAGCTCGGGGCGCGCTCCACCGCAGTCACCGTCACCGGCCGCGAGGCGACGCCGGGCAACGTCGATGTGGACCTTGCCTTGCGGCTCGCACGAAAGTGAAAGCGGTCGATGCGAAAGGTCCTCTTCGTCCTGGCCGCGGTGGCGGGGCTGCTGGCCACGGTGCTGGTCATCGCTCCGGCTCAGTGGGCCGCGTCCGCACTGAAGAACGCGACCGGGGACCGGATCGCGCTTGCCGATGCGAGTGGCACGGCATGGAATGGTTCCGCATTGCTGGTGCTTGCGTCATCTCCCGATCCGGCGGCGCCGCGAGCGACACTGCCCGAGCGACTGTCCTGGCGCCTGAGTCCCTGGTCGCTGTTCGTCGGGCAAATCGACCTGACCGTGACGCATCCCTCGGCGCTCACCCAGCCGCTGGCGGTGCGCGCCCCGCTCTTCGGAACCGGCGCGGCCACGTTGAGCGCGACGACACTGAGGCTGCCGGCGTCGCTGCTGGTCGGCGTCGGCGCACCGTGGAACACGATTCGGCCCGGCGGCATCCTGCTGGTGAACTGGGATCGCCTGCAGATCGGCAGGGACCGGATCCAGGGAAACATCGGAGCCGAGTGGCAGCACGCCTCCAGCGCGCTGACGCCGGTGTCTCCAATGGGCCACTATCGCCTGCAGACCAATGGCATCTGGCCGGGAACTCAGTTGGATCTATTGACCATATCGGGTCCCCTCGAGCTGAAGGGCAGTGGCACAATCGCCGCGGGCGGGCGCTTACGTTTCACAGGCCGGGCACAGGCCATGCCTGGCACCGACCCGGGTGTGAAGGCGCAGCTCACGGGCCTGATTTCGCTGCTGGGCCGACGCGACGGAGAGGGAGCCCTCTTGAATTTCGGTGGTTGACATGACAAGCAAGCGCAATCTCAAACGCGCTGGCGAGCGGCCCCTGTTCCGTTCGATTGCGCTTGCCTGTGCGCTGTCGATGACAGTGACCTCGCTGGCTCCCATGGCCGCGGCCCAGGGCACCCGCGCCAAACGCCCGGGAGCAGCCGCACCGGCCAGCCAGGCCGCCGCCGCGAACCCGGCCGCGACCTCCGAGCCGGTGATGCTGAACTTCGTGAACGCGGATATCGACGCCGTCGTCCGCGCCATCGGCCAGTACACCAGCCGGACTTTCGTGGTCGACCCGCGCGTAAAGGGAACGCTGTCGCTAGTCACCGAGCGGCCGGTCACGCGCGAGCAGGCGTACGAGCAGCTGCTGACCGCGCTTCGCCTGCAGGGCTTCACGATCGTGCAGACAGGAAACGTCGCGCGGGTGTTGCCGGAAGCGGACGCCAAGCTGCAGGGTGGCGCCGTCGTCAGCCCGCAGGGGAGCGCTCCGCGCGGCGACCAGCTCGTCACGCAGGTGTTCCGCCTGCAGTACGAATCAGCGACGGCGATGGTGCCGATCCTGCGCCCGCTCATCGCGCCGAACAACACGATCTCGGCCTATCCGCAGAACAACACGCTCGTCATCACCGACTACGCCGACAACCTGCGCCGCATCCAGCGGATCATCGAATCGATCGATACGCCGGCCACTTCCGAAACGGAAATCATCCCGATCAAGTTCGGCCTCGCGATGGAGATCGCCACCGTCGTCAACCGCATGCTCGACGAAGGCGCCCGCGCTGCGGGACAGGCCATCGACGCCGGCCAGCGGGTCTCGGTGCTGGCGGAGCCGCGAACGAACGCGCTGATCCTGCGCGCCCCGAGCGCCGCGCGGATGATGATCGCCAGGAGCCTGATCGCGAAGCTCGACCAGCCGGCGCTGACGCCAGGCAACATCAACGTCGTCTACCTGCGCAATGCCGAGGCGGCGAAGATCGCGCCGCTGTTGCGCGCCATCATCAGCGCCGATCCGTCGTACGTCCCGCAGAACACCGGCAGCGGACTGTCGCCCTCCACCGGAATGACCTCCGGGCCTGGCATGACGACCCAGCAGGCGACGCTCGGCACTGCTGCGCCCGGCCAGCAGGCGACGACCGCCGCTACCGGGGGCACCGGACCGCTCTCCGGAATGATCCAGGCCGACACGGCGACGAACTCGCTGATCATCACGGCACCCGAACCTCTGTACCGGAACATCCGGCAGATCATCGACAAGCTGGACGTGCGCCGCGCGCAGGTGGTGATCGAGTCGCTGATCGCCGAAGTGTCGGCGGAGAAAGCGGCCGAGTTCGGCATCCAGTGGCAGGCCTTGGGCGGCATCAACGATCCGGGCACGAACGTCATCGGCGGCACGAACTTCGGCGGGTCCGGACAGAACATCATCGGCGTCGCGCAGAACCTCGCCAGCGCCGGCCAGGGCCTCAACATCGGCATCGTCCAGGGCAAGATCAACATCCCCGGGATCGGCGAAATCCTCAACCTCGGATTCCTGGCGCGCGCGCTGGAGACCAAGGCGGACGCCAACATCCTGTCGACGCCGACGATCCAGACGCTGGACAACGAGGAAGCGAAGTTCCTCGTCGGCCAGAACATCCCGCTGATCACCGGCTCCTACGCCAACACCGGTGCGGGCGGCACGGCCTCCGGCGTGAACCCGTTCCAGACCTTCGAGCGCCGCGACATCGGCCTGCAACTGCGCGTGCGGCCACAGATCTCCGAGGGCGGCGTGGTTCGGCTGGCGATCTACCAGGAGCTGTCGTCGATCCAGAACACGCTCACGGCGGCACAGGGCGGCATCATCACCAACAAGCGCAGCTTCGAGTCGATGGTGCTGGTCGAGGACGGCAACATCGTCGTGCTCGGCGGCCTGATCGAGGACAAGACGGACAACAGCAGGAGCCAGGTGCCCATCCTCGGCAGCATTCCGTTCATCGGCGAACTGTTCAAGTACGAGAACCGCAAGCGGACCAAGACCAACCTGCTCGTGTTCCTGCGGCCGTACGTCGTGCGGGACGAGGCGACTTCGTCGGCGCTGGCGATGGATCGCTACGACTACATCCGCGGTCAGGTCGCCAACAGCACGGTGGCCGACAACATCATCTTCCGCGACTTGCAGAGCCGCCAGATTCCGGAGCGGCCGCCGGTTCCGCCCTCGATCAAGCGTTCTGAAAGCGGGCCGCGGTCGCTGTCGAACGACCTCGCCCCGGGCATTCCGGCGCAGGTCTCGCCCGGACCATCGCCCGCACCGATCATCGGCGCCGCGCCGGGAACGGCCGCCGCCGGTGCGGTCGCGCCGTCGAGCGGCGCGTTTGCCGCGCAGGGGCCGGCGCCGAACAGCGGCATCCAGCTGGTTCAGGTGACGACCGTCAACGAGATCGCCCACGCCCGCGAACTGCAGCGCCGGCTGCGCGACGCCGGCTTCGACGCCTACTGGGAAAGCGTGAAGACCGGGAGCGGCGAAATGGTGCGGGTGCGCGTCTCGGTCAACCAGGCAACGCAGAGCGTCGCCGACACCGTCGCGAAGCTGAAGGCGATGGGGTTCGACCCGGTCGTCGTGACCCCGTGACGGGCAGGATCCGGCAGTGACACAGGCCAGCCGCTACGTCCCCTACGCCTTCGCGCGGGACAACGCGATCCTGCTCGTCCCCAAGACCGAGCGCGACGCCGAGGCGTGGATCAGCAACGCGACCCCGCTGGCCGCGCTCAACGAAGTGATGCGCGTGTTCCCGGGCAAGGTCCGCCCGGTCGTGGTCGAGACCGTCAAGCTGACCGAAGCGATCTCCAAGACGTACGGCGACCAGGGCGGGTCGGCGCAGCAAATCGTCGGCGACATCGAAGGCGAGTTCGACATCACGCGGATGATGCAGGAGGTCCCCGACGTCGAGGACCTGCTGGAAACGGAAGACGACGCGCCGATCATCCGCATGATCAACGCGCTGCTGACGCAGGCCGCGCGCGACGGCGCCTCTGACATCCACATCGAGCCGTTCGAGAGCTACTCGATGGTGCGGTTCCGGGTCGACGGCACCCTGCGCGACGTCGTGCGGCCCAAGCGCGCGCTGCACGCGGCGCTGGTCTCGCGCATCAAGATCATGGCGGCACTCGACATCGCGGAGAAGCGCCTGCCGCAGGACGGCCGGATCACGCTGCGCGTCGGCGGCCGTCCGGTCGACGTCCGCGTGTCCACGCTGCCGACCGGCCACGGCGAGCGCGTCGTGCTCCGCCTGCTCGAGAAGGACCTGTCGAAGCTGGAACTCACCAGCCTCGGCATGGCGCAGGGGACGCTCGCGCGCTTCGACCACCTGATCCACCAGCCGCACGGGATCATCCTGGTCACCGGCCCGACCGGCTCCGGCAAGTCGACGACGCTGTACGCGGCGATCCGCCGGCTCGACAAGAACACCACGAACATCATGACGGTCGAGGACCCGATCGAGTACGACATCGAGGGCATCGGCCAGACGCAGGTCAATCCGAAGATCGACATGACCTTCGCGAAGGCGCTGCGCGCGATCCTGCGGCAGGACCCGGACATCGTGATGATCGGCGAGATCCGCGACCTCGAGACCGCGCAGATTGCGGTGCAGGCGTCGCTGACGGGCCATCTCGTGCTCGCCACGCTGCACACCAACGACTCGGCGTCGGCGGTCACGCGATTGATCGACATGGGGATCGAACCCTTCCTGCTGTCGTCGTCGCTGCTCGGCGTGCTCGGGCAGCGCCTCGTCCGGAAGCTCTGCCCGCGCTGCCGGCAGCCGGATGCGGCGACCGGCGGCTTCCGCCCCGTCGGCTGCGAACACTGCGGCAACACCGGGTACCTGGGTCGCACCGGCATCTACGAGCTGCTGACGGTCGACGACGAGATGCGACTGCTGGTCCACCGCGGTGCGAACGACACCGACGTCCGCCGCCTCGCCGAAAAGGGCGGAATGATCAACATGCGGGCCGATGCCCAGCGCTGGATCAAGTCCGGCGTCACTTCACAGGAAGAAGCCCTCCGGGTGACTCGCGAGGGCTAGGCGGCGCATGGCTGCATTTCGTTTCGCCGCTGCCGACGCGTCCGGCAAGGAACAGTCCGGCGTCCTCGAGGCCGACAGCGCGCGGCTCGCGCGCCAGCTGCTGCGCGGCCGCGGCCTGATCCCGCTTTCCGTCGAACCGGTGTCGCACCAGGCGAGCGGGCGAGGCCGGGGCGGGCTGTCCATTGGCCGCCGCCTGGGGCAGACCGAACTCGCCGTGATCACGCGGCAGCTCGCCTCGCTGCTCGGCGCGCAGTTGCCGGTCGCCGATGCGCTCACCGTGATGGTCGAGCAGAGCGAGAAGCAGCAGGTGCGCGAATTGATGGCGTCGATCCGCACCGACGTGCTCGGCGGCAGTTCGCTGTCCGATGCGCTCGCGCGGCACCCGCGCCAGTTTCCGGAGATCTACCGCGCCCTCATTGCCGCCGGCGAGGAATCCGGCAAGCTCGGGTCGGTGCTCGGCAGCCTCGCCGACTACGTCGAGGAACGCGCGAAGCTGCAGCAGAAGATCACGCTGGCGTTCGTCTATCCGGCGATCGTCACGCTCGTCGCGCTCGGCGTCGTGATCGGCCTGCTGACCTACGTCGTGCCGCAGGTGGTGCAGGTGTTCGCCAACACCAAGCAGGCCCTGCCGTGGCTCACCGTGGCGCTGATCGCGCTGTCGGATTTCGTGCGCGGCTACGGCTGGGTCGTCGCCGTGGTGCTGGCGGTGATCGGCTTCCTGGTCCAGCGCTCGCTGCGCGTCGAGGCCGTGCGCCGGCGCTGGCACAAGCGCATCCTGACGCTGCCGGTCATGGGCGTCCTGTCGCGCTCGATCAACACCGCGCGCTTCTCGTCGACGCTGGCGATCCTCGTCGGCTCCGGCGTGCCGATGCTGCGGTCGCTGCAGGCCGCCGGCGAAACGGTCACCAACCTCGCGATGCGCAGCCGCGTGATGGACGCCGTGCAGCGCGTGCGCGAAGGCTTCTCGCTGGCAAAGGCGCTGCGGGCCGACAGCGACGAGGAGCGCAAGCCCGGCCACGTCAAGCTCTTCCCGCCGGTGCTGATCCACCTGATCGCGTCCGGCGAAGCCACGGGCAAGCTGCCGGAGATGCTCGACCGGGCCGCCGACATCCACGCGCGCGAGGCCGAGCGCCGAGCGCTCTTCTTCACCTCGCTGCTCGAGCCGATCCTTATCCTCACGATGGGGGTCGTCGTCATGCTGATCGTGATGGCGGTGCTGCTGCCGATCATCGAGATCAACCAGCTGGTCCGCTAAGGACCGGCGCGCGCCAGGTCTTCGACCACTGCCGGCACGTCCTCGCTGCGCAACAGAAACACCTGTCCCGTCCGGTAGCGTTGCGACGCGAGAGGCTGCACGCCGGCGAACTCCCGCGGGTGCTCCGTGCGCAGCACCAGTGTCCCCCCAGGATGCGCGCGCGCCCACTCCACGGCCCCCTGCGGCCCGTGCACGACGCGCAACGGTGCGGCAAGCCGGCCGATGAACTGGTATTCGCCGTGGTACACGCCGAGATGCGCGACCGGCTGCCCGCGCTGCTGCGCCGCTGCAATCGCTCCGGCGAAGGGCTGAAGGTCGTACAACCGGAGCAGGGTAGGTCCCAGCAGGACATACAGCACGACCGCGGACGCGACGCACGCGCTTCCGGTGGCCGCGACCAGGGCGCGCGGAGTGCGAAGCTTCATCACGGCCAGGACGACGGCGAACACGAGCAGCAACAGGACGGCCGCGCCGAAGCGCATCGTGTCAACGCCTCCGGCGGTCAGCCGCGGCGCGAGCGCGATCAGTGCCGCGGCGACGAGCGTCGGTCCCAGCACCACAGCCCACTTGTCGATCCGCGCTGGCCGATCACCCGCGCGCGCGATCCCGATGGCGGCAAGCAATGCGAACCCGGCCACTTCGGGAAGAAGGTAGTGGACCTGCTTGCCCTTCATCAGCGAGAACGCGAGGAAGACCGGCACCACCCACGCGATCGCGAACCGCGTCGCGGGCAGCGTGCGCTCGCGCAGCGCCGCCGCGACGCCACGCCAGCACGGAGGAAACGCGGACCACGGCAGCAGGATCAGGGGCAGCACCGCGAGGTGGAACCAGAACGGTCGCGCGTGATAGCCCTCCGAGGCGATGCGCCCGGCCGACTGCCGCCAGAGGATTTCGGTCCTGAACGCCTCGCCGCCGACGACGGCGGCGGGTATCGCCCACGCAAGCGCTACGCCGGCGGCGACCAGCACGGCGACGGCCACGCCCGCGTACCAGCGCCTCTTGTCGAGGCGCCGGGCCCGAAACTCTTCCCCGGCCCACCACGGACCGAGCAACGCGACGGGCAACACGTGGAGCAGGGACACAGGCCCCTTGACGAGGATTCCGAGGCCGGCGGCGATGCCGACGAATACCCAGGCGCGGAAACCCGCGCCCGCGGACGCGCGAACGACGTTCACCAGCGCGAGCAGCACGAAGAACGCGAGCGCGAGGTCGAACATCACGGCGCCGGCAAACGCGATCCACAGCAGCGACGTCGCGGTGATCATCATCGCCAGCGCCGGCACGTCGTCGCGTCCCGGCGCGATCCGGCGAGCGAGCCGGAACACGACGTACAGCGCGCCGAGCCCGAAGGCGCCCGTCACCAGGCGCGGCCACCACAGCTGAACGCCGAAGATCCGCCACCCGAGTTCGATCAACCAGAAGATCAGCGGCGGCTTGTGCCCGTACAGGTCGCCGTTCAGCCGCAGCAGCAGGAGGTCGCCCGACTGGTGCATCTCCCACGCCACCGACAGGTACCGGGTTTCGTCGGCCACGGTCGCCGGCCGGATCACGATGACCGCCACCGTCAGGGCGGCCCACCACAGCGCCACGATTCCGGCGGTGGCGCGCGATGTGCTGGTGCTCACGCGCGGGCGCCGCCGTCGTCCGGCTTCGGCTCGTGTCGAATCAGCCAGATGTTGCGCAGGTAGATGAAGATGCCGACCCCCTGGCCCAGCATGAACACTGGATCCTGCTTGTGAACGGCGTAGACGAAGAGCGTGAGCCCGCCCCACAGGCTGAAGTACCAGAACGCCACCGGAATGACGCTGCGCCCGCGGCGCTCACTCGTCAGCCACTGGATGAGGAAACGCATCGAGAACAGCGCCTGGCCGCCGAAACCGACGATCAGCCAAATCAGGTCTTCATGCATCTCTCACCTCTTGCTCGGGCTCCACGGCCTCGACGACCGGCACCTTCGCCCGACGCCGCAGCCACATCACGCCCAGAAGATCCACAAGGCCCACACCGAGCCGGTTCAGCACTCCGTAATGGGAACGGCCGCGCAACCGCGGTCGATGACGCACGGGCACCGACACCACCCGTCCTCCCATGCGGAGCACGAGCGCGGGCAGGAAGCGGTGCATGTGGTCGAAGTACGGCAACGCCAGGAACGTGGCCCGTTCGAAGAGCTTCAGGCCGCAACCCGTATCCGGCGTGCGATCGCCGAGGAGGTGGCCGCGCACCGCGTTGGCGACGCGTGACGAGAGGCGGCGCAGCCAGGTGTCGCGCCGCTCGGTGCGCCAGCCGGCCAGCAGTAGCGGTTGCTGCCCGGCGCGTTCGCTGGCCCAGCGCCCCAGGAGCGCCGGGATGTCGGCCGGGTCGTTCTGTCCGTCGCCGTCCAGCGTGACCACCAGCGGCGCGGTCGCCGCGCGGATGGCGGTCGCCATCGCGGTGCTCTGCCCTGCGTTCGTGCGGTGGCGCAACGCCCTCAACCGCGGGAAGCGGGCCGCCAACGCGGCCAGCCGCCTTGGCGTTTCGTCGGTGCTGGCATCGTCGACGACAATCACTTCGAACGTCGTTTCGTCCGTCAGCGCGGCGTGTATCTCGTCGAGCAGGAGTTCGATATTGTCGGCCTCGTCGTGCACCGGCACGACGACCGCCAGCGCAGGCGGGCAGGCGGGGCCGGCGGGCGCAGGTGCGCCGCCTGATCGGACAACTTGGCTGGAGCAGGTTTCGAAGACGGGCACTGGACGCTCGCGCGCATGGTTCGGCAGCGGGAGCAATCCCCGCCTGACCACTGTGCATCGGGTAAACCCGGATAATACGCGGATGATCCGACCCACCATCGCCGCTCTCCCCGCCTCCCGCATCCGCGAGGTGGCCAATGCCGGCATCGGCCGCGCCGACGTCCTGAAGTTCTGGTTCGGCGAAGGCGACCAGGTCACTCCCGCCTTCATTCGCGAGGCGGCCAAGGCGGCACTCGACGCCGGGCAGACCTTCTACAACCACAACCTGGGGATCGAAGAGCTGCGCGCGGCACTGGCAGCGTACGCAAACCGGCTGCACGCTCCGGCGCGGCCCGTCACGGTCGACCGCATCGCCGTGACCAGCGCCGGAGTGCACGCGCTGTCGCTCATCGACCAGACGCTGATCGACCCGGGCGACCGCGTCGCGATCGTCACGCCGGTCTGGCCGAACCTGACCGCGATGCCGCGGATCATGAGCGCCGACGTCGTGCGCGTGCCGCTGGCGTGCCACGAGGGCCGCTGGTCGCTCGACCTGCAGCGCCTGCTCGACGCGGCGACCCCCGGGACCCGGATGGTGCTGGTCAACGCGCCGAACAACCCGACCGGATGGACCATGCCGCGCGCCGACTGGGTCGCGTTGCTGGAGCATTGCCGCCGGCACGGCATCTGGCTCGTCTCCGACGATGCCTACGAGCGGATCGTGTTCGACCCGGAGCTGACGGCGAACGGCCATGCGCCGAGCGTCCTCGACCTCGTCGATGCCGACGACCGCTTTGTCAGCGCCAACACGTTCTCGAAGAGCTGGACGATGACGGGCTGGCGGCTCGGCTGGTTGGTTGCGCCGCGCGAGTTCATCGCGCAGGTCGGCAAGGTGATCGAGTTCAACACGTCCTGCGCGCCGCCCTTCGTGCAGCAGGCGGGCATCATCGCCGTGCGGGACGGCGAGCCGCTGGTGGCCGGGACGGTGGCACGCCTGCGCGCGTCGCGCGACCTGCTGGTCCGCGAACTCGCGACGCTTCCCGGCGTCGAGGTCGCGCCACCGCCGGGCGCGATGTACCTCTTCTTCAAGGTCGCCGGGTTCAGCGGCGACAGCCTTGCGTTCGCGAAGCGCCTGGTCGCGGAAGCCGGCCTGGGCATCGCCCCCGGTGTGGCCTTCGGGCCCGAGGGCGAGGGTTACCTGCGCTGGTGCTTTGCCGCGTCGGATGCGTTGCTGCTGCAGGGCGCCGAGCGCCTGCGCACGTTCCTGAAGAGCGCGCGGGCCGCCTAGGCCTGCGCGCCTTCGTCGACCAGCCCGCGCTTCGCGAGCATCGGCCCCACCGCGGCATCGCGTCCGCGGAATGCCCGGTAGGCGGCGCGCGGCTCGACCCGGTTGCCGGTCGAATACACGTGCTTCAGCAGGCGCGACGCCACCGAGGGATCGAACGGATCGCCCGCCTCCGTGAAGGCGTCATAGCCGTCGGCATCGAGGACCTCGGCCCACATGTAGACGTAGTACCCGGCGGCGTAGCCCGAGCTGCCGAAGAGGTGCTGGAAGTGCGCCGGCCGGTGATAGACGTACGTGCCCGGGGGCATTCCGATTCTCGCGAGCTCGGCGCGCTCGAACTCGGTGATGTCGACGCCGTCCGCGTCCGTCCGGGCGTGCAGCGCCATGTCGAGCAGCGCGCAGGCGGTGTAGCCGACCGTCTCGAATCCCTGGTTGAAGCGCCGCGCCCGCTTGATGCGCTCGATGAGGTCGTCCGGGATCGGTTCGCCGGTCCCGACGTGGCGCGCGTGCCTCTTCAGCACCGCCGGCTCGAGCGCCCAGTGCTCGAACAGCTGCGACGGCAGTTCGACGAAATCGCGCAGCACCTTGGTGCCCGACAGCCGCTCGTAGGTCACGTCCGACAGCATGCCGTGCAGCCCGTGGCCGAACTCGTGGAACAGCGTGCGCACGTCGTCGAGCGACAGCAGCGTCGGCTCGCCGCGCGGGGCCTTGGCGAAGTTGTTGTTGTTGACGACGATCGGGATGACCTCGCCGTCGACGCGCGACTGCCAGCGGTAGGCGCTCATCCAGGCGCCGCTGCGCTTGGTGGACCGCGCGAAGTTGTCGTGCAGGAAGATCGCAACGGTTCGATCGCCGCGCCGGACCTCGTAGACCCGCACGTCCGGGTGATACGCCTTCAGGTCCAGACGCGCGACGAACTGCACTCCGAACAGCCGATGCGCGCAGTCGAACGCGGCCTCGGCGACGCGTTCCAGCGGAAAGTACGGCTTCACGTGGGCGTCGTCGACGTCGAAACGCGCCTGGCGCACCTTCTCCGCGAGGTAACGCCAGTCCCACGGCTCGAGGATCGTCGGCTGGCCCATCGCCACGGCCTGGGCCTGCAGCGCCGAATGCTCCTCGCGCGCTCGCGCCTTCGCGGGCTCCCACACGCGCTGCAGCAGTTGCTGCACAGCCGCCGGGGTCCCGGCCATGCGGTCGACCAGCGCGAAGTCGGCGTAGCTCGGATACCCCATCAGCCGCGCCTGCTCGGTCCGCAGCTTCAGGATCTCGCGCGCGATCGGACGATTGTCGTGCTCGCCTTCGCTCTCGCCGCGCGCCTTCCAGGCCCGGTACGCCTGCTCGCGCAGGTCGCGGCGGTCGGAGAACGTCAGGAACGGAACGACGATCGACCGGCTAGTCGTGATCGCCCAGGCCTCCGGATCGCCGCGCTCGACGGCAACGCCCTTCGCGGCATCGCGCACCGATGCCGGCAGTCCGGCGAGATCCTGCTCGGCGCGCAGCCACAGCACCCACTTCGATTCGTCGGCGAGGACGTTCTGCGAAAAGGCGGTGTGCAACTGCGCGAGCCGCTCGACGATCTGCGCAAGCCGAGCCTTGGCCTCGTCGCCGAGCCTGGCGCCGGCGAGCACGAAGTCGAGATGAATCCGCTCGAGCAGCCGCCGCGGCTCGTCATCGAGCGCTTCGCGACGCGCGTGCAGTCCATCGACCCGGGCGAACAGCCTGGCGTCAAGATAGATCGCGCTTTCGTGCGCGGCGAGCTTCGGCGCCACATCGCGCTCCACAGCCTGCAGCGCGGGCGAAGTCTCGGATGACGCGAGGTTGAAGAACACCTGCTCGATCCGCGTCAGGCGCCGGCCGCTGCGGTCGAATGCGACCACAGTGTTCTCGAAGGTCGGTGGATCCGGGTTCGCGGCGATCGCCGAAATCTCCGCGGCGTGCTCGCGGACCGCGGTCTCGAACGCCGGCGCGAAATGCGCTGCCTCGATGCGGTCGAACGGCGGAAGCTGGAACGGCGTATCCCACGGCTGCAGCAGGGGATTGGCGGGCTGGAGCATCGTCGAAGCCTGTCGATGGCGAAACGCGCGGAGGATACCTCGCAGCCGGCGGGACGCGACGACGCCCATCGGACGGATGGATGAGTTCGCGCACGGCGTTCCTCAGGCAGCATCGCCTCGCGGTGCCGCGACGATTTGAAGCGCCGCTCGAAACGCGGGCGACATCCGGGGACGGTCGTCGCGTTGCCTGCCGAAGGGGGGATCCGATGAACAACATGAAGACCGGTCCGTCGACAGGACGTTTCCGGCTGGCCGCCGCCGCGGCGGCGGCGACTCTGACGCTCGCCGCCTGCGGGGGCGGAGGCAGCGGCACGCCCGCTTCGCCGAGCCCCGCGCCGTTGCCGCCGGGAATCGCGCCAACCGCAAGCGAAGCCGCGCGCTTCCTGACGCAGTCGACCTTCGGGCCCACCGAGGCGTCGATCGAGCGCGTTCGCAGCGTCGGCTACCCCGCGTGGATCGACGAGCAGTTCGCCCTGCCGGCGAGCCCGCACCTCGCCTACGTGCAGGCGCAATACGACCCGGCGATCTCCGGGCAGAACTTCAATTGGCTGCAGGACAGCTTCTGGCAGCAGGCACTCGCCGCCCCGGACCAGTTGCGCCAGCGCGTCAAGTTCGCGCTGTCGCAGATCCTCGTAGTGTCGGCTGAGAACGGAACGATCGCGAGCCTCGCCGACAGCCACGCGAGCTACGCGGACCTTCTCGGCGAGCACGCATTCGGCAACTACCGCCAGTTGCTCGAGGCGGTCGCCACGCATCCGGCGATGGGGATCTACCTTTCGCACCTCCGGAACAGGAAAGGCGACCCGGTCACCGGCCGCGTGCCCGACGAGAACTTCGCGCGCGAGGTGATGCAGCTCTTCTCGATCGGGCTGCTCGAACTGAACCCGGACGGGACGCCGCGCCTCGTCAGCGGAGCTCCGGTCGAGACCTACACCAACGCGGACACGAGCGGCATCGCCCGCGTCTTCACCGGCTGGAGCTGGGCCGCGCCGACGACGACCGATACGGCGTTCAACGGCTCGACGACCGCGACCTACCCTGACCGCAACGTGCGGCCGATGCAGCCGTATCCGCAGTTCCACGAGACGGGCGCGAAGAGCTTCCTCGGCGTGACGATCCCGCCCAACACGTCGGCGCAGGCGAGCATGAAGATCGCCATGGACACGCTGTTCAACCATCCCAACCTGTGCCCGTTCATCGGCCGGCAGCTCGTCCAGCGCCTGGTGGCGAGCAATCCGAGTCCGGCCTACGTCGGTCGCGTCGCGGCCGCATGCGCGAACAACGGATCCGGCGTGCGCGGCGACATGAAGGCGATCATCCGCGCGATCCTGCTCGACTCCGAGGCGCGCGACGCCCGCAAGCTCGCCGATCCACAGTGGGGCAAGGTGCGCGAGCCCGTGCTGCGCCTGTCGAACTGGGCGCGCTGCTTCAATGCAGCGTCGGCGTCGGGTAACTGGACGATCCGCGGCCTCGACAGCCCGTCCACGTCGCTCGGCCAGCAGCCGTTTCGTGCGCCGTCGGTCTTCAACTTCTACCGGCCGGGCTACACGCCACCGAACACAGGCATCGCGACGGCGGGGCTGGTCGCCCCCGAGTTCCAGATCGTCGGCGAGACGTCGGTCGTGGGCTACACGAATTACATGCAGAGCGCGATCGTCAACGGCGCCGGCGTCGCGGTGAACGGCGTGCGCGACGTCCGCGCGGACTACACAGCGGAGCAGGCGGTCGCCGACAACGCGGACGCCCTGATGGACCGGATCGACCGCTGCCTCACCAACGGCTCGATGCCGTCCGCGATGCGGCAGGAGATCCGGAGCGCCGTGAACGCGATCAGCGTGACCACCACGACCGGACGCGCCAACCGCGTCTACACGGCCATCCTGCTGACGATGGCGTCCCCCGAATACCTGGTGCAGAAGTGAGGAGACGGCCATGACCACGCAAGCTTCCCGTCGGCAGTTCCTGCGGGCCGCGTCGGCACTCTCGGTGGCCGGCGCCGCGACGCCATTCGCGCTGAACCTGGCGTCGATCGCCGCCGCCTCCGCACAGACCGCGCCCGACTACCGTGCCCTCGTCTGCGTGTTCCTGTACGGCGGCAACGACGCGCACAACACGGTCGTCCCGTACGACAGCGCCTCGTACCAGACCTACGCGAGCGCCCGCGCGACGCTCGCGTGGGATCGCGCGACCGAGCTGATCCCGCTCACGCCCGCCCAGCCGGCGGCGGACGGCCGGCAGGTCGCGCTGCCACAGCCGCTTGCGCCGCTGGCGACGCTGTTCGACGCCGGGCAGTGCGCGGTGGTCGCGAATGTCGGACCGCTCATGGCGCCAACCAACCGAGCGAGCTACTCCGGCCGCACCGTGCCGCTGCCGCCGAAGCTCTTCTCGCACAACGACCAGCAGTCGGTGTGGCAGGCCTCGGTGCCCGAGGGCGCGAAGTACGGATGGGGCGGCCGCATCGGCGACCTGCTCGCCGCGCAGAACGCGAACGCGCTGTTCACCTGCCTGACGCCCAGCAGCAACGCGGTGCTGCTCAGCGGACAGCAGGTCCGTCCGTTCCAGCTCGATGCCAGCCAGGGCTCGATCGCCTTTTCGGCCCTCGGCGCCAACTCGCTGTACGGATCGGCGGCCGGTGCGACGGCGCTGCGCGCGCGCCTGACGACGGCCAGCGGGCACCTGCTCGAGAACGAGCTGGGACGCGTGAACCAGCGCTCGATAGAAGGCAACGCAGCGCTCCGGGTCGCGCTGCAAAGCGCGCCGACGCTGACGCCTCCCGCCGGCAACGGGCTCGCGAACCAGCTCGCGCTCGTCGCCCGCGTGATCAGCGCGCGCTCGCAGCTCGGCGCGACGCGCCAGGTGTTCCTGACCTCGCTGGGCGGCTTCGATACGCACTCCAACCAGCAGACCGCCCACACGGCGCTGCTGACGCAGCTCGCCGACGCGATCGGATTCTTCCAGGCGACGATGGCGCAGCTCGGCACGGCCAACAACGTCACGCTCTTCACGGCATCGGACTTCGGCCGCGCGCTGCTCTCCAACGGCGACGGCTGCGATCACGGCTGGGGCGCGCACCACTTCGTGGTCGGCGGCGCAGTGAAGGGAAAGCAGGTCTACGGAAGCTTCCCCGACCTCACGGCGAACGCGCCGACCGACGCCGGCAACGGCCGCCTGATACCGACGACATCCGTCGAGCAGTACGCGGCGACGATGGCGAGCTGGATGGGGGTGGGCGCGAGCGACCTGCGGCTGATCCTGCCGAACCTTCCCAACTTCGCGGCGGACACCCTCGGCTTCATGACCTGAGCCCGGCCCGGTCGCGGCGCGGGCTATGCTGGGCGGCCCGAACGACCAGGAGCCAACCATGAGCGCACCGCTGCCGCCCGCCAGCGCCGTCCCGTCCGACTCGCTCGTCACGACGACGCACGTCGTGTACGCGCTCCACACGCTCGGCCTCGTGATCGGCGCGTTCGGTACCGCTTCGGTGATCGGCGCGTTCCTGTTCGGCTGGCCGTCCATCATCGCGGTCATCATCAACTACGTGAAGCGCTCCGAGGTCCGCGGCACGTGGCTGGACTCGCACTTCTCCTGGCAGATCCGCACGTTCTGGTGGGCGCTGCTGTGGGCGCTGGTGATCGGCCTCATCGGAACCGTCTTCGCCATCGTGCTCGTCGGCTTCGCGATCTGGATCATCGGCTTCTTCGCGCTCGGCCTCTGGGCGATCTACCGGATCGCTCGCGGCTGGCTCCGCCTGAAGGACCGGCAGCCGATGCCCTCGTAGGAGGCGATGCAATGTCACTCTTCGTCGTCCGGGCATCGCGGACGCACTGACGCACCGCATGATTGAGAGCCGGGTGGGTGCGGTGCTACGCTCGCGCCCACTCATACGCCCGGACTGACCGGGCGATCGCCAGGCGGGCCCACAAGGCGCGCCCCGGCTGCCGGCAGAAGCGAACCGCGCTCGACTGCCGCGCTCCCAAGAACACGATTTTTGGCAGGAGCCCCATGAACGCCCCTCTCCCCGATGCCGTCCGCCGCGCGCTGACGGAGGTCACCCTCGACGACAAGTGGACCCTGGACCGCGGCCGCGCGTACATGAGCGGCACGCAGGCCCTGCTGCGCCTCGCGATGCTCCAGCACCAGCGCGACCAGCTCGCCGGCCTGAACACGGCCGGCTTCATCACCGGCTACCGCGGATCGCCGCTCGGAGCGGTGGACCAGACCGCGTGGAAAGCCCGCAAGCATCTCGAACGCCACGCCATCCGCTTCCAGCCCGGACTCAACGAAGACCTCGCCGCCACCTCGGTATGGGGCACGCAGCAGCTCAACCTGTTCGAGGGCGCGAAGGTCGATGGCGTGTTTTCGATGTGGTACGGCAAGGGCCCGGGCGTCGACCGCTGCGGCGACGTGTTCAAGCACGCGAACGCGGCCGGCACCAGCCGGCACGGCGGCGTGCTGGCGCTCGCCGGCGACGACCACGGCGCCAAGTCGTCGACGCTGCCCCATCAGTCGGACCACATCTTCAAGGCGTGCATGATGCCGGTGCTGTTCCCGGCAACCGTCCAGGAATACCTGGATCTCGGCCTGCACGGCTTCGCGATGAGCCGCTACGCCGGCGTCTGGGTCGCCATGAAGACCGTGACGGAAGTCGTCGAAGCGTCGGCCTCCGTCGTCGTCGATCCCGCGCGCGTGGACATCCAGCTGCCGGCGGACTTCCGCATGCCCCCCGCCGGGCTCAACATCCGCTGGCCGGACGCCGCGCTGGACATGGAAGCGCGGCTGCTCGACTACAAGCTGTACGCCGCGCTCGCCTACTGCCGCGCCAACAAGCTCAACCACACGGTGATCGACTCGCCGCACGCGCGCTTCGGCATCGTCGCCAGCGGCAAGGCGTTTCTCGACACACGCCAGGCGCTCGCGGACCTCGGTCTCGACGACGCGACCTGCGCCGACATCGGCATCCGTCTCTTCAAGTGTGGGATGGTGTGGCCGCTCGAAGCGACCGCGATCCGCGGCTTCGCCGAGGGACTCGAGGAGATCCTGGTCGTCGAGGAGAAGCGGCAGCTGCTCGAATACCAGCTGAAGGAAGAACTGTTCTCGTGGATCGGCACCGGCAAGCGCATTCCGCGCGTGATCGGCAAGTTCGACGAGAAGGACGGCGGCGAGTGGGCGGTGCCGCAGGGCAACTGGATCCTGCCCGCGCACTACGAGTTTTCGCCCGCGATCGTCGCGAAGGCGATCGCCCAGCGAATCGGCAAGCTGGAGCTGCCCGCGGACATCCGCGCGCGCATGCAGGCGCGGCTCGCCGTCATCGAGGCGAAGGAGAAGGCGCTGGCGCGGCCGCGCGTGGTGTCCGAGCGCAAGCCCTGGTTCTGCTCCGGCTGCCCGCACAACACGTCGACCAACCTGCCGGAAGGGTCACGTGGCGTCGCTGGAATCGGCTGCCACTACATGGTCGTGTGGATGGACCGCAACACGTCCACCTACACCCAGATGGGCGGCGAAGGCGTGCCGTGGATCGGCCAGGCGCCCTTCACGAACGAGAAGCACATCTTCGCGAACCTCGGCGACGGCACCTACTTCCACTCGGGATCGCTCGCCGTGCGCGCCGCGGTGGCGGCCGGCGTTCGCATCACCTACAAGATCCTGTTCAACGACGCCGTCGCGATGACGGGCGGGCAGCCGACCGACGGCCAGATCACCGCGCCGCTGATCACGCAGCAGATGGCGGCCGAGGGCGTGCAGAAGATCGTCATCGTCACGGACGAACCGGAGAAGTACGACGCGACCAGCGAGCTCGTCCACACCGCGGTGAACGCGCACGGCGCCACCGGCAACGCGTGGAAGCTCGCCCCCGGCGTGACCGTGCATCACCGCGACGAGCTCGAGCGCATCCAGCGCGAACTGCGCGAGTACCCCGGCGTGTCGGTGCTGATCTACGACCAGACCTGCGCGTCCGAGAAGCGACGCCGGCGCAAGAAGAACACGCCCGAGAAGGTCGCGTTCCCGGATCCCGCGCGCCGGGTCGTCATCAACGACCTCGTGTGCGAGGGCTGCGGCGACTGCAGCGTGAAGTCGAACTGCCTGTCGGTGGAGCCGCTCGAGACCGAGTTCGGCCGCAAGCGCCGGATCAACCAGTCCTCGTGCAACAAGGACTACTCGTGCCTGAAGGGCTTCTGCCCGAGCTTCGTCACCGTCGAAGGCGGCAAGCTGCGCAAGGGCAAGGCCTCGGCCGCGGGAACGGTGCCCGACCTGCCGCACCCGACCGTGGCGTCGCTGCGCGATCGCGGCTCGTACGGCATCGTCATCACCGGGGTGGGCGGCACGGGCGTAGTCACGATCGGCCAGCTGCTCGGAATGGCCGCGCACCTCGAGGGCAAGGGGGTGTCGGTGCTCGACATGGCCGGCCTCGCACAGAAGGGCGGCGCGGTCTTCTCGCACGTGCAGATCGCCCCACGGCAGCAGGACCTGTTCGCGACGCGCATCGCGATGGGCGATGCCGACGTCTTGCTGGGTTGCGACCTGGTCGTGACGTCGTCGAACGAGGCGCTGTCCAAGGTCCACACGAATCGCACCCGCGCGCTGGTGAACACGACGGAGTCGCCGACCGCCGACTTCGTCCGCAATCCCGACTGGCAGTTCGGCAGCCCCAACCTCGCCCAGCAGGTGCGCGAAGCGGTCGGGGACAGCGAGTGCGCGTTCGTCGACGCCAACGCGCTGGCAGGTGCGCTGATGGGCGACGCGATCTACACCAACCCGTTCATGCTGGGCTACGCATGGCAGAAGGGCTGGCTGCCGCTCGCTTACGAAACGATGGTGCGCGCGATCGAGATCAACGGCATCGCGGTCGACAACAACCGCAGGGCGTTCGAGTGGGGGCGCTATGCCGCGCACGACCTCGACGCCGTCCGGCGGACCGCGTTCCCGGACAACGTGGTCGAACTGAAGCGGTTCTCCAGCTCGCTGGAAGAACTCGTGGCGCGCCGCGTCGAGTTCCTGACCGGTTACCAGAACGCGAAGTATGCGAAGCGCTATGCGGACCTGGTGGAGCGGGTGCGCAAGGTCGAGTCGGACCGGCTGCAGTCGAGCAAGCTCGCGGAAGCGGTCGCGCGCAACTACTTTCGCCTGCTGGCGTACAAGGACGAGTACGAAGTGGCGCGCCTGCACTCGGACCCGGCGTTCCGCGCGAGGATCGCCGCGCAGTTCGAGGGCGATTACTCGTTGAACTTCTACCTTGCGCCCCCCCTGCTCTCGAAGGTCGATCCGGACACCGGCCACCCGCGGAAGACGCGCTACGGGCCGCGCATGATGACGGCCTTCTCGATCCTCGCGAAGCTGAAGGGCTTGCGGGGAACGCCGCTCGACATCTTCGGCGGAACCGCCGAGCGACGCATCGAGCGGCAGCTGATCGCCGAGTATGAAGCGCTGGTCGACGAGCTGCTCGCGAAGCTCGACCGCGACAACCACGCGGTCGCGCAACAGCTCGCTGCATTGCCCGAGGAGATTCGTGGCTTCGGGCACGTAAAGGAGAACAACCTGCAGGCCGCACGGGCCAGGTGGACCGAATTGCTCGCACGGTTCCGCGGCCAGCAGGTCGCGCAGGTGATCCGGATGCCGTCGAGGGCCGCCTGACGCGCAGGCACGAGAAACCAGAGGACCTGCATGCGGCAGGGACGCCAATGGCGCCCCTCTTTCAATAGTGGAAAACCAGGCGCAAATCGCGCGGTCACTCCTTCACAATCGCGGAAACTCCAGCCGGCGGGCGGGGACAATCAGGAGCCAGGACAATGAGTCACAAGGGCGGCTGTTGCGGAGGTAATGTGTTCACGGGACTCGAGCCCGCCAGGCAGGCCGAGTACCTCGCGATGCTGGCGCAGGAAGCGCGGTTGCTCGAGTTCTCCCTCGAAGGCGAAGACTCCGAGTCCAGGCGCATCGGCGACCGCCTGCAGCGCGCGCTGGAAGGTGCGCTCGACGCCGAGGGGCCGGACGAGACCGAAGGTGCGCGCGATGAACTTGAAGAAGTGCTGACCGGCGCGCGCGACGCGGGCCTGCGCCTGTCGGCGCACCTGAGCGAAGTGGACGTCGACGGCATCCTCGGCACGATGAAGATGCGCGTGCTGAGCACAGTGCTTGCGCCTCCGGCGCAGTCGCAGGCAATGCGCGACTGAGGACCGACCCTCAGGGCTTCACGATCTCCTCCTTGCTCGGGTCGCGCGGCTGCTCTTCGCCGGGCAGGGCGGCGAGCACGCTGTCCCACACTTCGTCGTTCGTGTCGGTGAAGCGCAGCCTCACCGGCAGCCACTGGTACTCGGGCGCCATCCAGATCTCGACTCGCCGGGTGGCATTCGGTCCCCGCGGCCGATCGAGCTTCAGCGCGCGCACGTCCCTGCCACCGATGCGGACCGGCTCGAATGCCTCCAGGCGGAAGACGTAGGCCTCGACGTTGCGTCGAGCCACCTGGAAGCTGATTTCGGCGCCCGGCGCAAAGCGCTCGGGGTACGCCTGGGCGAGCAGCGGCAGGTGGAACTGGAGCGA
>Ga0209253_10000532_pt1 | contig 32858 bp, 36 predicted proteins | sample FrelakmetBRP12BR_FD_187145 | JGI IMG/M metagenome (GOLD analysis project Ga0209253, IMG submission 187145) | Freshwater lake sediment microbial communities from the University of Notre Dame, USA, for methane emissions studies - BRP12 BR (SPAdes)... | ecosystem: Environmental > Aquatic >... | reverse complement strand
GTCCTGCATTTGAACAACGACACCTACCCATGGGTTGAAACAACACCCAAAGATGTGCCGACCAACCAGTGGAACGAGCTGCTGGCAACTGAGCCGACACAGAACGTAACCATGCACATCGAGAAACGCGGAAACCAGTGGATAATGAACTATTTCGACAACATGAATATCCCATAACAAATACACGTAACCAAAGGCAGTCTCAATACACTGAAACTTGCAATGGCATTGACCCAAAAACGATCTGGGACTCAGCCCGTCCAGAAAAACTTGAGTTTCTGACAAACAGAAAAATAGAAGTGGAAAATGAAAGACGCGAGTTCCTAAGCCACATAGGGACTCTGACTGCTACCCTTTCGATTTTCGGAGAAATGGACACCAGAAACAGAAGATTATTAATATATAAATAGCGTACTAGCTGAAAGGTGACGTTTTGATTCCTATAAACGCTCCTCAGATTGGGGAGGAAGAAATCCAAGCCGTCATAAAAGTCATGAAGAGTGGAGGACTAACGCACGGAATCGGCGCGGGTCCGATGGTGACAGAATTTGAAAAATCTTTCGCCAAGTTTGTGCAGGCAAAACACGCCATAGCCGTCAACACAGGCACCGCGGCGTTGCACGCCTCGCTAGCCGTAGCAGGCGTCCAAGCGGACGACGAAGTCATTCTACCCAGCTTCACGTTTGTCGCGACTGCAGAACCTGTCGTCATGCTCGGCGCTAAACCAGTCTTCGTTGACATAAACCCAGAAACATACAACGTCTCCCTTGCTGCGATTGAAAAAGCAATCACAAAAAAGACGAAGGCCATAATGCCTGTTGACTTGTATGGTCTGCCGGCGGACGTGCCGCACATGCGAAAGCTTGCTGACAAGCACGGATTAGTAATAATCGAGGACGCTGCACAGGCGCATGGAGGAATCTGCAAAGGCAAGCCAGCCGGATCGTTTGCCGACATCGCTTGCTGGAGCTTCTACGCGAGCAAGAACATGACCACGGGAGAAGGCGGAATGATAACCACAAACAATGGAAAATTCGCAGAGAGGCTAAGGTGGATGCGAAGCCACGGAGAGAAAGTGAAGTATGAATCACTAATGCTCGGACACAATTACCACATGCCCGAGATAGAAGCTGCAATCGGCTGCAAGCAGATCAAGAGACTTCCAGAGTTCTTGGCGAAAAGACGCAGAAACGCCCGACGGTTAGCACATAAACTCGCAAGTGCAAAGAAGCTCATCTTGCCAACTGAGCCTAGAGGCTACAGGAGTAGCTGGTACCTATACACGGTTAGGCTCAAGGATGGCAGAAAGGAAACAAGAGACAAGATAGTGGCCAAGCTTAAGCAGGAAGGGATCGGTGCAGAAGTCTATTACGTGAATCCGATACACATGATGAAGTTCTACAGCAAATCTGGAAAGCGCAGACTTTCGGAAACAGAGAAAGCCTCAAAACAAGTGTTCTCATTGCCGGTTCATCCAGGAGTCACGCCCAAACAAGTAGATTTCATAAGCGAGACGCTTCTACGTCTGCTAAAATAGGGTCCAGACGTCAAAGTTTATATGGAATGGCTAGGGTAGTATTGCACCCCCTCCAGCGGGGTTTTAACGGAGGATTACATCATGTCCAAGACTAAAGTAATTATAATGGGCGCGGCAGGTAGAGACTTCCACAACTTCAACGTCTACTACCGAAACAACGACGCTTACGAAGTTGTGGCCTTCACAGCTACGCAAATTCCCGGAATCGAAAGCCGCAAGTATCCCACAGAACTTGCTGGCCCGAGCTACCCGAACGGGATACCCATCTACCCAGAAGAAGACCTCCCTAAACTAATAAAACAGTACGACATTGACGAAGTTATTTTCGCGTACAGCGACATCGCGCACGAGATGGTCATGCACAAGGCCTCGCTTGCACTTGCGAACGGCGCAGACTTCCGCTTCATGGGACCAAAAACGACAATGCTGAAATCGGAAGTCCCAGTAATCTCAGTTTGCGCTGTCAGAACAGGCTCCGGAAAAAGCCAAACTTCCAGAACTGTGGCAAAGATTCTGAAGAGCAAAGGCCTCCGAGTGGCAGCCATCAGGCATCCAATGCCCTACGGCGACCTGAGGGAACAAGTGTGGCAGCGATTCGCTTCATATGAGGATTTGAACAAGCACAAGTGCACAATCGAAGAAAGAGAGGAATATGAGCCCCACATCGACAACGGCATAATTGTTTATGCCGGAGTGGACTATGAGAAGATTCTCAGAGAAGCTGAAAAAGAGGCCGACGTCGTAGTGTGGGACGGCGGCAACAACGACATGTCCTTCTACAAGCCCGACCTCAACATCATCGTGGCTGACCCACATAGGCCGGGTCACGAGTTGACTTATCACCCAGGCGAAGTGAACGTGCGGATGGCGGACGTCATAATAATCAACAAGGTCGACACAGCTGATCCGCAGAAGGTGTCGCAAGTTAGAGAAAACATCAAACTGATCAATCCGAAAGCGAAGGTGCTGGATGCTGCTTCACCTGTCAGCGCCGAAAATCCAGAATCGATTAGAGGAAAGCGCGTGCTGGTCATCGAGGACGGTCCAACGCTGACCCACGGCAACATGGCCTACGGCGCAGGAACCATAATGGCGCAGAACGCAGGCGCAAAAGAGATTGTCGACCCGAAGCCCTATGCGGTCGGCTCTATAAAAGAGGCCTACCAGAAGTATCCCCATCTAGGTGCGATCCTTCCGGCATTGGGCTACAGCGACAAGCAGGTTGCGGAGCTTAAAGAGACGATTGAACGTATCCCATGCGACGTGATCGTTATTGGCACACCAATCGATCTGCGAAGGGTCATAACCATAAACAAGCCGACGGTTCGAGTCAAATACGAGCTCAAGGTGTTGGGTCCGATCTCGCTTGAACAAATTCTAACCGATTTTCTGAAAAGAGTTGGCAAGTAATGGCAACCGACGAGAAAACCGAAATTTCACGGATAAAGATAAAATTCATCATCGAGAGCCTCGGCGAAACAGAAGGAGAGCTTGTTCGCTTTTTGGCACCGAGAACCGTGGACATGATCGCCCGGAAACTACCGATCGAAGGGAGAGCAGCTTTGTGGAAGGAAGAGGTCTACTTCGAGACGCCGATAAAAATGGGTGAAGAAAAAGCGAAACCTAATGTCGAGAAAGGAACGATCGCGTTTTGGCCGATGGGAAGCGCAATATGCATATTCTATGGAAACACGCAGCCCTACAGCCCAGTGAACATTCTCGGCAAGATGACGAAGGATCTTGAACTGTTCCAGAAGGTTAAGAGCGGAACGAAAATCAGGGTTGAGCTTCTAGTAGACCAATGAGCTCTCGTGCCACAGCTGAATCAGTCGCTCGCACTCCACCATTACTTCCTTTTCCGTGCTCCTGCCCCTTAAAGCTTCCAAGAACTCTACGCGTTTTTTGTTCGAGCGTTTCTCCGCTTGGCCGCCATAGTAGAGTATGCCTTCCAAATATTCTTTCATATGGTGAGCTTTTTGGATGAAGACGCTGGCAGCGTCAACCGGGTTTTCGACAGCGTAGCGGTTCGCCCAGATAGCCACGTCAGCCACATGCAACTGAGTTAACCCATCTATTTCCTCGATGCTGCGAATGTAGGTTCTGAGAAAGTCGTGGTAGCCAGCCGTCTTGACCAGTTCGAGAGATCTCTTCACTTTTTCCGAGAAAGCTGAGCTTCCTTTGACGGTCATGTTGTGTTTGTAACCTTTATCTACGAGTTCTTTTGCCTCATTGACCTCTTCGGTTGTGTAGACTCTGTCAGGAAAACTCAAACTAGTCTGTACCCCAATATGCTATTTAGAAACGTGAAGGATATAAGAAAGGTTGGTTGGGCTTAAGCGGCTATTTTGTATATTTTGATGTTGTGGCTTCCTGAGACGCGTGCTATTTTGCCGTCTTTTTCCAGCTGTTCCAAGAAGTCTTTGGCGGCGCTGATTCGAACGTTAAAGCGTGTAGCAACCATATACGGCGTTAAAACGTTCATTTTTTTCACTTCAGCCAGAGTTTTGTCGCTCTTCGTGTCTGGCGAAAGTATACTCAGCGGCTTCTTTTCTTTCGGTGCTCCGGTCTTATCCTTTTTCTTGTCTTTCTTAGCGTCTTCTTCGTCCTTCTTGTCCTGCATGCGTTCCATTTGCTTCAGGTTGAGCTTCTTTTTTCCGCCCATGTTTTTCAGCTTCCATTAAGAGAGATTGTTTTGTGGTTCTTTAGGGTTTCGACTTTTAAGCGTACTGCGATATTTCAATCTTATGTTTTTTCTGCCATTCTTGGATTGGGACACCGAGTTTCTTTTCGACTTCTGGTCTATGGATGGAATTCATGGTGCAAAACGGTATTATGCGTCCGTCCGGCACGGCATAGTGGATGACGCATCTTTGCACGCGTTCTAGGTCGAAATTGTATGGGTCCATGAAGTGCATTGAGCTGAGGAGTATGGCTTGCCTTTGGAGGTCGCCCAGCGCCTTGTAGTCTCCTTCTTTAATGACCTTCCAAACGTATTTGCGGAGGAAGCCCAGCTTCATGTGTCTGGCGGCTGCCAGAAGCCGCATTTTTGCTCGGCGTTTGTTTCCCTTCATAGCATCATTGTAGACACTGTTTACCGTTCCGACGAATTTCTCTATGTTCCCGTATTTCGTGATTGGTGTGATCTTGCCTTTGTCTATGAACAAGTAGGTAGCCATGCCGCAGTGTGGGTGGGCTGAGAATTCCACGTAGTTCTTGTCTTTCAGTGCGCCGACGGCCTTCGAGACGGGCACGACGGTTGGCACGGGGTAGAAGTCTGAGACTTTTATTGTTCCTTCCGTTTGTTCTTCGACGAGTCGCATAAAGTCTGGGATTGTGATGCGCATTTTCTCCCGTTCGGTTTCTGGTAGTCTTCCGCAGAGCGAGACGGGTTGAACGTTTATGCATCTGATCACGTCGAAGTTTTTGACTGCGAAACGTATGATGTCACCGAGCTGGTTGTCGTTCACACCTTTCACGAGAGTCACTACGAGGACCATGCTGTCGATTCCAGCTTTGCGGCAGTTTTCAATAGCTTTCATCTTGATGTCGAGGAGGTCGATTCCTCGCATGAACTTGTAAACGTCCGACGTTAGGCCGTCGAATTGCAGGTAAATGGTGCTCATTCCGGCTTCCTTTAGTTGCTTGCAGTAGTCTACGCTTTGTGACAGTCGAATCCCGTTCGTATTGACTTCAAGGTGGCGGAATCCCAGATCTTTTGCCATTCGAATAAGTTCGAAGAGGTCGTTGCGGATGGTCGGTTCGCCACCTGAAAACTGCAGAGCCGTCGCAGGTACAGGGTCGTTCCTTCGGAGGTTTTCGAGCATACCTCTGATTTCTTCCTTAGTCGGCTGGTAAACGTAGCCTGCGGCAGCCGCGTTCGCAAAGCACACTGGACATTTCAGATTGCAACGGTTGGTCACGTCGATAATGGCGAGCGCCGTGTGCGACTTGTGTTCGGGGCAGATGCCACAATCATACGGGCAACCCTTAACGGTTTTCGTTCGTGGATTTTTCAAACCTGAGCCGTCATGACGGAATTTTTCAGCTCGCTCATACTGTGCATAGTCAGACCAGTAAACTTCTTGGAAATAGCCGTGTTCTGGGCATGTCTTCTTTATGTAGACCTTGCCGTCTTCCTCAAAAATGGTGGCATCCAGAACTTTCAGGCATTCTGGACAAATGCTCTTGGTTTCTTTGATAACTTTCATTTTTTCACCGTGATGGAACCTAACTGTTATTTGGAGTTTTTAGGGTATTAGTAAGGATATAATAAGGTTTCCAGATGTTTCATAAGGTGAGTGAGGGGTGCAGATTGGTTAAGGGCGAAGGTGCCAAACAGATTCTGCGGGAACTGGGATTGAGTGCTTATGAAGGCAATGCGTATTCTGCTTTGCTTGAAGGCGGGCAGATGACGGCGATGGAAATTAGCAAGAAAGGCAATGTGCCCTATTCGAAGATTTATGGCGTCTTGAATGAGCTTAAAGACAAGAGTTGGGTAAAAAGCACGGAAAGTCGGCCGACCAAGTATTTTCCTTTGCCACCATTGGAGGCATTGGCAACCGCTAGGCTCAGGTTTGAGGACAGATTCAAGGCTTGGGAACCTGTGGTCGCCAACGAGTTGCAGTCGGTTTATGAGAAACGGGAACTTGTGGAGCGTCCGGACATCGTGATTCTGCACGGTCAACAGGGCGTGATAAGCAAACTTGAGGAGATGCTGAAGAAGGCTTCACGGGAAGTTGTGGTTGCTGCGCCAGAGTTTTCCAGAGCAATGATTGGACCGGCGACGGTTCTCCTAGGTCAGTTTTTGAAGGCTCGTGTAGGCACGAAGTTCATGGTGACTGGGGAGATTGAGAATTGGAAGAGTTTAAAGGATCTGGCGGGCGTTGCTGAAATGCGAGCGCGAGATAGCATGTTCGGTGGTGGCATCATCATTGATGGTAAGGAGGCGATGCTGTTTTTGGGCGAGGACAAACCGAGCTTAGTTATCTGGAGCAATCACGTTGGCCTCGTGCAGTTTGCGAGGGACTATTTTCAGTTTTTGTGGGATTCTTCTAGAAAAGTCGAGCTTTAGTAATGGGTGCTTTCGAAAAAAGGAAGAGAGTGTTGCTAAGCCGAAACCGCTATTTGCCCATCACTTTTTTGGCGGCGATTTCGATGTCTTCGGATTTTATTGTTTTTCTTCCGGCGTGCATTGCAAAATCTAGGGCTTCTCTTGCGATTTTCACGCCGATTTCTTCTAATGCCTTGGCCAATTCTTTGGCTGCTGTTTCGCTTACTCGGTCGGCTCCGGCTTTTTTGCACAGCCGGTGCATGGGAGCTACGGCTAGTTCTAAATCAACCATAAAGACACCTTATACGCTTCTTTTTCTATTTAAAGCAATATTTAACGTTTATTGTTGCTAATTTGCCAAGAATCGCCATTTAAGACTGGAAGGATTCAGATAAAAGGGATTAACTATAAGAACCGAGTATGGTTTGGATTGTTGGAGGCCTTCGGAGAGACATGCATATGAAGTACGTGGATGCTCACATTCACCTTTCAGACGAAGAATATGCTAGTTGTGTGGATGAAGTAATTGCCGAAGCCAAAACCGCGAACGTAGTGGCTACGGTTTCGAACAGCGTAGACCTGAAAACTTCTAAGGGAAATCTTGCGCTGGTCGAGCGATATCCGGGACTAGTTTACGTTGCGCTGGGGATTCATCCGTGGAACGTGCAGATGCTGACGGACAAGGAGCTTGAGGAGACAATCAAATTCATTCGTGAACAACAGGGAAACGAGGGGGTGGTTGCCATCGGCGAGATCGGTTTGGATTCTAAGTACATGCCGATCTGGGATAGGCAGATGATGGTTTTTGACAGGATGTTGCACTTGGCCGAGGAGCTTAACCTGCCTACAGTAGTGCACTCAAGAGGCGTAACAGAACAGATCATAGACATGCTGCCGTCGTATAGCGTGAAGAATGTTCTGCTTCATTGGTTCAGCAACCCGATAAGTGCACTGCCAAGAGCGATCGACAAAGGTTACTACATCACCGAAGGACCAACAGCTGTTTACTCTGATGGAATACAGGATGTTGTTAGGAAGGTTCCATTGGACAAGCTCATGACGGAAACAGATGGACCAGTACGCTACTTCAGACCACCGTTCAAAGGAGCTAAGACTACACCAGCTTTTATTCCAACCGTAGTCAAAACCGTTGCCGAGCTGAAAGGCATGGATGGTGTTGACGTGGCAAAGCAGATGGCGACGAATTTTGAACGGTTTTTCGCAGTAAAGTTAAATTAGGCTGGCTGTGTTTATCAAAGCTCAATCCAATGTATCATAGGTGTAAAGCAAGTAACGTCGGTGTATGCTTGGAGGAAAATGCTTGGGAAATGTTCGGACTGATCAGATAAAGCGTACAGCTAAGGAGCTGATGAGGCGCTTCCCTGAAAAATTCTCAAATGATTTTGAAACAAACAAGCACCTAGTCGCCGTGCTCACTCAGGGAACCACTAACCACGTCAGAAACCAAATCGCTGGCTACATAGCTCGCTCACTCAGCGGCCAAACATCCGAGACAACAGAAGAAGAGGAAGCGGAACAGGCTGAGGCGGCAGTCGGCGAAGAAAGTTGATGGACGCTTATCGAAAGGGTTGGGCGCTTCGTTATCTGCGCGAGGCCAAATCTGAGCTTGAAGCTGCCCGAAAGATGCCCTACATGGCTCCAAGTCTGGTTATGGAAGCCATAAGGAAAGCAAGAAACGCCATTTACTACAGTTTGGGTGAGCCTGCTTTTGTAGAGATTGTCATTCGAGAAACTGTGGAAAAAGCCCAGCCCGTAAACGACCCTGTATTAAAGTGCTTGGTGGAGGTTGAGGGGATAATTCAGCAGATGTCGCAGCTGGAAGAGGGCGACGGCGAAATCGCCATCAAACAGGCTGACAGCCTCATACAATTAGCCGCAGACATCGTGGAAACGATGACTGGCGAAAAACTGGAAGACTAAAGAAAAGGATAATAGAGTTTTTAGAGTGACTTTTCGATTCGCTCGAGAGCCTTCTTGATGTTCTCAACCGAGTTGGCAAAGGACAAACGCAAATAGCCCTCACCAAACTTCCCGAACGAAGTGCCAGGCAGCACAGCCACACCAGCCTTATACAGCAAGTGATCTGCTAGCTTGCGACAGTCCATGCCCGTGCCTGTTATGTTCGGGAACACGTAAAACGCTCCCTTAGGCTTCTTGCACTTGAAGCCTTTGATGCGGTTCAAGCCGTCGACGATGACTTCTCTCCGTTTCCTGAATTCTGCCACCATCCTCTCTGCATCGCCCTGCGGACCCTTCAGCGCTTCAACACCTGCCAGCTGAGTGAACGCACTGGTGCAAGAGTTCGAGTTAGTCATCAGCTGCGCGAACTTCTGGGCCAAATCTTTCCGCATAACACCATAACCTAGACGCCAACCGGTCATCGCGTAAGTCTTCGAGAAACCGTCCAACAGGATGGTCTTGTCCTTCATCCCAGGCAGCGCAGCAATACTGAAGTGGCCACCCTCATAGACTATTCGACTGTAAATCTCATCAGCAAGCACCATAACGTCGTCGCGGTCGGATATGCAGTCAGCTATAATTTTCAGGTCGTCCTTGGTCAAAATTCCGCCAGTCGGGTTTTCCGGATAGTTTAGAATGATCATCTTCGTCTTCTTCGTAATATTTTTCTTAACGTACTCCGGATCCAACCTGAAGTCGTTCTCCTCCTTCAGCGGAATCGGCACAGGCTTGGCCCCAACGAAGTTTATCAGCGACTCGTATATCGGAAAACCGGGGTTTGGATAAAGCACCTCTTCTCCCTCGTTGACCAATGCCATGATGCTGAAGAACATGATGGGCTTACCACCAGGCGTTACGACAACCTCGTCTGGTTCAGCTTTGATTCCCCGAGTCTTCGAAATGTATTGAGCAACGGCTTCCCTAAGCTCAGGCATGCCTGCAGAAGGCGTGTAGTGCGTGTAGCCCGAAGCCAGAGCCTTTGCAGCGGCATCTTTTATGTTCTTCGGCGTATCAAAATCCGGTTCGCCAATTTCCAGATGTACAACGTCTTTTCCGGTTTTTTCCAGCGCCTTGGCTTTTGCGAGAACTTCAAAGGCGGTTTCGGTTCCTAATGTTTCCATTCTTTTCGCGAAGATGGAATCCACTTTGATCACCTTAACGTTGAAAGGAAATTGAGAATAGAAGAAATAGAGTATTTAACGGTTACAGTGGAACGAGCTACAAACTCATGGTTAGAACAGCTTCACTAACGGCTTGACCTTCATAACGTCAGCATTGACAAGGTTCGGCGGTTTCTTTCCATCGAAGAACGAGACGAGGTTGTCTGCCACCATCTTGGACATTTCGGATCGCGTCTCGTAGCTTGCGCTTGAAATGTGTGGAGCAACAACAACATTGTCAAGTTTAAGCAATGGGTTATCCACGGACGTTGGCTCCTGCTCGAAAACATCGAGACCGACGCCAGCAATTCTGCCTTCTTTCAAAGCTTCATACAATGCTTTTTCATCAACGACTGGACCGCGTGCATTGTTGATTAAGTAAGCCGTTTTCTTCATCAACTTTAGCTTCTCTGCATTCATCAAGTGGTGAGTCTCTTTCATCAGCGGAACGTGCAGGCTCACGAAATCTGCTTCTTTCAAGAGTGTGTCAAGGTCGACCTTCTTGGCACCTAGGTCTTTCTCAATTTCTGGTCTCGGAATGACATCGTAGAACAGGATCTTCATGCCGAAGCCAGTTGCTCTCTTGGCCATTGCATAGCCGATTCTTCCCGCGCCGACGATGCCTATGGTCGCGCCGTGAACGTCTCTGCCTTGAAGCATGGCTGGATGCCAGCCTACCTTCCATTTTCCAGTTCGAACGTACTTGTCTGCTTCAACAACCCGTCTGGCGACAGCCATCAATAGAGACCAAGCAAAATCCGCCGTCGTGTCAGTTAACACTTCAGGCGTGTTTGTAACGTAGATTCCTCTCTTAGTCGCTTCTGGAATGTCTATGTTGTCAAAGCCCACAGCCAACTGTGAGACAATCTTCAATTTCGGCGCAGCATTGAAAACTTCGACATCAATCTTGTCCGACAACAACGAAACAAGTACATCAATATTCTTCGCCTTCTCGATGATCACACCTTTTGGCGGGGGCGCATACTCCGGCCAAACTTCGACATCAAAATGCTGCTTAATTGTCTTCAAGCCTCTTTCTGGTAGCTCTCGGGTAATGTAAGCTTTAGGTTTTGACATAACAGTTCACCATTCATGTTGACTTGCGGAATTCTTTATTAGCATTCATTTATTACACTTACGCTTAACCCTTCAACAAAATGATAATACGGGCTGCCAGATGACCGCGATAAAAAACAAGGAGCAACTAATCCAAAACGGCGCAACAGAACTGAATCAAAAAGCCAGAAAACTCGCGCTAGACAGCCTAGACGCCGCTCTGAACGCGGTAGACCCGAGAGGAATAATTAAAACTAAACTTGAGCTAAAAGACTCCAACTTGCGAATAGATAAGCACTCGTTCGACTTGGACAAATTCAAGAATGTTTACGTGATAGGCGGCGGAAAAGCCAGCGGCCCGATGGCCGAAGCGGTAGAGCAAATTCTAGGCAGCAGGATATCAGGCGGACTCGTGAACATTCCACACGGCACAGAACACAAAACAAGCATTATCGAGCTTAACAAAGCAAATCACCCAGTTCCAGACGAATCTGGCGTCAAAGGAACGCGCAAAATGCTGGAAATCGCTGAACAAGCAGCAAAAGAAAAGAGTTTAGTGATTTGTCTGATTTCAGGCGGCGGTTCCAGCCTCATGCCCCTGCCCCGCGGTAATATCTCAATCGCCGACAAACGTGAACTCACAAACGCTCTGCTCAAGTCAGGCGCAACAATCAACGAGATTAACACTGTGCGAAAGCACATCTCAGACTTCAAAGGCGGCTGGCTTGCCAAAAGAGCTTATCCGGCTACAGTTCTGAACCTCATCCTCTCAGATGTCATAGGTGACCCGCTGGATTTCATAGCCTCAGGCCCAACCGTGCCAGACTCAACCACCTTCAGTGATGCTGTAAAAGCCCTAGAAAAGTATGACTTATGGGATAAGGCACCGGCATCCGTCAGAAAAGTCCTGTCTGACGGAGAGAAAGGGCTTATTCCGGAAACGCCCAAAGCAAGCGACCCAGCGTTCAAGAAAGTTTTCAACGTGGTCATCGGAAACAACCGCTCTGCCAGCTTGGTAGCCTGTGAACACCTGAAAAGAGCAGGATTAAACACGGTCTTGCTGACGACAACCATGGAAGGTGAAGCCAAGCACGTCGGCACTTTCCTCGCCTCAGTAGGTCGCGAAGTAATAGAATCTGGAAACCCAATTGCTAGGCCAGCAGGCATCGTCGTAGGCGGCGAGACCACCGTGGTCGTCACAGGAAAAGGTAAAGGCGGAAGAAATCAGGAAATCCCGCTGACAGCGGCCTTGAAGCTGAAGGACTTGGATAACGTGGTTGTAGTTTCGGCAAGCACGGATGGCATTGATGGGCCGACTGATGCAGCGGGAGCCGTTGCGGATGGACAGACAATCGGCAAAGCACTTGCAAAGAAGCTGGCAGCAGAAGAATACTTGGCAAACAATGACTCCTACAACTTCTTTTCGAAGCTCGGCGACCTTATCTTCACTGGACCTACAGGCACAAACGTGAACGATATAACAATCATAATAGTCCTCTGACATCAACGGAGGCAGAATCAGATGGAAATCCGAGTGAAGTTTATAGGCTCTCTTCGCAGTGCGGCAGGCAATAGCAGACTCACGCTGGAAATGAAAAAAACGGTTTCCTTAAGAGAAGCCGTAAAAGAAATAGTCAACAGGCATCCAAAACTCAAGCGTGCGCTTATCGACCCGGAGCTTTGCGACCCGCGACCCAACGCGCTGATACTTGTAAACGAAAGAGACGTCAGTGTCTTGGACGGTTTAGAAACAGTTCTAAAAGATGGAGACGAAGTGGTCTTCGTTCCAATTCTGCATGGAGGCTAGAATCAACATGAAATTTTACGCAATCAAGACCGACATCGTGAAAGCGGGCGACGATTTGGTTCAAATAATTCTGGGTTCACTGAAGGCTCAAGGCCTGCAGCTGGAAGATAGGGATGTGCTGGTGCTGACCTCGAAAATAGTTTCCTACGCACAGGGTCGTCTAGTCAAGCTAAGCAAAGTCAACCCCTCGGAAAAAGCAAAAAGGTTTGCTCGAAAGTTTTCGTTGAAACCTGAGTTTGCAGAGCTAATCCTGCGAGAGGCCGACAGGATCTACGGCGGGGTTGATAAGGCTATTTTGACGCTGAAGGACAGTGTTTTAGCTCCGAACGCGGGAGTCGACAACAAGAACGCACCCGAAGATTCAGCGATTTTGTGGCCAGTAAACCTGAGGGGATGGATAAAAACATTCAGAGAAAAAATAGGACGCGAGACAGGGAAGCGCGTTGGCGTTCTCGTCGTCGACAGCGGTCTAGTGCCGTTGCGGATTGGAACGATAGGTTTGGCTTTGGCCGTCGCTGGCTTCAAACCCATAGTAGACCGCCGAAAAGACATAGATCTGTATGGCAAGCCTATTGTGATTACGCGGCATGCAGTTGCGGATGATCTGGCTTCTGCGGCACACGTGCTTATGGGTGAGGCAGCTGAACAGGTTCCTGCTGTGTTGATTAGAGACGCTCCTGTCGAATTTGATGATGTCGCCTATTCTGGTAAAGACATGATGATGTCTTTCAGAGAATGTTTATTCATGGGAGCCTTATCAAGAACGCCGCCTCTCAAACGGCATTAGGTTAACAGCTGTCAATGCCATAAATAGAACTACGCCGATACCTGAAGCAGCCAAGGCAATTACTAGCCTCTCGATCGGGTACACGAAAGTAAGGATCTGCCAATTGAATCGCCAAGCGTTTACATCTGCTAGAAACACGGGCCAAGAGACGATTTCAAATGTCAGAGAACCGGCGATCTGACCGGCCAATGTTGAAGTCAAGCAGGTTACGAAAAAAGCAAGGAACATTCTGGGATTGTGAGCTTCAAGATTCCTAATTGCAGTAGACTGAATCGGCGAAAGCAGAATCAAAAGACCTGCAACCTGAAGCCACATCACGGCCGGAAAAAGCCAAACCGGTCCTACGAAAGGATAGAAGCCAAAGAAGAACAACACCGAGAAGTACAAAAAAGCGCAGAGTTCTCGCCTATTAGCCCGCAACAAACCAGCGCACACGGATGCAGTTGCGCCTGAGACAAGGCTCGGCGGGGAAAAAATCCCTCCGAAAAATCCCAAAATGCCGCCTAAAAGGCAGGAGAACAAGCCCAAACGCGGACCAAGCACGATTCCCATGATCGGAGCAAGTATGGCGGCTAGAGTGATGGCCTTCCCAGGCAGACCAACTAACGGCGAAATTGGAACGAATGCGAAAACAAAGTACAGCGCAGAAAAACACACCGCCAATGTTATCTCCTTCGAGGTGAACCAGCGATCATTCTGCAACTCCGACACTCTTCCATTTTGCTGTGGAAACTTTATTTGCCAACTGTTTATAAAGGATGCATTATGGCTCGTCCAGTTGTTGCTCTGTTGACGGATTTTGGATTGCGAGACTCCTACGTTGCCGAGATGAAAGGCGTGATTTTAAGCGTGTGTTCAGTCGCCACGATCACAGATGTATCCCATCAAATAGAAAAATTCAACATACGAATGGGCGCGTATGTTCTGGCCTGTGCTGCACCGTACTTTCCAAAAAGCACTGTATTCGTGGCAGTCGTTGATCCCGGTGTCGGCACCAGACGCAAAGCCATACTCATACAGACAAAACAAGCCTACTTTGTCGGACCTGACAACGGCTTATTGGCTTTAGCAGCCGCGAATCAAGGTATAGAACGCGTTCATGAAATATCAAACAAGAAACTGCTGTTGCCCGAAGTTTCAAACACGTTCCACGGCAGAGACGTTTTCGCACCAGCTGCCGCGCATCTAGCGAATGGAACACCACTGGCAGACTTTGGACCAGAAACCCGCAGAATATCAACTCCCAGTTTTGCCAAAGTTGTCAAAAAAAGGAACATGTTGACCGGTGAAGTTTTGCACGTGGACGGTTTCGGAAACATTGTCACAAACATCCAGAAAAGGGAACTCGATAGAATAGATATCAAAGAAACCCTTTACATCAGACTCAAGAGTAAGTTGAAGTTGAGTTTCTGCCGAGCATACGGAGAAGTAGGAAGACAAAGACCCCTTGCCCTAATAGGAAGCCACGGTTTTCTCGAAGTATCGGTGAACGAGGGCAACGCAGCAGAAGTTTTCAAAATGAGAAGTGGAGACAAAATCACGCTCTATCTTTCCTAAGTCCTCCAGCACAAACTTCCAGTTGCAGGATCAACCGTTTATGCTCTCTTCTTTGGCACTCTGAAGTGTGATGCTTTTCCTGCGCTTATGTAGTCGCCGCCCATCCCGCGCACCGCGCTGGCGATTTTGGAGAAGTTGTCTGAACCAAGAAACTGGCGTGGCTTTATCACGACGTAATCATCCTTCTCCTCAAAGCTCAGCAGGTTCTCCAAATCATCCGGAAACATCATCTTGATGTCCTCAATCTCTTTCGTTCTCTCTGCTGGTCTAGGGGCTCCGGGTATCGTCGCTGTTGGTGCTGGCGCTGGCGACGGCGCAAGTTTCGGTGTTGTTTGTGATGGAGTGGTTACTGACTGGGTGATTTGTGAGACTGCTAATGATTTTAATGAGGCTGAAATCTGCCGCAGATCCTCCGTCATGCCGGTTAGAATCAGGACGAGTTCGTCAACCCTTCTCGTTAACTCCTCAAGTTTTTGCTTGTCTTCGCTCATACGCTCTTTATCCTCCAATTCTCCTTATTATTCAAACGCATTTATTAACTGTTTTTAACCCTACCATAAAACGGAGAAACATACCAGTTGGTTGAGGTTGACGGAAGCCAGAAAAGCGGAAGCGGAACTATACTCCGCATAGCAGTAGCACTAGCTGCCATACTCCAACAGCCGCTGCACATCAGCAACATACGGCAAAACCGACCACAACCAGGGCTCAAACCGCAACACTTGGAAGCCGTTCTAACTGCGGCGAAACTCTGCAATGCGGAACTCAAAGGCGCTGTGCTCAACTCGCGCGAACTCTGGTTCACACCTGGAAAAGTCATAGGCGGAAAAGTCGAAGCCGAAATTGGCACGGCTGGAAGCATCCCGATGCTTCTAATGGCTGTGTTACCTGTCTGTGCCTTCGCGGAAAACCCTGTGCAGCTGCGTGTTTCGAAGGGTGGAACCGATGTCATACACTCGCCAACCACCAACTATCTGCGCTTCGTTCTCCTGCCGACATTGAAGCGCATAGGATTAGACGCGGCCTTAACAGTTAACAAGTATGGCTATTACCCGAAGGGCATGGGCGAAGTAATGCTGACTGTTGAGCCATGCAAAACGTTGAAGTCTTTACTTCTGGAAAGCTTCGGCAACATCAAAGCCATAAAAGGCGTTTCCGTTTGCACATTCTTGGCCAACAGAAAAGTTGCGGAACGCCAAGCAAAAGCAGCAAACGACTGTTTCAATGGCAAAGCGGAAATCCAAATAATCAACGACAGTTCGAACCCGCTTCAGAAAGGCAGTTCCATCGCATTGTGGGCTGAAACCGATACAGGCGTGGTTTTAGGAAGTGACGCAATCGGAGAATTGAAGAAGCCAAGTGAGGCAGTTGGCAGAGAAGCAGCGGAAAAACTTCAAACAGAGATTGCATCTAAACCAACGGTTGACGTGCATCTGGCTGACATGCTCATTCCATACGCCGCTCTAGCCAAAGGCAATTCCAAGTTCTTCGTCCGAGCCCTTTCTGAGCATCTGGAGACTAACATTTGGCTTGCAGAGAAAATGCTGAATGTGAAGTTCAAAATCGAAAAAACCAGTGGACTTTGCAGAGTTGAGAAGATCGGTTGACGTAGTTCTATTCTATCTACGTGGGTCGGATTAGATTGCGGAGAATTTTGATGACTGTGGATTTGTCTGTACCGTTCGGGTCGAGAAAACCGACAAATGGCCACAGTCTATTTTCAGTTTCAAATCGTTTATGCCAAAATCCTGCGTAATACTTGGCTAGACCTTCTGTGTTTATAGCTTCCAAACCATCTGCCTCACAACAGTCAAATTAGGTTCTGCAATCACACGGTCAAGTGTTGTGTTTCAAACACATTGCGGAAAACATAAAATGCCCGTTAAAAGATAATTCGAACTGGGCGAAGAAAAACAGATGAACAGCATCACACTTAAAAAGGTCATTCAGAAGTACTATTCCAAGCGGGCAATGGGTTACGACCGGCAGAAGAGCAGAACTTGGAAGATTCCTCAGGGCTTCGCCGATGAAGTAACAAGTGAAATGCTTGGTGCCTTGAAGGATTTTGAGGGTAAACTTGTTTTGGAGATTGGCTCCGGTACAGGCAGAAATGCCTTGCCGCTGCTGGAGAAAGTCAATCCACGTTTTGTGGGGCTTGACTTGTCAAGAGAAATGCTCAAGCTCGCGAAGACAAAGATGTCTCGCTTTAAAGACAGAGTCAATTTGATTTTAGGAGATGCTGAGCACTTGCCGTTTGCAGGTGAGGTCTTTGACGCGGTACTCTGCATGAGCACAATGCACTATTTCGAGTCTCAGGCAGAAGTGCTTGCGTTGTTTTCAGGAGTGCTTAGGGATACAGGTGTCTTTGTTTATGGTGACTTGACGGTGCATGAGTTGGACGATAATGGGTTTTTCGATAGACTCGAAAGAACGGTTTCTAAGGCTCATGTAGGATACTGTAAGCCTTCGGAGGCGAAGAGGCTCATGGAAACAAATGGTCTAGGCGTTTCTAAGTTGAAAACGGTTGCTTATCGGAAGTCTTTCCGTTCGCTTATGGAGGACAAGGGCGCATATTTCGGCGTTAAATCAGAGGCGCTGCAAGAATTCATAAGCAATGCTGCGTCTGATGCGAAGAAACAGTACGCCCTAACCAGTACAGAATTAACCTTGTATTACACAATAATAACAGCACAGAAAACCGTTTCATAGTGATCGAATGGCAAAAGAATCCATTTGCATTAAAGTGCCAAAGAAGCAAGGCGAAGAGACTATAATCCTAGCTAACAAGCTGACAATCATTAACAATGATTTAATGCTCCAAAGGGATGAGAACTCCATATACATTCCGCTCCGTAGTCGGCCGCAAGAAGACGCTTTGAGAGCATTAAAAGAGCAAATAGCAAACATTGAAGTTACAGTTTACGTTTTTACGGAAAAGAAACGAAAAGAATCGCTTGCTGACCTGCTTGAGAATAAACTGCCTCCACGTCTTTTGGCTAGTCTACCACATTCGGCAGATTTCGTAGGCAACATAGCCATTATCGAGATTCCGCCAGAGCTTGAAGCACACAAAGCCATTATCGGCGAGGCACTTCTGAAAGCTAACAAGAACACGCAGACGGTTCTTGCCAAGGCCGGCGCGGTCAGCGGAACCTGCCGTCTCAGAGAATTCGCGGTCATCGCTGGCGAACCCAAGACTGAGACAATTCATAAGGAATATGGGTGCCGGTTTTTTGTGGATGTTGCCAGAGCCTATTTTTCGCCGAGATTGTCGAATGAGCATCACAGGGTTGCTTCTCTCGTCAAGGAAGGCGAAACAGTTGTTGACCTATTTGCCGGAATTGGACCTTTCGCGATACAAATTGCCAAAACCCATGAAAACGTGAAGGTTTACGCGATCGACGTGAATCCTGACGCCATTGAATATCTCAAAAAGAACGTGAGGCTTAACAGAGTTGACGGTAAAATCTATCCATTTTGTGGAGACGCGCAGAAAGTTGTTGACAAGAAGCTTCTCGGCATCGCCGACCGAGTAATTATGAACCTTCCAGAGAAAGCCATGGAATTTGTGGGCACCGCCTGCAAGGCAATAAGACAGACAGGTGGTGTAGTACATTTCTATTGCTTCGAAAAGGCATCTGAGTCTTTGGAAAATGCTCAAGCTCGTTTTTCACAAATTGCTAAGAGATCTGGCAAGAGAGTAAAGATTCTGTTTTCCAGATCTGTTCGAGAAACAGCGCCCTATGAATGGCAGATAGTGTTAGATGCCGAAGTAGGCTGAATTTCTCTGTGTGAAACTCCTGCCCATCTCGCATTTTTCGATTTCAGTGTTAATCTTGCGTCGCAGTCTACCGCAGGTGAGATTGCCATTCCTGTGGCTGCGCTGATCGGCAACAGCAGACTGTTGAATGATGAAGCCACAGCATTGCCCATAATGCTTTTCTCTACACAGTTTTCCGACAAGATTCCAAAGAGAGCGCAATTCCCTTCCTATGGCAAAACTAACCGCTACCGGTTTTCTAGATTGTGGCTGTCACTGTTATCTCCACTTTCTGTTCTGGGTTTTTCAGCTTTTCCACAAGTCTTCTTGACAAATCGCATGCTACCTTATCAGCCTGAATCGCCAGTGTCCGTCCGCAGATGTAGCTGCTTTTCCTTATCACCATGTCAGTTGGATGCCTCAAGACAATCTGTGAATTTCCTACGGCGTTGACAATATCCTCCTCTCCTCCGGCTTCAATCAAAATGGAGAGTTTGGCTTTGTTGTTTCGAAGCAAATCCCTGAATTTTTGACTTAGGTCATTTATGGATTTGTCGGCTGCTACTGCTATTATACAGTCGCCTTTTAGAGTGAGGTGCGTTTCACGTGTAATCTCAAGCGTCGTCCTGTTCGTGGCTAGAATGTTTTCATGCCCGTAGGCAATGATTATCTCTCTCGTTTCCATCTTTGAAACACCGTGGGCTACTCTAGACCAGCGGCAATATCACTACGTCATGACTGATCCCGAAATAGTCTTGAGCAGAACCTGCAATACGAAAACCATGCCGTTGATTACTGCCACAAAGGAAAGATTAGGACAAGCTTTCAACGCGGTCGCAATATGCTTGGCGTACTTCGCTTTTTCCATATGAGGATTTGGCAACATCGCCAGCTCAGAAACCACGGGCCAATCATTTTTCCGCATCTTCCTAATCGTGACTTTCACAGCGTCAACCTTCATTCAAGAATCTCGATTGAGTCAACTTTACCGTCGCCGTCCAAATCAAAACCCTGAATCACCCGCGCAAACGTGTCTTCACCGTGGTAATCCTGCAGAGTCTTTTCGTAAAAGTCCGTCAAAGCCAAAACACAAGCCTTGGTGCCCACCGCTTTGTTCCCAGCCAGAACCAAGACCAGCTTACTCTTATCCCATGGGTTCACGATCTTCGCAAGCAACCCAACCACATCCGCCGTATAGACATTCGCAGTCTTCCGAGAAACCAGACCGCCAAACAAGAATCCTTGTTCCGAAGGCTGCATGTTGAACCTTATCGGCAGATGCTCGTTCAATTCCTGTGTTAAAAGATTCGTGCCCGGACCTCCCACAAGAATCAGATTGTTCTTCTCCTCCTTCTCAGCCTTCACATCAACATCCAGCTTGATAGCAAATTCCGCAGGCATTCGCGCAAATTGCCCGAGAAAGAAAGTCAAATGCGAAGCATAATGCCCATCCCTAGCGCTGGTCTTGAATGGCCCGTGCGGCGTTGGACTACCTACAACAATCTTTCCATCAAAAGTCCCATCCTTGCCGACGAATTCCTTGAAAAACTTCTGAATTCGTTCATCCATGCTCAGCAGCGAAACCTTTTTTATTGACTTGTACTCCTGCGTAAGCTCAACCCCGAAAGCAGGCGCGGTAGCCCTGTAATATTTTGCAGTTGCACCTTGCTTCTCTTCCTCACGGGCGATAATTATCGCGCCAGCCTTTGCCAACTTCCTAATATGGTAATACACCTTTTGCTCGTGAATTCCTAGCGTTTTGGCAATTTCCAGCGGATACATCTCTTTTTCAGAAAGCATCACCAGAATCCGCCAACTCAACCTGTTCAGAACCAATTTCAGCTTCTGCGGGTCTTCCACTATCATTATTTCCTTGACCTGCTGTGTTTGGTTTTCTTCGCGGAGAAGCAATCTCTTGTTCATGTTTTCTCATTAGCATAGTGTCAGCAACCATTATAAATTTTTTATTAAAGCCTTCGAAAAATCAAAAGCAGTTCTTCTATCCAGCAACGCTTGAGCATGGACTAGTTTGTAAAGAATTTTTAGGGCTGAAAGCTTTTTCCTAAAAATCCTTATTACCACTAAACCTGATTCAGTACGACTCACCAAGAATGTAATCTTCGAGGCCTTGGCAAATGTGCGGAATATTCGGATGTGTGTCAAAAAACGGAAACGTTGCACCTATAATACACGAAGCTTTAAAACGTCTTGAATACCGCGGTTACGATTCGGTTGGCGAAGTAACCCTGCATGACGGTAAGCTGTACGTAAAGAAGGATCAGGGAAAAATAGATGAAGTTCACAGTCGGCTCAACCTAGACGATTTGCCTGGATGCTTGGGCATCGGCCACACAAGATGGGCCACGCATGGCGCACCGTTACAAGTCAATGCTCACCCACATATGGACTGTAGCGGCCAAATCGCCCTTGTTCATAACGGCATCATCGAAAACTTCGCCGAACTTAAAATGGAACTTGAAAGTCGCGGTCACGTTTTCAAATCAAGAACAGACACTGAAGTAGCAGCTCACCTTATAGAAGAAAACCTGAAAAAAAATCCGCCAATGAGTTTCACCGACGCTGTTCTGGAGGCCGTGAAAAGAATTGAGGGTTCATACGCAATTGCAGTAATCTCAATCCGCGAACCGGACAAGATAGTCTGCGCCCGGCATGAAAGTCCATTAGTCATAGGTGTAAACCAAGACGCAGTCTACTTCGCTTCTGACATTCCAGCTTTCCTACCGCTAACAAACAAGGCGGTCATAGTCGAAGATGGAGAACTCGTCACACTCACTGCAAACGGTTTCGAAATCAAGAAGATCCACGATTCCAGCGCGGTCACACGCGAACCGAAGATCATCGATTGGTCGCCCGAGATGGCCGTCAAACAAGGTTACCCGCATTTCATGATTAAAGAGATTCACGAGCAGCCTGATACTCTGCGGAACACGCTTAGACTGCAAGAGCACTATTTGGATCTGATGGCAACTTTCCTAGACCGGAGCCGCGAAGTCTTCCTCGTAGCGTGCGGGACCTCCTATCATGCGTGTTTGGCGTCATCCTATATGTTTTCCAAGTTGGCTTTTCTGACAACCTACCCTGTCATCGCCTCTGAATTTATCGAACAGCACGGTAAATCGGTCAACATCGAAAGCACCGTCCTCACCGTAAGCCAATCAGGCGAAACAGCCGACATGCTGGCCGCAGTAAATGCCGCCCGCCAAAGGGCAGCTACCATACTCGGACTTACCAATGCCATCGGCTCAACCCTAACCCGCGTCTCAAGAGTCTACATTGGCCAACAATCAGGACCAGAAATAGGCGTAGCAGCAACCAAGACTTTCACTTCGCAGCTGTCAGTGTTCGCCGGACTAGCTCTGAGACTCGCAAAGAAGAGAGGCAAAGTCTCACAAGACGAGATGGACTTCCTAGCCGAGAGGCTTTGCAAACTTCCTGACATAGTCGACGCTGTTATCCAAACACAGGAAGAAAAAATCAAGCAAATCGCGGAAAAATACAAAGACGCCAAAGTATTCTTCTTCCTTGGCCGCGGAATAAGTACAGCAACAGCTTACGAAGGCAGGCTCAAACTCATGGAAATCGCCTATGTGCCCGCCATCGCATTCCCAGCTGGCGAAAGCAAACACGGCCCAATAAGCCTAGTCGAAGCCGGTTTTCCAGTGGTTTTCATCTGCCCAAAGGACGAGACACACAAGATCGTCATCGGAAACATAATGGAAATGAAAGCAAGAGGGGCCTCCATAATAGCAATCATCGAAGAAGGAGACGAAGAAATCCGGAAGCTAGCCGACGACTACATTGAAATTCCAAAAGGCGTTCCAGAAATCCTGTCGCCGATACCTTACGTTGTTCCGTTGCAACTCTTGGCCTATTACATGGCTGTTAAACGCGGTTACAACCCGGATATGCCCAGAAACTTGGCCAAATCCGTTACTGTGAAGTAGCAGATTCTTATTGTCCATCTTTCTTTCAAATGCAAACACGTTAAAAGCCACGTTCTGGACTATTTCTTTCTGGTGCGCTGGTCATTGGAGAATAGGAACTGGGGGAAGCTCATTCAGAACCTGATAAAAGAGGGCATCCTCCACACCCCCAAGGTCATAAAAGCCATGCAAACTGTGCCCCGCGAAAAATTTCTGCCAGAAAACATGCAACCCTACAGCGCTGTGGACTCTCCGCTCCCAATAGGTTTCGGACAGACCGCCTCGGCACCGCACATGGTTTCAATAATGAATGAGGCACTTCAGCTGGAAGTCGGTCACAAAGTGTTAGAAGTCGGCGCAGGCTGTGGATGGCACGCCGCAACCATCGCAGAAATAATTGCGCCAGCGGATGCACCCAGCAGCGAAAGAGGGCATGTCTACACGGTTGAGATTGTGCAGGAACTGGCTGATTTTGCCAGAAAGAACATAATGAAAGCCGGATACGGAAACGCTGTAACGATAATCTCTGCTGATGGCTCATTGGGCTATCCGGAAAAAGCTCCATACGACAGGATTTTCGTGACTGCTGCCGCGCCAGATATGCCACCGCCCTTGATTGAGCAGCTGAAACCCGGCGGAGTCATGTTGGTTCCTGTGGGAAGCGTATCCCTTTTCCAGAACCTCCTAAAAATCACGAAGGAAACAGATGGGAAGCTTAGGAAGGAGAATCTTGGCGGCGTGGCTTTTGTTCCGCTAACCGGGGAGCATGGACAAGCAACTTAGTCTATCAGTTCAAACCTTGCTGTGAAGTGTCCAAGAAGTTTCGACGTGTAAACCCGTCTTAATCCCTCAATTTGCTCCCTCTTCTTGTACAACCTGATGAGGCTTTTCGCGCGCGGACATACAACTTGACAAATCCAAAGCCACTTTTCCGAATTTATGGAAGAAAAAAAAGTTTAGGGTAATGATCTCTGGTTTTCTAATCTATTGAAAGCTTTTCTTTGTATGCTTGCAGGTCTAAAAATCCGTGTCCGCTGATGTTCATGCATATGACCTTTTCTTGCCCTGCCTTTTCGATTTGAATGGCTTCGTCTATTCCAGCTCTGATTGCGTAGCTTGACTCTGGCGCTGCAAGCCAACCTTCAGTTTGCAAGAATGTTCTTGCGGCTTCGAAGATGGCTTTTTCATCTATGGGATAGGCTTTCGCTTTGATAATGTTGTGATGTCTAAGTGCGCTGATAAGCGGTGCCGCTGCATGATAACGTAATCCGTCTGCTTTGATGGGTACCATTTCTTTCTTGTGACCTAATGTGTACATTTTCAACAAGGGCGTGTGTTCAGCTATGTCGCCGAAGTCATAGCGATATTCGCCTTGAACCAAGTTTGGAGCAGATTGAGACTGTGCGACTAGAAATTCGCATTGTCTTTTTTTCTGCAACACTTCTCCTGCGAAAGGTAGTGCAATGCCGCCGAAGTTTGAACCGCCGCCTAAACATCCTACCATTAGGTCGGGCGAGTCTTCTGCAAGTTCGAACTGTTTGATTGTTTCCAAGCCGATTATTGATTGATGTATGAGAACATGATTCAGCACCGAACCTAAACAGTACACGGTTTCTTCATGCGTATCTGCATGTTCCAATCCTTCTGAAACAGCAATTCCCAAGGAGCCTTGATGATTCGGGTTTTTGGCTAGGATTTCTCTTCCTGCTCTTGTTTCTTTGCTGGGTGAGGCAAAGACTTTCGCTCCCATGAGTTTCATTAGTGTTCGGCGATCAGTTTTCCAATCGTAAACGCTTCTGACCCAGTACACTACACAATCCAGTCCCATCAATTTCGCAGCGTAAGAAAGTGCGCTTCCCCATTGGCCTGCTCCAGTTTCTGTGGCGAGAGTTGTTTTTCCTTCTTTCGCGGCATAGTATGCCTGAGCTAATGCCGTGTTTACTTTGTGGGAACCTGTAGGTGACAAATCCTCGCGTTTGTAGTAGAGCCTGACTTTTTTTAATCCTAGATGCTTCTCCAAATTTTTCGCTCTGTAAAGAGGTCTCGGGCGACCAGCTTGGATATAAAGTTCTCTTATTTCGTCGGGAATCGGAATCCATCTTTCGCTTGAGGTTTCTTGTTTTAGACATTCATGAACCATAGTTTTGCCTAAAAATTCCATCCGCGATGGACCGATTTCGGGTTCTTTTGGTGGAGGCAGCGGCTCTGGCAAGTCTGGCATTATGTTGTACCATTTTGTTGGAAGTTCTTCTACTGGAAGAGAGATTTGGTTTGTTTTCATTGTTAGTACACCATTTTTGTGAAGACTCTTAGAGTAGTACGGTTCAGAAATTAAAGATTTTTGATTCAAAAAGCTAATCAAACCATTTTTCTAAGGTTGTTTTTCCCTTCGCCTTTGTGAGTCCCGTTTGCATTTTTTCCAGTGCATTTCTTACGCGGTCTTCTGAGAAGTCTTTTTCTCTACATATGAAGTTTACAATTCCCTCAACATCTGGTTCTTTCCATTCCACTTTGTAGTTGTCGGTTACTTCTGGATGGAGAAAAATCTCCCTGATTCTTGCCGGTTCAACTGGAAAAGCAGCATTTTTGATGTGTGGAAGCGCTTGCTCTAGTGTTCCGTGCTCTTTTACCAGTTTTAAGGCAGTTTTCGGCCCTAATCCTTCTATGCCGTCAGGATTAAAGTCCGTTCCAATCAGTATGCCAACGTCGATTAGTTGCTCATAGGTTATGGCGCACTCTTTCAAAACCCGGTCAAGCTCAACGATCTCAGGCACAACTTCGATGACTATGTTCTTGCTCGGAAGCTTGCGGCGACCCGAGATTGTTACGTTCCGCACGAGTTTGGGTGCACCAAACAACAGGCTGTCATAATCTTGACTCGCGCAGTAATCTGCATGCTCGCGTCTTGCGATGTGTGCAGCTTGGGCTTCCCCTTCGCTTGGGGCCTGAACCCACGGAATTCCCATCAGGTCTAGGAGTCTCTTGCTGTCTTCCGTCATGTAGTCCTTGAGCTTCGATGTGGCTTGAGCATACATACGGGCTTGTTCCGTCTTGCCTTCTTGAAGTGCCCGCTCATACAATGCTTGAGCCTGCTGCTTCACTTTAGCTCTTCTCTGAATTTCGACTTCCTTCAACGCGGGAGGAACGCCATCAAAAACGTAGATCGGCTTTATACCCATTTCAACCAAATTGCTCGTCCTGTAAAGAAGGCCGCTCAAGTGGCTGGTTACCTTTCCACTGCTGTCTTTCAATGGCGTCCCATCGGGTTGGCGGATTATCGCCAAAAACTGGTACAATGCATTGTAAGCGTCTATAGCCATGGATTTGCCGCCTAAGTCTTCAAGTTTTATGGTCTTTCTCGGCACAAGATCGCGGAGGTTTACGCCCAAAAGATTGGCCCTCAGAAATAAAGGGACGCCTCTGTGATAATAAACTTGCTAGGCTGCAAACATATAAGATATAAGGAAGCTTTACAATTACAGAACCATCTTTGGGATGGTCATGATGACAGAAAGAGCATCAACCATAAGCTTGGTAACGTGCACGAGCTGTGGTAAACCGATTCCGCCAGCGACAGAAGCCACAAAATTTATGTGCCCCAATTGCGGCGAGATTCAAATAAAGCGTTGCAGCAAATGCAGAAAGTTCGGGCGTCTGTACAAGTGTCCTAAATGCGGCTTCATCGGACCATGAGAACAAAGACTGGAAGGTTTTGAAGAATGGGCACGGTCATAATCACCTATAAAGTGTTTCCTGAAGACATAACTTCAAGCTTTGATGCGTTGAAGAAGAATATCGAAAACACTTTGCCAGAGTTTGCTTCAATAGATGGCTATGGTGAAGAGCCAGTGGCCTTCGGTTTGAATGCGTTGCTGGTTCAGGTTCGGTTTCCGGAAGACAAGACTGGTGTGCTTGATGAGTTCGAGAAAACGCTCGGAGAGATAAAGGGTATCAGCCAAGTGCAGACGTTGTTCGTGCGGAGGTCAAGCAGATAACCTTAAACGACGGGTTTAACATTTATATATGAACGTGACTTTCTCAAAAGCATGCTTATACTGTTAATTGTTGGAAGGGTCCTGTTTGAGTGAAATTCAGTTACGTGTCGGAGACGCAAAGCAAAGAGATGTTGGAAGAGGTATAGCCCGGATAGATCAGAAAACCATGCAGAAGCTTGGCATTTCTGCAGGCGATGTAATAGAAATAGTTGGTAAAAGAACGACTTCGGCGATTGCTTGGCCAGCTTACAGCGAAGATCAGAACCGCGACCTAATACGAATTGATGGTTTTACGCGCAAGAACTCGGGTGCAGCCATAAACGAATACGTCATTATAAAGCCAGCTAAAGTCAAAACGGCTATCGGCGTTACTTTGGCGCCGGTTGACATGCGGTTGAATGTTGATGAAGATTTCACGAATTTTGTCAAGAATCGTCTGATGGAGAGAACGCTCGTTGAAGGCGACACGACTCTTGTGATGATGCTTGGACAAGCCATACCGTTCACAGTAACGAAGACGCGTCCGCACGGCGTCGTGAAAGTTGCGACTGAAACGAAACTTACTATACTAAACGAGCCGGCGCTTGAAGGAAAGGGCTTGCCGAGAACAACTTATGAAGATGTCGGAGGCTTGCATGAAGAGATCCAGCGAGTGAGAGAGATGGTTGAGCTTCCGTTAAGACATCCGGAACTGTTCCAGAGACTTGGCATTGAACCTCCGAAAGGCGTTCTGCTTCACGGCCCGCCTGGTTGCGGTAAGACACTTTTGGCTCGTGCTGTTGCAAATGAATCGGAAGCGAACTTTTTCTCCATAAATGGGCCTGAAATCATGAGTAAATTTTACGGTGAGTCGGAAGCAAGGCTTAGGGAGATTTTCCAGCAGTCTCAACAAAATGCGCCGAGCATAATTTTCATTGACGAGTTAGACGCCATTGCACCTAAGCGCGAGGAAGTGACCGGCGAGGTTGAGAGACGTGTTGTGGCTCAGCTTCTCGCTTTGATGGACGGCCTTTCTGGCAGAGGAAACGTCATAGTAATCGGTGCCACCAATAGACCTGGCGCCCTTGACCCTGCTTTGCGTAGACCAGGTAGATTCGACCGAGAGATCGAGATCGGTGTTCCCGATAAACAGGGGCGGTATGAGGTTTTGCAGATTCACACTCGTGGTATGCCGTTGGCTGGTGACGTTGACCTGAAGAAACTGTCGGAAATGACTCATGGATACACTGGCGCGGACCTGTCTTCGCTCGGCCGTGAAACCGCTATGAAAGCACTGCGTAGGTACTTGCCACAGATAGACCTTGAGGAAGAGCGCGTCCCACCGAGCGTTTTGGAGAAAATGGAAGTGACAGGTGAGGACTTCGTTAACGCTTACAAGGAGATCACGCCGACAGCCATGCGTGAAGTCTACATCGAAGTGCCCACGGTTCACTGGGAGGACATAGGCGGATTGGAGCAGGTTAAACAAGAATTAAGAGAAGCGGTTGAGTGGCCCATCAAGAATCCAGAGATCTTTGAGAGACTCGGAATTAGACCACCGAAGGGTATCCTTATCTATGGTCCGCCGGGTTGCGGCAAGACTTTGGTGGCTAGAGGAGTTGCGACCGAGAGTGAAACCAACTTTATCACGATTAAGGGTCCGGAGGTTTTCTCGAAGTGGGTCGGTGAATCTGAAAAGGCTATTCGAGAAGTTTTCAGGAAGGCTAGGATGGCGGCGCCTGCAGTGATATTCTTCGATGAAATTGATTCGCTTGTACCTCGCCGTGGCGCAGGCTTTTCTGACAGCGGCGTCACTGAACGTGTTATCAGCCAGCTTCTAACTGAGATGGACGGCATAATAACCTTGGAGGATATCGTCATCATTGCGGCAACGAATAGGCCTGATATTGTCGATCCAGCGGTGCTTCGCCCTGGAAGGTTTGACCGATTGGTATATGTTCCAGAACCTGATGAACAGAGCAGATTGCAGATCTTCAAGATCTACACAAAAGGTATGCCGTTAGCGAAGGATGTTGATTTGGCAACGTTGGTAACTATGTCCAAAGGCTATTCGGGCGCGGACATAGAAGGACTCTGCAGAGAGGCAGCGATGCACGCTCTAAGAAAAGATGTGAATTCCAGCGAAGTTGCGATGCAAGATTTCCAATACGCCTTGAAACGCATCGGCCCGTCAATCACACCAGACATGGAGAAGTGGTACAAGGGTTTCATGCAACAGGCGCGTACGCTGCAGAAACCGGCGACGCCGGTCTCATAGGAGTGCTTGACAATGTCTGCGGCTAAAACTTGGAAAACCCGTCCAGCATATTACATGTTACTAGAAACTCTGAAAAAAAAGAAAGGCGCTATGACTGATACAGACTTGTTTGATGCTTTGATTGAGGAGTATAAGGATCTGGGAACGAAGGATTTTAACGAGTTGTTGATGCATTTGGAGGTTGCTGGGCAGGTGCGAGTAACTTCTATGACCCGTGGAAAGCGGCGGGTTGAGTTAATAGCGCAAGTTTGAAGTGCGCTAGCGTCTGCGTGTCACGTGTGAAGAGCAATTCAGATGTGGTGGTTGTCGGGGGAGGACCATGTGGTTCTTTCACCGCACTTAACCTCGCAAAAAAAAGTATAGACGTAACCGTTCTTGAAGAGCACAGTGAAATCGGTGTTCCTTCACATTGCGCTGGCCATGTGAGCATTAAAGGATTAAGAGACCTTGGATTGTATCCTTTGCCCAAGGATATTGTGGAGAACATCTTTAACGGAGCAACTTTCCATTCCCCGTTTGGAAAGCAGTTTTCGGTTCGCTTTTCCACACCAGTCACGTGCGTTGTGAATCGTTCTCTGTTTGACAAGCACATTACTAGGATGGCGGAAGCTTTTGGGGCAAAATACTGTCTGGATTCACGTGTTGATTCACTGATTATTAAGAATGGCCATGTTCACGGCGTGACAATAAAGCAGGAAGAGAACGTCGTGGAAAGAACATCGAAAATTGTTGTTGACGCCGAAGGAGTTTCTTCGAGACTCCTAAAGCAAACCAAGTTAACGTGTCTTGATCGGCGCATGCTTTTCAACGGCGTTGAGGTGGAAGTTGACAATGTTAAAGACGTTGACTTGGATTCTGTTGAAGTTTTCCTCGGTCGAGACTATGCGCCGGGCTTCTTCGCATGGCTCATTCCTAAGCCGGATGGATTTGCGAAGGCTGGCTTGGTTACTAAAACTGGAAATCCTAAGGAGCTTCTGCAAAGACTGATGATTAAGCACCCAGTAGCTTCGAAGAAACTTGGCAGAGCAAGAATACTGCAGACAGCTTTTCATCCCGTGACGCTTGGTGGGCTGATCCAGAGGATGCACTCTCATGGTTTTCTGGCAGTTGGTGATGTTGCTTCGCAGGTGAAGCCGACAACTGGTGGCGGCGTCGTTCTCGGAATGAATTGCGCAAAGATTGCAGCTGATGTTGTCGCTGAAGCTCTAAATGCAGGCGATTTTTCTGAAGAAATTCTGTCCAATTATCAAGCGCGTGTTGGCGAATTCTTGGATTTCGACATGCATGTTATGCTTGGGATTCGGAAAGCACTTGACCGTTTGCCTGACAAGAAGCTAGACGATGCGGTTAACCTCTGTGCAAAGCTTGGTTTGGATAAGGTTTTTCGAAACGTCTCCGACACTGATCTGCAGGGGCGGTCTCTTCTGTGCACTTTGGGAAATCCGCGAATGCTAGCTGTCCTAGGCTATTTCGTTCGTCTTTATTTATCCACACTATCTGGAAGCATCTGTGCGAGCTAAAATGCGACAGCGCGCGTACCAAAAATGCGTTACAATTCACTGGAAACTCTTTAAATCCATGACTGACAGAATGTCTAGAAATGGTAGTGTCTGGTTTGAGCGAGTTTCGTTACAAGATGGTTATCGTTTTCCGCTCCGACTTGCAGTTAAGCAAGGGCAAGGCGGCGGTTCAGGCTGGTCATGCAGCCGTTTCTGCAACGGAGGAAGCCCGTAAACATAAAAAAGAATGGTGGGATGCCTGGTTGGGCGAAGGACAGCGAAAGATAGCCGTCAAGGTGAAGAGCGAGAAGGAATTGTTGGAGTTGGAGAAATGGGCTAAGGAGTTTGCGCTGCCTTGTGCGTTGATTGTTGACCGAGGCTTGACCGAGATTCCGCCGAACACGATTACCTGTTTGGGAATTGGACCAGCGCCTTCAGAAAAAGTCGACAAATTAACGGGCAATCTGCCACTATTATAACGCAAGAGCGTAGAAAGCTTGATTATTCCTAGACTGGAGAAGCAAATTGGCATAGAGATCTACGCTACGAAGACGGCTGGCATTGGCGGCGCCATTCGGCAGAGTGTGAACGATTTCGCGGTAGAAGAAGTGTTGGTTGACGGCTCCAAAGCCGAAGTCAACAACCCTGCTAAAACCCAGGTTTTAGGTTCCTCTCCAATCAAAAACCGGTACTTGTTATGTGTTCTCGCCAAAAGAAACTGGGACACATTCAAAGCGGTCAAGGTAACCGCCGAACAACTTGGGATAAATGCAAATCGAATCCAGTTTGCGGGCATCAAGGACGCAAAGGCTGTCACGGCTCAACACATCACAATTGAAGGTCTGTCAACCGAAGACATCCAAAAAGTCCACGTTAAAGATTTAGAACTCCGGCCGATAGGCTATTTCCACAACGAACTTTCAGCTTTCTACCTTCTAGGAAACAGCTTCCACATAGCAATCGGAACCATAAAACACTCAAAAGCAACAATCGAAAAACGCATAGCAAAAACCATCGAAGAACTGAACGCAATTGGCGGCTGTCCAAATTTTTTTGGATACCAACGCTTCGGCACAACAAGATCAATAACACATCTGGTAGGCAAAGCCATAATTCAAGGCAACTTCAAAAAAGCTGTCATGCTCTTTCTCGCCAACCCCAGCCCTTATGAGCATCCGCAATCCAAACAGGCCCGCGAACAACTGCAAACCACACAAAACTTCAAAGACGCGCTCTCAATTTTCCCTAAACAACTACGCTATGAGAGATTAATGTTGAGACACTTGAGTGAAAAACCAGACGATTTTGCAGGAGCTTTCAGAAGATTACCGCCGAGATTGCAGGAGCTTCTCCCACAAGCTTACCAATCCTATCTTTTTAACAGGTTCCTGAGCCGAAGAATAAAATTTGAAGCCCCATTGAGCAGAGCTGAAGTCGGCGATTATGTTGTAAACTTGGACCGCACAGGACTACCCATGTTGACGACGCATAAGACTGTGAATTCAGGAAACATTATAGAAATCAACAAGAACCTAAAAACTGGACGAATGCAGCTGGCTCTGCCGCTCATAGGTTTCAAACAGCAGCCATCTTCGGAAACTCAGGGCGAAATCGAGAACAAAGTTCTTGAAGAAGAAGGTCTTTCACCGCAAGATTTTAGGATAAGAGAGATGCCAGAAATCAGCTTAAGAGGGAAACTCCGAACCGCCTTAACCGCATTGAAAGACTTCTCTCTTGGAGAGATCGCAGAAGACGCGGCCCATCCAACAAAACGCAAAATAGACCTGAATTTCATGCTGAACAAGGGTTCTTACGCGACAATAATCTTGAGAGAGCTTATGAAATCACGTAACCTTATAAAAGCGGGGTTTTAGCCAAACGCGCGCATAAATTTTTTTCTTGCCGTTTTTAACATAAATTCTACTTGCTGATTTTCCTTCCAGAGCGTTATGCCCTTAATTGTCAAATTATCCAGTTGCAGCAATTCATGGAACATCTTAGCCTCTAGTGCTTTCAGTCGAAGCCTCTCTTCGATCATGGCGACCAGCTTATTCCGTCTGTATTCGGAAACCTCAAGCAACGCAACTTTCCCAGCCTTCTTCCCTTCTCATCCACTCTCTCCAACAATGACTATAACCTAGCCAAGCAAAATTGGTTCTTTCATGGCCTGATACGTGTCCAAATATATAGGAGGTCACCTGTTAGCTGGAAAAAAACAGCCATTGGGTGCGAAAATCTAGAGTAGAGTATTAAGTTTATCCGTTCGAAAACGCGTGAATTGAGGTTCCAAGTGAAGCGCAAGTTCAATTTATGTGCGGGGGGACGCCAGTGGGCGTCTTGTGCTGAAACAACACGCAAAAGTGGTCTTCTTAGGGCGTCAGCCTGAACTTGTCTCGCGGATACAGTGTAACCTCGCGAATGTTCTTCCTCGCCGTCAAGATCATAGTCAACCGCTCTAAACCGATGGCC
>Ga0209253_10000531_pt1 | contig 32887 bp, 29 predicted proteins | sample FrelakmetBRP12BR_FD_187145 | JGI IMG/M metagenome (GOLD analysis project Ga0209253, IMG submission 187145) | Freshwater lake sediment microbial communities from the University of Notre Dame, USA, for methane emissions studies - BRP12 BR (SPAdes)... | ecosystem: Environmental > Aquatic >... | reverse complement strand
GGCCAATCCGCCCCTCGCAAGCGCTTCCGCCACCTCGCCCGCGACCGCCTCCGCGGAATCCACGAGCCGGACACGCTCGCCGACCGCCCCGGCGATCGCGCCGCGCAGCAGCGGGTAGTGGGTGCACCCGAGGATCAGCGTGTCGACGCGGCCTTTCGTGAACGGCTCGAGGTAGAGGCGGGCCACCTCGTGGGTCACCGGGTGGTCCCACCACCCCTCCTCCGCGAGCGGCACGAACAGGGGACAGGCGCGCGCGACGACCTCGACCTCAGGCCGCAGCGCATGTACGGCCCGCGGGTAGGCGCCCGAGGCAACCGTGGACTCAGTGCCGATGATGCCGATCCTCCCGGAGCTCCCGCCGACCGCGTCACGCGCGCCTGGGGCGACCACGCCCACCACCGGGATCGTCATCGCCTCCTCCAGGGCAGGCAGGGCAGCCGCGGAGGCGGTGTTGCAGGCCACCACCAGCATCTTGATCCCGTGGCCGGCGAGGAACTCGGCGGCACGAAGCGCGTACCTCACGACGGTCTCGGCCGACTTGGTGCCGTAGGGAAGGCGAGCGGTGTCGCCGAGGTAGATGTAGCGCTCCCCCGGCAGGCGGCGCTGCAGCGCGGCCAGCACCGTGAGGCCGCCGATGCCGGAGTCGAAGATCCCGATGGGGCGGGGGTCGGTCACGGCGCCACCAGCTCCGGGTTGGGCGGGAGTGGCCGCGAGAGGTCGAGGTGCCCGAGGGTGCTCACCTGGCGGCCGCCAAAGAGCACCTGCACCCGGCGCACCCCGGAGCAGTTGGCGACAACGCTGTTGACCGTGCCGTACACGAGGGCCAGCTCGCCGTCGGTTCCGGCGACGGTGTCCGGGGGAGGGGTCGAGAGGTCGATGTACGCGTTGCCCTCCCGGTCCAGGAACACCGCCCCCACCACGGCTCCCCAGGGGATCGCGGACGCATACCCCTCCCGCGAGCCGGCCACGAGCTCCTCGACCACGAGGCGAATGCGAAGCGGGTTGCCTCCCGGCAGCTCCGGAACCTCGCGTGCCTCCCGGTGCAGCATCGCGTCGTCCCCGGGGAAGAACAGCACCAGCCTCCCGGGTACCGGTGTGGGGGCGGGGGTCGCGCCGGCCGCGGGCGTCGGCGCAGGAGCCGTCCGACGCCTGGACAACGCCACCACTGCCGCGAGCACCGCCAGCACTGCGAGGGCCGCCACAATCGGGCGCAGCGTTTTCATGGCGTCGGTGTGGGGGCTGCCGGTACGGGCGTGGGGGAACGCAGGTACTCCCCGATCGCCTCCGAGAGCGCGGTGGCGATCTCCTCCTGGGTGTCACGGGCCAGGAGGCGGCCCGCTTCCTGCGCGTTGGAGAGAAACCCCACCTCGACTAGCGCCGACGGCATGGTGGCGCCCGTCAGCACCACGAAGGGAGCTTGCCGAATGCCCCGGTCGCGGATCCCCTGCAGTGCATTGAGGCGCTCCTGCACGCCGCGCGCCAGGCGCGCCGAGTTGTTGAGGTTGGCAACGTGGGCGAGGTCCCAAAGGATCAGCTGCACGGTGTCGGGCGGGGCGCTGGCGTTCTCGCGCGCCGCAGCCTGGGCCGCCTGCGGGTCGCTTGCGTCAACGCTCATGTAGTACGTCTCGGCACCGTGCGCCCCTCGGGCCGGTGACGCGTTGACGTGGATTGAGAGAAAAACCGACGCCTGGAGCCGGTTGGCGAGGGCCGTGCGGTCGGTGAGGGAGACCTCCTCGTCGCCTTCCCGGGTGAGGCGCGCCGTCACCCCGGCAGCCTGAAGCCGCGCCGCGGTGGCCCGCGCCACCGCGAGGGTGATCTCCTTCTCGGACTCGCCCCCCGTTCCCCGGGCGCCCTGGTCCTCACCGCCGTGGCCAGGATCCAGCACGACGAGCGGGCCCACCCTTTGGGTCACCACCGGCGCCACCGGCTCGGCTTTTGCGAGGCGCAGCACGAACCTGGGGGGATCATCGAGCGGGTAGCTCGAGGCCACTTCGATTCCCGAGGCCAGACGCAGGGTCAGCGTGTCGTCGTGCAGCTCGCCTGCCAGCAGCCCCCCTTCGGGCGCCACGGGACGCGCCAGCGCCACCGGCGCCGCGAACTGCAGCATCACCGAACCCGGCACGACGGTCACGCGCGGCCGCTGCTTGGTGCCGCGCAGGACCAGCGTGGTTCCTGTCGGGGCGCGCACGACGGACAGCTCCACCTGCTCGGTGCCGCCCACCCTTGCCAGTTCCGGGGCCGCCGCGGTCCCGCGTGCGGTCCACCCGAACGCCCCGAGCAGCGCCGCCGCTGTCGGCAGCGACCCGACCACGTGCCCGTCCACCACGCGCAGTGGACCCGGGAGCGGTGTGAGCCTCCCATCGATCACCGCCAGGGAACCTCCCGGCGTGAACTGGACCTCGTGGCCGGCGCCAGCCGCGTTGTAGCTCCCCGCCGCCGGCGCGAACTGCACCTCCGCGCCCGCCAAGCGCAGCAGCGCGAGAACATCGAGGAGGTCGCCCCGGGCGAAAACCTCGCTGGGCCCCTGGGGGGTCGTGACGGTCACCGCGGCCGCCGTCAGCGGCAGGAGCAGCAACGTCAGAGCGAGGACGGGTTTTGCACGCATCGCAACGTGCGGGAGCACCACGACAGGCGCCCCCGAACGCCGTGAGGGTACACGCTCGCACGCAGCAGGTGCAAGGGCGCGGGGCCGGATCAGGCCCGCCGCACCTCGGCGGCCAGCGCCCCGTGCAGCGCCTCGACCACCTGTGCACAGGCAACGGGAAAGCCGGCAGCGCGGAGCGTGATGACGAAGTCGCGGTGGGAGCGGCCCTGCCGGTAGGCCGGCTCCCGCGATGGACTCCGAAGGTAGCGCTCGAGCAGACCGACGTCCGCCTCGACGAGAACAGACACCTGGAAGAGCACCCACCCCTGCCAGAGGCGCAGAGAGCTCCCGGCAACCTTGCGCTCTCCGAGGGCGAGGTCGGAGATCCCACGGATCTCCAGCCCTCCCACCCCGCACGACGCAAGGGCATCCGCAACCGTACCGCAGAAGCGGCGAAAGTACGGCTCGGGAAAGCGCGCTCGCGGGTCGGCTGGCGCCACCGCCGAGGCCGCAACCACGCCGGAGGCAAGCACCACCGCTCCACCCCCGGAGGGACGCACCACCACCGGGACGCCGTCCGCGCGACAGCGACCCATGAAAACCTCGCGTTCCGGGTCACGGGAGCGGCTCAGGACGACCACGACCTCCCGAGCCTCCTCAACCCGCAGAATGGGGGCCGGTGCCAAGACGAGGTCCACCCCGGCCAACGCCAACGCATGAAGGGAAGGGGACACCACCGAGCTCTTGAGTTCAGGCACCAGGCCTGATTGTACCGAGGTCGATGGAGTCGCCGCCCGCCCTCTTGCGCGCGTTTTGGCCCTATACTCTGAGCGATGGAGTGGCACGTCCTGGGTAGCTTCGGGGGTTCCAGCCCCACCTGCCGGATGACCTCGTTCCTCATCAATGGGGAGCTCGCCCTGGATGCCGGTTCCATCACCCAGGCACTGCCGCTCGAGGCGCAGCGACGCATCCGCCACATCGTTCTCACCCACTCCCACCTGGACCACACGGCCTCGATCCCGTTCCTGGTCGAGAACACCTTCGGCCAGCAGCGCGAGGCGCTGGAGATCCTGGTCACGCCGCAGGTGCTGCACACCGTCAAGCTCCACCTCTTCAACAACGACACCTGGCCCGACTTCACGCGCATCCCGAACGACTTGCTGCCGGCCCTGCGGCTGGTGCAGGTGGAGCCGCGCGTGCCGTTCTCCGCCAACGGCTTGCAGCTGACCCCGATCCCGGTTCGGCACACCGTCCCGACCCACGGTTACCTGGTGGAGGACGAGGGCGGCGCGGTGCTCTTCACCTCCGACACCGGGCCCACCAAGGAGGTCTGGGAGGTCGCCAACCGCACACCGGCGCTGCGCGCGGTCATCGTCGAGGTCTCGTTCCCGAGCCGGATGCAATCCGTCGCCGACATCTCGCTGCACCTGACCCCGACGACCCTGGCAGCGGAGCTTGCCAAGCTCGAGCGCGACGTGGCGGTCTACCTCTACCACCTCAAGCCCGCGTACGTGGACGAACTCCGTCAGGAGCTGGCGGCCACGCGGTTCCCGCACCCGGTGGAGGAGCTCCGCCAGGGCGACGTCTACAAGTTCTGATCCCCCGCCCGCCCGGCTGACAGCTCACAGCACCACTCCCTTCGCCATGGCGGAAAGACGTGGCGGCCTCTTGCCGTTAGCTGTGAGCTGTCCGCTGTCGGCTTGGCCGGGGGGAGGTTAGCGCTGATTCATCGCCCCGATCACCGCGCCGATGCGGTCCTGGGTGGTGGGGTCGTACCAGAGGTCCAGGAAGCGCTCCCCCTCGGCGGCGTCGCGCTCCTCCATGACGCGAACCAGATCGTGGCGGAGGAACGCCTTGGCCGCCGCGAACGCAGCTGCAGGGCGTGACGCCAGGTGCGCGGCGAGCTGCACGGCCCCGGCCAGCACCGCCTCGGGCTCGGCCAGCCGCTCCACCAGCCCAAACTCCAGCGCGCGCTCGCCGGGGAAGCCGTCCCCCTCCAACACCAACTGCTCCACGGTGCGGGTCGGGTAGAGGGCTACCAGCATGTGCACCGCACCCGCCGGGACCGGGATGCCGAGGTTGATCTCGGAGAGCCCGAGGCGGGCGCCCCAGGCGGCCATCACTCTGCGGTCGCAGGCCAGCGCCATGAGGCACCCGCCAGCAATTGCGTGGCCAGCGAGCGCCGCCACCGTCGGCCCCGGGTAGCCCACCAGCCGGCGCAGCAGGGTGTTGAAGCGCACCATGAAGGCGCGCATCGCCTCCCGCGACAGCCCATCGGCCTTTCGGAGGTCCAGGCCCGGGCAGAAGATAGTCCGGTGCGCGCTGGCGAGGACCAGCGGTGGTGCGCCCGCGTCGTCGAGCCTGGCGAGCTCACTCTCCAGCGCGCCTATCAGCGCGTCGTCGAGAGCGTTCGGCCCGTGCGACAGGTGGAGGACGGCCACCCGCTCTCGGGTTTCGAGTCGAACGGATGGTGCGCCGCTCATAGGCCGCTCCTCACGTTTCGCACGAACAGGTCGATGACCGGCGAGCCTCCGGACAGCTCGGGGTGAAAGGTGGCGGCGAGCAGGCAGCCCTGGCGCAGCAGCACCGGGTCATCGCCGCGCCGTGCCAACACCCGCACCTCACTCCCAAGCTCGCGCACCCTGGGCGCCCGGATGAACACACCCTCGAGCCGCTCCGCTCCCAGTTCGTCCGGGTCGCACACCTCGAGATCGACCACCGCCGAGTCGATCTGTCGGCCGTAGGCGTTACGCTCCACCACCGCGTCCAGCACCCCGAGCGAACGCTGAGCGGGGTGGCGGACCTCGCGCGCCAGCAGGATGACCCCCGCACACGTCGCCAGCACCGGGAGGCCGCCCCGCATAAACTCTGTCAGGCGGCCACCAAGGTCACTCCCCTCCATTAGCTTCAGCATCGTGGTGGACTCGCCTCCTGGCAGGACCAGTCCCCGCATCCCATCGAGGTCGCCAGCGGTGCGCACCTCGACGGCCGAGACGCCGCGAAGAGCAAGCGCTCGGGCGTGGGCCTCGAAGTCACCCTGCAGCGCGAGCACGCCAACGCGATGCCCGTTGGAGCTCACTCACCACCCCCGCCTGGACAGCATCTCCTCCGGGGTGAGCTTGGAGACGTCGAGGCCCCGCATGGCACCCTCGAGGCCGCGGGAGACCTCCAGCACGACCTTGGGCTCTTGCCAGTGGGTGACCGCCCGGACGATGGCTCTTCCCCTCCTCGCAGGATCCTCCGACTTGAAGATCCCGGAGCCGACGAACACCGACTCCGCCCCCAGCATCATACAGAGCGCTGCGTCAGCCGGAGTCGCCACGCCGCCGGCCGCGAAGTTGGGAACCGGCAGCTTCCCCTCCTTGGCCACGAATTGCACCAACTCGAGGGGAGCCTGCAGCTCCTTGGTCGCCGGGATGAGTTCCTCCCCCTCCAGCGTGCCGAGGCGACGGAGCTCGGAGCGCACCGCCCGCAGGTGGCGGACCGCTTCGACGATGTTGCCGGAGCCGGCCTCACCCTTGGTGCGAATCATCGCGGCGCCCTCGGCGATGCGGCGCAACGCCTCGCCGAGGTTGCGACAGCCGCACACAAACGGCACCTTGAAGTCCTGCTTCCAGACGTGGTTCTCCTCGTCGGCCGGGGTGAGCACCTCGGACTCGTCCACGAAGTCGACGCCGAGCGTCTCCAGCACCCTGGCCTCGGCGATATGGCCGATGCGGCACTTGGCCATCACCGGGATCGACACCGCCTGCATGATCCCCTCGATCTTGTCGATGGCCGCCATGCGAGCGACGCCGCCCTCGGCGCGAATGTCGGCGGGCACGCGCTCGAGCGCCATCACCGCCGCGGCCCCAGCATCCTCGGCGATCCTCGCCTGCGAAGCGTCCGTCACATCCATGATCACGCCGCCCTTGAGCATCTCGGCGAGGCCGACCTTCACGCGAAACTCCGGGGATTGAAAGTTCATTGTTTCCTCCTCATTCCCGCCCGACCCACCCATAGTCGGCTCGTTACCTCGACCCGCCCAGCCCACCCGCAGAAAGCTGGTTAGCGCTTTCCCGGCCCGCCGTTCGGAGGCCGGCCGGAGCTCTGAACCTCACACCAGAGGCAGCACACCGCGGCCCGGCGTCAGCGCCGTCAGAAGCCGCGCCATCCCTGCCTCGAGCCTCTCACCTCCCACGGCGGCGTACGCCACCCGCACGACGTCGTCCCGCCCGGTCACCGACATGACTGGACCGGGGAGCACCCAGACCCCCAGCTCCCCGGCGCGTGCCGCCACTGCCCTCGAGCTCCACCCGGCGGGCAACGTCACCACCAGCGAGAACCCCCCGCGCGGCTCGCTCCATCCCACACCCGCGGGGGCGTCTGCGAGGGCCTGCCGCACGACCTGCAGGCGGGCGCGGGCAGCGTGCCGGAGGCGCCCGAACTGGTCATCCAACACGCCCCGACGGCACAGCGTCCACGCCGCGGCCTCCAGGAACTGGCTGCCGCCCAGGTCCGCGGCGCCCTTGACCGCTGCTACCCGCTCCACAACCTCGCGGGGGCCGACGAGCCACCCGACCCGCAGCCCCGGAAAGAGCGCCTTGGAGAACGAGCCGACCACGACCACCCCCCGATCCAGCGCCGCGAGGGGCGGCGGAACCGGACCCTCGCTGACCAGAGCCGGGTCGAAGAACTCCTCCACTACCAGGGTCCCGCGTGAGGCCAGCAGCGCCAGCAGCTCCCGCCGGCGTCCCTCGTCCAGCACGACGCCCGAAGGGTTATGAAGCGTGGGGGTTAGGATGGCCAGCCGCGGGCGCGCCTGCCGCAGCAAGCGCTCCGCGTCTTCCGGGTGAATTCCGTCGCGGTGCACCGGGAGACCGAGGGCCCGCGCCTGGTGCAGGGCCAGCAACGGGGGGAGACCCGGGTAGGTGGGGTCCTCCACCAGCACCACGTCTCCCGGCCGCGCCAGCGCGCGCAGCAGCAGGTCCAGCGCATGCTGAACGCCTCCGGTGAGGAGCACGCTCTCGGCGCCTGCCGAAATTCCGAGCCCGCACAGCCGAGCGGCGACCCACCGGCGCAGGGGCTCGTACCCCCAGGCGCTGCCGTACTGAGCGACCCCTTCGCCCTCACCCTCGCCGAGCCCCAGCCAGCGGAAAGCCTCCCCCGTCGGCAGCAGCTCCCGGTCGGGCGCATAGCGCGCCAGGTCCACACCCCCCGGCGGCAGCTCCCGGGTGGTGGGTACCACGACCGGGGTCGGGCGGCCACGCCGCGCGCGTCCGGGGCGCAGCACCAACAGACCGCGCCGCGCCAGCTCTCGGTAGGCGCCGGTCACGGTGGCACGGTTGACCCCGAGCTCCGCCGCGAGCGCCCGGGCCGAGGGTGGCTCGGGGACCTCCTCGCCCGCAAGCGCAGGGGCCAGCGCCTCGGCGAGCCGCCAGTACAGGGGCCGGCTGGGGTCTCCCCGTCGGGCGACGCGCGCCATCTCGACGAACCTCCCGTCCACGCCGACACCTTAGAGCCGGTCTATGCCACTGTCAACAATGGCTCAGCCATTACGAGGGCCACGTTAATGGGTGGTGTCTTAGTATTGCTTTTTCAAGCCTTAAGCCCTACGCCGGCCGAACGCGTGGCGGCAAGCCCGGCTCAGTGGACGTCCTTGGCGGCGCGGAAGTCGCTGATGAAGCGTTGCACGCCGATGTCGGTGAGTGGGTGGCGGAAGAGCTGCTGCAGCACCTTGAACGGCACGGTCGCGACGTCGGCGCCCGCCAATGCGCCCTCGACCACGTGCTGGGGGTGGCGCACCGAGGCCACCAGGACCTGGGTGGGAAACTCGTACGCGTCGTAGATCTGCACGATCTCCCGCACCAGCTGCATGCCGTCCTGGCCGACATCGTCGATGCGCCCCACAAACGGGCTCACGTAGGTGGCGCCGGCCTTGGCGACCAGCAGCGCCTGTGCCGGCGAGAAGCACAGGGTGAGGTTGGTGGCGATCCCCTCCTCGGAGAAGCGGGCGCACACCTTGATCCCGTCCTGGGTGATCGGCAGCTTGACCACCACGTTCTCCGCGATGCCGGCGAGCTCGCGCCCCTCCTTCTCCATACCATCGGCGTCGGTCGCGAGGACCTCGGCGGACACTGGCCCCGACACCAGGCGGCAGATCTCCGACACCAGCTCGTGGTACGACCGCCCTTCATTAGCGACGAGGGACGGGTTGGTCGTGACGCCGTCCAGGATGCCCCAGGAGGAGGCTTCGCTGATCTCGGCGACGTTCGCGGTATCGATGAAGAGCTTCACGGTCGTTTTCTCCGATCTCTAGAACAAGCCTTCCTGGTCCACCTCATCCTCCTCGCGCTCGGCGAGCTTGGCAACCGCCACCACCTGGTCGCCCTCGCCGAGCTCGATGAGCTTGACCCCCTGGGTGGCGCGGCCGATCCTCCGCACACCTGCGGCCGACGTCCGGATCATCATCCCCTGCGCCGTGACCAGCATGATGTCCTCGTCCCCCTGAACGTGGCGCATCCCCGCCACGTTGCCCGTCCGAGCTGTGACCCTCATCAGCGTGATGCCCTTGCCGCCGCGCCCCTGCTCGCGGAACTCGGCGACCGGCGTGCGCTTGCCGAAACCCCGCTCCGCCACCACAAGGATGTCACCCTGGTCGTCAGCCGGGAAAGCGGCCATCACCTCGACGAAGTCATCGGCCCGCAGCGTTACGCCGCGGACGCCGGCGGCCACCCGCCCCATCGCCCGCACCTCGGTCTCCGGGAAGCGGATCCCCATCCCCTTGTGGGTGCCCAGGAACACGTGGCTCTTGCCATCGGTGAGGCGCACATCGAGCAGGTCGTCCCCTTCCTCGAGATCCACCGCGATGATGCCGGTGGAGCGAGGGTTGGAATAGGCCGCGAGCTCGGTCTTCTTGACTTTGCCGCGCCGCGTCGCGAAGAGGAGGAAGCGCTCGGCGTCGAACTCCTTTACCGCCACCAGCGCCGCGACCTTCTCGTCCTGGCTCACCGGGAGCAGGTTGACGATCGCCTTGCCGCGTGCCGCGGGGCTCGCCTCCGGAACCTCGTGCACCTTGAGGCAGTACACCTTGCCCACCGATGTGAAGACAAGGAGCACATCGTGGGTGGATGCCACAAAAAGGTGCTCCACGGGGTCCTCGTCGCGCACCGCGGCCCCACGGCGGCCGCGCCCGCCCCGGCGCTGGGCCCGGTAGATGGAGACCGCGGCACGCTTGATGTAGCCGGCGCGCGTGACGGTCACCACCATGTCCTCCTCGGCAATCAGATCCTCGACCGAGAACTCCGCCTCCTCGGGCAGGATCTCGGTGCGCCGCGGGTCCGCGAAGCGGCGCTTCGTTTCCTCGAGCTCCCCGATTATGATGTCGAGCACCAGCTTCTCGGAGGCAAGGATGGCCTTCAGGCGAGCGATCAGCGCAAGAACCTCCTTGTGCTCGGTGATGATCTTGTCGCGCTCGAGGGCGGTCAGCCGCTGCAGCCGCATCTCCAGGATCGCCTGGGCCTGCGGGTCGGAGAGGCCGAAGTTCTCCATCAGCGCCGCCTTCGCCGCCGCTGGGTCGGCCGCCGCGCGGATGGTCTTGATCACTTCGTCCAGGTGGTCCAGCGCGATCACAAGGCCTTCGAGGATGTGGGCCCGGTCCTCGGCCCGCGCGAGGTCGTAGCGGGTCCGTCGCGTCACCACCTCTTTCCGGTGCTCGAGGAAGTGGCCGAGCATCTCCGGAAGCGTGAGCACCCGCGGCTGGTTGTTTACGATCGCCAGGAACGTGATCCCGAAGCTGGTCTGCATCGGGGTGAGCTTGAACAGTTGGTTCAGCACCACCTGAGGGACGGCGTCGCGCTTGAGCTCGACCACGACCCGGATGCCGTCGCGGTCGGACTCGTCGCGAAGGTCCGAGACTCCCTCGATGTCCTTGCCATGCACGAGCTCGGCGATGCGCTCGACCAGGCGCGCCTTGTTGACCTGGTAGGGCAGCTCGCTGACGATGACCGCCACGCGGTCGCCCTTCTTCTGGTGCTCGATCCCCGCTCGCGCCTGCATCTGGATCGAGCCGTGCCCGGTCGTGTAAGCCTGCCGGATCCCGGCGGTGCCGCGGATGATCCCCGCGGTCGGGAAGTCGGGCCCGGGGATCAGCTTGATCAGCTCCTCGACGCCGATGCCGGGGTTGCGCGCGAACGCGACGCTCGCATCGATGACCTCGCCCAGGTTGTGCGGCGGGATGTTGGTGGCCATGCCGACCGCGATCCCCGACGACCCGTTGACCAGAAGGTTGGGGAACTTCGACGGGAGGACCGCCGGCTCCTTGAGCGACCCGTCGTAGTTGGGCAGCCACTCGACGGTTTCCTTCTCGAGATCGTCGCCCAGCATCTCCTCGGCCAGCCTCGCGAGGCGGACCTCGGTGTACCGCATGGCGGCCGCGTTGTCGCCGTCCACCGAGCCGAAGTTCCCCTGGCCGTCCACGAGCAGGTGCCGCATCGAAAACAGCTGCGCCATCCGAACCAGAGCGTCGTAGATGGCGGCATCGCCATGAGGGTGGTACTTGCCCATGACGTCGCCGACGATGCGTGCCGACTTCTTGTACGACTTGCCCGCTGTGTTTCCCTGCTCCGACATCCCGAAAAGGATTCGGCGGTGCACGGGCTTGAGGCCGTCCCGGACGTCGGGGAGGGCGCGGCCGATGATGACGCTCATCGCGTAGTCGAGGTAGGAGCGCTTCAGCTCCTTCTCGATGGCGACCGGGACCCGATCCTCCCGGGCAAAGAGCGTGTCGGTCATTATCCTTCCGTCCTCTTTCCTACACGTCCAGGTTGGCGACCTCGAGGGCGTTGCGCTCGATGAACGCGCGCCGCGGCTCGACGGCGTCACCCATCAGCACTGTGAAGAGCTCGTCGGCCTCGGCGGCGTCCTCGACACGCACCTGCAGCAGGCGCCGCGTCTCCGGGTTCATGGTGGTGCCCCACAGCTGCTCTGGGTTCATCTCGCCCAGGCCCTTGTAGCGCTGGATCGAGAGGCCGTGGCGGGCGCTCTCGTAGACGCGTCCGACCAGGTCCTGCGCGGATTCATAGGTTTCCTTGACGCCCTCCAGTTCGAGGTGGAACGGCGGCACGTCGAAGTCCTTCAGGTGCCTGTGGAGGTCGAGGAGCTGGCTGTACTCGTAGGTGCGGAAAAGCTCGTAGCCGAGCTCGACCGCCCGCTTCCGCCCGTTCTTGTTGTAGGTGACCCGAACCAGCTTCACCCCGTGCTCCTCGTCCTCGGCGGTCGCGGCGTCCTCGTACTCCTCGCGCAGCTCCGTCGCGAACGCCTCCATGAGCGTGCGGTCGGCCAGATGCTCACGCTTCCCTACACCCTGTCGCAGCATCGCCGTCACCAGGTCGCGCGGCCACCCCCGCTGGTCCAGGCGCTCCAGGTGCTCGAGCGTCCGCTCCAGGCGGCGGATCGCGTCCTTGAGCTCCTTCCCCTTGAGCGTTCGCCCGCTGCCGGCCAGGGTGAGCGTCGCACCGTCGGAGAGGCGGTCGAGGAGAAACGACGACAGTTCGGCGTCATCCTTGAGGTAACGCTCCTCCTTCTTGTGCGCCACCTTGTAGAGCGGCGGCTGGGCGATGTAGAGGAAACCGCGGTCGATGACCGGGCGGAAGTGACGGAAGAAGAAGGTAAGCAGGAGGGTGCGAATGTGGGCGCCGTCCACGTCCGCGTCCGTCATGATGATGATCTTGTGGTAGCGCACCTTGGCGACGTCGAAGTCCTCCGCGCCGATGCCGGTGCCGAGGCACTGGATAATCGTCCTGATCTCCTGGTTCGAAAGCATCTTGTCGAAGCGCGCCTTCTCCACGTTGAGGATCTTCCCGCGCAACGGGAGAATCGCCTGAAAACGGCGGTCCCGTCCCTGCTTCGCGGACCCGCCGGCGGAGTCGCCCTCGACCATGAACAGCTCGGCCCCGGCAGGGTCCTTCTCCTGGCAGTCGGCTAGCTTGCCGGGCAGCGACGAGCTGTCGAGCGCTCCCTTGCGACGCGTGAGCTCGCGCGCTTTCCGGGCCGCCTCCCGCGCGCGTGCCGCCTCCACGCACTTGCCGACGATGCGGCGCGCCATCGGTGGGTTCTCCTCGAAGAACTCCGCCAGGCCGGTGTTCACCACCGACTCCACCCACCCCTTGACGTGTGACGAGACCAGCTTGTCCTTGGTCTGCGAGGAGAACTTTGGGTCTCGGATCTTGACCGACAGCACTGCCGTGAGTCCCTCGCGCGCGTCCTCTCCAGTGAGGCCTTCCGGCAGGTTCTTGAGGAGGTTGTTGGCCTGACCATAGGTGTTGACGGTTCGGGTGAGAGCGGAGCGAAAACCGGAGAGGTGCGCGCCGCCATCCCCGTTGTAGACCGTGTTGGTGAAGGGGAGGACGTTCTCGGTGTAGCCGTCGTGCCACTGCAGCGCAATGGCGATCTCCTCGCCCTCGGATTTGACCTCGAGGAGCTGAATCGGCTTGGCGTGGAGGGTGTTCTTGGCGCGGTTCAGGTACTCGACGAAGGCCGCGATGCCCCCTTTGAACTGGAACTCCTGCTCGCCGCCGTTGCGCTCGTCGTAGAAGCGAATGGCCAGACCCGGGTTGAGGAAGGCCAACTCGCGGAGGCGCTGCACCAGCAGGTCGTGATGGAACTCCAGGATTGAGAAGATCTCCGGGTCCGGCTTGAAGCTGACTACCGTGCCGGTCTTGTTCGAGTTGCCGACCCGTCGCAGGTCCGCCGCAGGCACGCCCCGCCGGTACTCCTGCTCCCACACTCCGCCGTCACGCCGGATCTCGAGGTGCAGCCACTCCGAGAGGAAGTTCACGACCGACACACCAACCCCGTGCAGGCCGCCAGAAACCTTGTAGGCGTTGTTGTCGAACTTGCCGCCGGAGTGCAGCTCGCACATAATCACTTCGGCTGCGGCGCGCCCGCTCTCCTTGTGGGTGTCCACCGGGATGCCGCGGCCGTTGTCCTCTACCGTGGCCGAGTTGTCGGTGTGGATGCGCACCGTGATCCGTGTCGCGAACCCCGCCTGCGCTTCGTCCACCGCGTTGTCGACCACCTCCCAGACCATGCGGTGCAGCCCGGAGAGGTCGTCCGTGTCGCCGATGTACATCCCGGGCCGCTTACGAACCGCGTCCGGTCCCTTGAGGACCTTGATGCTCTCGGCGTCGTAGATTTTTCCGGTCAACCTTCGCTCCCTCCCGGAGAGACAACCTCCACGGCCCCGGCGCGCATGCGCCAGACCGCGCCCCCCGCCAGGCGCGGCAACACCATCTCCTCATGCGCCGAGGAGAGCAGCGCCTGGCCACCTCCCTGCAGACGCCCCAGCACGCGCCGCAGCACGTGGGCGTCCAGTTCGGCGTCAACGTCGTCAAAGACCACGGTGGGGGTTCGCCCCTTTACCTCCAAAAGCAACGCCATCGCCGTGAGCTTCAGCGCCGTGGCCAGGAGCTTTCCCTGTCCCGCGGAGAGCACCTCTCTGGCCGGGGCGCCTTGCACGGTGAGCACCAGGTCGTGGCGGTGCGGCCCCACGGCGGTGTGGCCACGTGCGCGCTCCCGGCGGCGCGAGGCCGCGAGCGCGGCGCGCAGGCGAGCCGCCAGGGTCGCGGGTTCTGCGACCGCGACGCCATCCGGCGAATTATAGCGCAAGACCGGCCTCAAAAGGGACCATCCAAGGGCTTCAATCTCCCCTCCGAGGTGTCGCTCCAGGCCCGCCACCGCCGCCTGTCTGAACCCCACGATGCGAGCACCCAGGAAGGCGAGATCGTGCTCGAACGCCTCGAACTCCTCGTCCCGACCGCCACCGGCAAGCAAGGCGTTGCGCTGCCGCAGCGCCCTCCGGTAGCGCTGCAGCACGGAGAGCGCCTCCGGATGGAGGTGGAAGCACAGGCGGTCCAGGAACCGGCGTCTGTCCTCGGGTGCCCCCCAGACCAACTGGCGATCGTGACCGGAGAGAGCGGTCACCGGAAACAGGTCGAGGTACTCGGCGGCACCCAACCGGCGCGCCCCTCGGAACAGGATCCGGCCGAGAATGCGACCGGCGCGCGCCTCCTGCCTCAGCTCCACTGCAGCACCGTCACGCCCGACGCTCCCCGCCAGCGTGAAGCCACGACTGCCGCGCTGCACCCATGCCAGTGTCGGGCCCGGACGGAACGACGCGAGGTTTCCCAAGACCGCGACCGCCTCCAGGAGGTTGGTCTTGCCGGAGCCGTTGGGACCGACCACCACGGTGAGTCCGGGGCGAAGCGTGAGCTCTTGCGCCGCCAGGTTGCGGAAGCCGGTCAAGGAGAAACGACGGAGCACCACGCCGTCACAGACGGATCGGCATGATGACGTACAGGCACTCCCCGGTCGCCGCGTCCTCCCCCAGAGGCGTGATCACGATGGGACCGTCGGCGTCGCGAAGTTGCAACTCGACCTCCTTGACATCAACGGCACCGAGGAAGTCGAGGAGGTAGTTCGCGTTCACGAACACCTTCAGCGACTGGCCGGCGTAGCCGCAGGTGACCTCCTCCGTCGCCTGACCGAGATCGAAGCCAACCGAGGTGAGCCCGATAGTGTCCTTCTCGAACTGCATCTGGATGCCGTGGGTTCGCTCGCTGGCAAGGAGTGCTACCCGCCGCAGTGCGGCAGCCAGCTCCTGGCGCTGGACGCGCGCGCGGTGAGGGTTGTCGCGAACGAGCACGCGCTCGTACTGCGGGAAGCGCGCCTCCAAAACGCGGGAGAGCAAAACGCGATCACCGAGTCGGAACGCGAGGTGGTTCTCGCCTCGCGCGATGTACAGCGGGGTGTCGGCATCAGCGGTGAGGTGACGCAGTTGGTTGAGAACCTTGCGGGGGAGAAGTTGGTGCTCGAACGGAGGCGCGGCGGAGCCGTGCGGTGCCTTCACCCACGCGAGGCGGTGGCCGTCCGTCGCCACCATCTCGAGGAACTTGGCGGAGACCAGCAACAGCGCGGCGTTGTACTGGAAGTGGCCCTCCTCGGCCGAGACCGCGAACACCGATCGGTCGATCAGCCGGCGCAGGGTCGCGAGGTCCACCGCGAACCCCTGACCGTCGGGAACCTCGGGAAGGGTTGGAAAATCGCCCGGGTCCAGGCTCGCCAGTTGAGAGTTGAATGGACCGGAGCGCACCTCGATGCGAGCCTCGCGACAGGAGAGTTCGAGCGTCTGAGCGGGGAGTGAACGCACCAGGTCGAAGAAGACCTTGCCGTGAATGGTCGTCCGACCCTCCTTGCGCACCACCGCAGAGCATTGCGTGTAGACCGTGACGTCGAGATCGGTCGCTGCAAGGTGCAGGCGATCCCCCTCCGCGGTGAGCAAGATGTTTGAGAGGATGGGAATCGTTGTGCGACGCTCGACAACCCCTTGGATCAGCTGGAGTTCCTCGAGCACCGTAGCGCGGTTGAGGGTGACGTCCATTTGCTGGTCTCCCGACTACTACTATGAAGCAACCGAATTGTACAAGCTTTCGTAGTAGTCGTCGAGGGTGTGGAGGACCGATGGCGGTGGGGGAGGGGTCTGCTCCCGCACGGCTTGAGTCGACGGCGGCTGTGGATAAGCGAGTGTGGAGGGGTGCGGAAAAACTACGCCGGTTCCCGCCTGGACCGCGGTTTTCCGCAGGCTATCGAAAATGCTCGATGAACGTCGTGAGGGTCGCATCCAGCGACGGGTTGGAGCGGCGCTCCTCCGTGATCGTCTCGACGGAGTACATGACGGTGGAGTGGTGTTTGGCGAACAGCTTGCCGATCTCCGGGTAGGAGATCCCCAAGATCTCCCTGATGAGGTATATCGCCACCTGGCGAGGAAACGCCACCGATCGGCGGTTGTCGCGGCCCTTCAGGTCGGCGACCTTGACGCCGTAGTGATGGGCGACGAAACGGATGATGTCGGCGGGTGTCGAGTGGCGCTCCTCGGGCAACAGCGGCGTGAGAGCGTTACGGACGGTCTCGAGGCTCGCGGCCTGACCTGTGAGCGTGCAGTAGACGATCACCCGGTTGAGGTACCCCTCCAGCTCGCGGACGTTCTCCCGCACGCGGCGTGCGATGAAGAGCACGACGTCGTCAGGGAGATCGACGCCCTCGGTGTGGGCCTTCTCGCGGATGATCGCGCACTTGGTCTCGAGGTCAGGGGGTTGGATGTCGGCGACCAGACCCCAAACGAAACGGGTGCGCAGGCGCTCCTCGAGGCCCTGGATCGTGGCCGGCGACGTGTCGGAGGTGAGCACGATCTGGTGGCCGGCCTCGTGGAGGGCGTTGAAGGTGTGGAAGAACTCCTCCTGGGTTCGCTCCTTGCCGGCCAGGATGTGGACGTCGTCGAGCAGCAGCATGTGGATCGGGCGGTAGGCCTCCCGGAACGCCGCCATGCGCTGCAGGCGGATGGAGTTGATCAATTCGTTGACGAAGTTCTCGGTCGGAACGTAGCGCACCCGGCTGCGAGGGTTGCGCGCCAGAATTTCGTTGCCGATGGCGTGCAGGAGGTGGGTCTTGCCCAGACCGGAGCCGCCGTAGAGGAAGAGAGGGTTGTAGGCGCGGCCGGGGTTCTCCGCGACCGACTGAGCCGCCGCGCGGGCGAACTGGTTCGAGGGGCCGGGAACGAATGCGGCGAAGGTGTAGCGCGGGTTGAGCGGAGCGCCGCGGTGTGATGGTGGAGCGGCCTGGTGGCTGTCGCCCGCGATATCCAGGGTCACGCTTACGGTGTGGCCGGCCGTCTGGGCCGCGCAGTCCAGCAGGACGGGCAGGAAGTGATCGCGAATGTAGTCGGCGTAGACCCGGGATGGTGCCACCAGGGTGAGGCGGTCGGCGGCGGAGCGGGCGCCGAGGGGGGCGAACCAGACCTCAAAGTCGTCGGGCGAGATCCGAGCTCGCAGGAGGCTCTTGACGCCGGACCAGAGGTCGGTTGAAGGCATGTTTCACGCTGCCCGACGGGCTTGCGGAGCTTAGCACAGCGTGCGGTTGACCGGGAGGAGCCAAGGGCGTACACTGCGCGCTCCCCGTAACCTGACGGTCGGGGGCGGCAAGGGGTGAGAGCATGAAGCGGACTTTCCAGCCGAACAACCGGCGGCGGAAGAAGACCCACGGCTTCCGGGCGAGGATGAGAACGCCCGCGGGGCGCCGGGTGCTGGCTGCGCGCCGGCGCAAGGGGCGCAAGCGCCTGACCGTTTGAGTCGCGCGGGGGCGATCTGGACAAGCTGCTGCGACGCGCGGAGTTCCAGCGTGTCTACGCCGGTGGCCTCAAGGTGGTGGGACGGTACCTGGTGGTTTTCGCGCTTGCCGGGAAGGGTGACGCCTTCCGTCTGGGCATCACCGCAACGCGAAAGACCGGCGGTGCGGTGGTGCGCAACCGGGCGCGTCGGCGCGTTCGCGAACTCTTCCGTGCCGAGCGGGAATTGCTCGCGGGGTGGGGCGGTGATGTGGTCGTCAACGTGCGGCAGGGGTGCGCCGGGGCCGAGTGGGCCGAGCTCGTGGAGGACTTCGCGCGGTGCCTGAGCAAGCTCCTGCAAGGGGTCCGGCCGCGCGCCTCGTGATGGTCGTGCTGTCGGCCTACAAGCGGTGGGTCTCACCGCTCCTCCCGCCGGCCTGCCGCTTCCAGCCGACCTGTTCGGAGTACCTGCGGGAGGCGATCGGGGAGCATGGGCTACCGCGCGGGCTGTGGCTGGGCACGCGCCGACTGGCGCGATGCCACCCATGGAACCCGGGCGGCTACAACCCGGTGCCGCCGCGCAGAGAGGGACGGTAGATGGAACGACGAGTGTTGTTCGCGGCGGTGCTGTCGGGCCTGGTGATCATCATCTGGTTCTCGCTGTTCGCTCCACCACGGCCGCAGACCGGGCCGGGCGCGACCCCGCTCGTCGCGGGGGGAACCCCTGCGGCCCAACCTGGCGCAGCGCCTGCAGCTACAGCGGTCCCATCGCCGCAGGTGCCTGCGGCGCCGCAACCGCCCGCGGTGATCGGCCAGGACAGCGGAGAGGTTCCCCTGGAAGGTGAGGGGTGGCAAAGTCGGGTGAGCCCGAAAGGCGGGGTGCTCGCGTCCGTGGTGCTCGCAGGGTACAAAGACGACGCCGGTGCGCCGCTCGAGTTGGTCCAGCCCGGCGGGCCGCCGCCACTCTCGGTAGGGGTTCCGGGTCCCTGGAACGACGAGCTCTACAAGGTCGAGCGCGGGAGCGGTTGGATCGCTCTGCAGTGGAGCGACGGCAAGGGCAACTGGGTGGAGAAGCGCGTGAGTGCGGGCAAGGGGAAGTACGCGCTCGAGGTGGAGGTGCGGGCGGGGGGCGAGCCGGCGCGCGCGGGGGTGGTCGTGGCGTCGGGGCTGCAGAAGGGGCTCAAAGCCGACCAGCAGGGCCAGTTCGGGGGGGCGGCCGCAGTGATTCGCGTTGGCGGGAAGGTCGAGCGCGTGAACGCCGGAAAGCTCGATGGCCCGAAGTCCGCGCGGGGCGCAATCGACTTTGCCGGTGTCGAGGATCAGTACTTCCTGCTGGTGCTGCTGCCGGCGGGCGGGGTGGATGAGGTCCAGGTTCGTGCGATCGGCAGCGGGGCGGCCGCCGTGCCGCAGGTGGCGGTGACGGGCTCGACCGGTGTGGTACGCGGCACGCTCTATGCCGGGCCCAAGGAGCACGGGACCCTCGCGGGGTACGGGCGGGGGCTCGAGGAGACGATCTCATTCGGCATCTTCGGTTTCCTCTCGGTCGGGTTCCTGGCTGCGCTGCGCTGGATCTACTCCTGGGTGGGGAACTGGGGCGTGGCGATCATCGTGCTCACCGCTGGGATCCGCATCCTCCTCTTCCCCCTGAACCACAAGAGCGCGGTGGCGATGAAGCGCATGCAGGTGCTGCAGCCGAAGATGAAGGTGATCCAGGACCGCTACAAGGAGCGGGCGAAGAAAGACCCCAACGTGCGGGCACGCATGAACCAGGAGGTGATGGCGCTCTACAAGCAGGAGGGAGTCAACCCGATGGGAGGGTGCCTGCCGATGCTGGTGCAGATGCCAGTACTGTGGGCGCTCTACTACCTCTTCGCGAACGCCATCGAGTTGCGCCAGGCCCCGTTCATGTTCTGGATCAAGGACCTCGCCGCCAAGGACCCGACCTACATCACGCCGATCCTGATGACCGCCAGCATGGTGCTGCAGCAGCGCATGGCGCCCCAGGTGGGGGACCCGGCGCAGCGGCGGATGTTCATGTTTATGCCTTTCATCTTCGGCTTCATGTTCATGAGCTTCCCGTCAGGCCTGGTGCTCTACTGGCTGGTCAACAACCTCTTCACGATCGGCCAGCAGGTCCTGACCGAGCGGATGATGACGGGGGCCGAGCCGGCCAAGTGACGGCCTGGCGACAGCGGGGGCGGGAGGCCTGGGCCGAGCGGCTACGCGCGGCCGGCGTGGGGGCCGAACTCGCAGCCGCGCTTGCTGCCTACCTCGAGCTGCTCGGCCGCTGGGGCGCCGCGGTGGACCTCCTGAGCGAGATCGACGATGAAAAGCTGCTGACCGGGCACGTCCTCGAGTCGCTGGCGGCGCTGCCATGGGTGGGTGCGACCGGCACGCTGCTGGACGTCGGGAGCGGGAACGGGTTCCCGGCGGTGCCGCTGCTGCTGGGGCGCCCCGGCCTTCGTGGAGTGCTGCTGGAGCCGCGTGAGCGGCGCTGGGCGTTCCTTTGCGAGGTGGTGCGCGAGCTCGAACTGCCGGCCGAGGTGGTGCGGGAGCGGGTGGCCGAGCACGGCGGCGCCGACTACCCGGTGGTGACGGTGCGCGGCGTAGAGATCGGAGCCTGGCTGCCCCACGCCGACCGGCTGTTGCATCCTGAGGGCACCTTACTGTGGTGGACCAGCGCAGCCAACGCCGCGGAGTTGGGCCGGAAGGTGCCGGAGGGGCGTGTGTTAACCTTTCCGCTGCCGGATCCAGCGCGGGGAAACCTCGCGGTGTGGCGTCGATGTTCCACGTGAAACATTGGGAGAAGTGGTGAAGCGTCAGCGAGTTGTGGCGGTAGCCAACCAGAAGGGCGGGGTCGGCAAGACCACCACCGTAATGAACCTAGGCGCCGCGTTGGCGGCCTACGAGCAGAGCGTGCTCGCCCTGGACCTCGACCCGCAGTCCAACTGCACCTCCGGCCTGGGATGGGATGGAAACGGCGTCACCTCCTACGAGGTCCTGGAGGGTCTGGTGCCGCTACGCGAGGCGACGGTGGGCACGCGTTTCCCAGGGCTCGATCTGCTCCCCTCCCGGCGCGACCTGGTGGGGGCCGAGGTGGAGCTTCTCGCCGATCCGAAGCGGGGGGAAAGGCTGCGCCAGGCGCTCGCCACCTCACCGACCGACCACCAGTGGGTGCTGATCGACTGCCCGCCCTCGCTCGGGATCCTCACCGTCAACGCGCTGGCCGCCGCAGACTCGGTGCTCATCCCGATCCAGTGCGAGTACTTCGCCCTCGAAGGTGTGAGCGAGCTCATGCGCACCCTCGATCGGGTGCGCGCCGCCTGGAACCCGACGCTCGCGGTGGACGGGGCGGTGCTGACGCTCTACGACGAGCGGGTGACCCTCTCGCACCAGGTGGTGGCCGAGGTGCGGCGTTTCTTCGGCGATCTGGCTTTCGAGACCGTAATCCCGCGCAACGTACGGTTGGCCGAAGCGCCCTCGTTCGGGCGCACGATCCTGGAGTACGACATCCGTTGCCGGGGTGCCCAGGCGTACCTGGACTTGGCAAAGGAGCTGCTGCAACGACGGAGGGCGAATGAAGCGGTCCGCGTTGGGTAAGGGCATTGCCGCGCTCATCCCTGATGCGCCAGCGCTGCACATGGCCGGGGTGGCGGAGTTGCCGGTGGGCGAGATCCGCCCCAACCCGTTGCAGCCGCGGCGCCAGTTCTCCGCTGCGAGCCTGGAGGAGCTGGCCGAGTCGCTCAAGCAACACGGCCTCCTCCAGCCGGTGGTCGTGAGCCGCGCGCCCGGCGGGGGCTACGAGCTGATCGTGGGGGAGCGCAGGTGGCGGGCAGCGCGTCTCGCCGGCCTCGAGCGCATCCCGGCGGTGCTGCGGGAGCCGGTGGGGGACGCCGACCAGCTCACGCTCGCGCTGATCGAGAACCTTCAGCGGGAGGACCTCACCCCCATCGAGGAGGCGCGCGCCTACCATCACCTGCGCGCGGAGCTGGGCCTCTCGCAGGAGGAGATCGCCCGCCGAGTGGGAAAGGAGCGCTCAACGGTGGCCAACGCCCTGCGCCTCCTCCAGCTCCCGATGGCGGTCCAGGAGCTGGTGGACACCGGCGAGCTCTCAGCCGGGCACGCCCGGGCCCTCGTGGGCGTGGGCGAGGCCGAGCGCCAGGTGGGCCTGGCCCGACGCTGTGTGCGGGAAGGGTGGAGCGTGCGGGACCTCGAGCGACACCTGCAACCACGCGCGTCCAGGCCCCGTCGAGCCGTGGACCCGGAGACTCAGGAGGCCGCGGACCGTCTCTCGCTGGCCCTGGGGGTGCGGGTGGAGATCCGTCGCCGCCGACGGGGCGGCGAGATTCACCTGCGTTTCGCGAGCGAGGAGGATCTCATCCGTCTGTTTCGGCAGCTCACTCGGGAGAAGAAGAGATGAAGAAGAGCCAGGGAACGCTCAACGGTTTTCTGGATCAGGGTTGCAGCATCAGGGGCGACGTGGTCTTCGCCGACCTGCTGCGGGTCCACGGACACGTGAACGGGACGATCTCGAGCGAGCACGAACTGCTGGTGGGCGAGGGCGGGATCGTGGAGGGCGAGGTCGCGGTGGGGCGGTTGGTGGTGGCTGGGACGGTGCGCGGGACGGTGCGGGTCACGGAGCGCGTGGTGATTCACGGGACCGGGAAGGTGTTCGCCGAGGTTTTCGCGCCTACCCTGGTGGTCGATGAAGGGGGCGTGCTCGAGGGACCGGTCCACATGACGCGACCAGACAAGCTCGCTGCGACACCCTCTTGACACCGGGCTCGGAACGATCTAGCGTTGGCCCCTGGTGATATTGAGACGCGCATCCGGAGGCGACGATGAAGCGTACGGAGAAGTTTTTCGTCCAGTACCTGCGTGACAACAACCTCAAGGTGACCAAGGAACGCCTCATGCTCCTCGACGAGCTCTTCAACTCCTCCGGACACCTGGATGCCGACTCGTTGTTGTTCCAGCTCCGCAACCAGGGCAAGAGGGTGTCGCGCGCCACGATCTACCGCACGCTCGACCTCCTGGTGCAGTGCGGGCTCGCCCGCAAGTCCCGCCTCGGGCGCGAGCACTACGTGTACGAGCGGGTCACACCCGGCAAGCGCCACGACCACATGGTATGCACGGGGTGCGGTCGGATCATCGAGTTCTACGACTCCGACCTCGATGAGCGCCAGCGGCAGGTGTGCCTCGAGCACAGCTTCCGGCCGAGCTTCTACAGCCTGCAGATCCAGGGGCTGTGCGCGGAGTGCCAGCGCAGCGAGTGAAGTCCCGCCCACCCCGGCGAAGCAAAGGTTTCTCCTCAACTGTTAAGCATACTTGACAAGCGTCCTTCACGGGCCGACACTGGCCTCGACGGCCAGTCCACCGCCCGGGCTCCCGTCCATGGACATGAGCCGCGCACCGGACCTCGCCGCCCGCCCCGCCTCACCGCCAGTGCTGCTGGTCGGTAACCCCAACGTCGGGAAGAGCGTGATCTTCGGCGCCCTGACCCGGACGTACGTGACGGTTGCCAACTACCCCGGAACGACCGTCGAGATCATCCGCGGCCGCGCCCTCTCCCTGCCGGGAGCACCGGAGGTGGTGGACGCCCCGGGGACCAACTCGCTCACCCCCCAGTCCGATGACGAGCGGGTCGCCCGCGACCTGCTGCTCGCCGAGCCCGACGCGGTGGTGCTCCAGATCGGCGACACCAAGAACCTGCGCCGCGTCCTCTACCTCACCGCCCAGCTCGCCGAGCTCGGTCGCCGTCAACTGCTCGTCCTGAACCTTCAGGACGAGGCACGCGACCTCGGGGTTCGGGTGGAGGCGAACGAACTGGAGCGCAGGCTCGGCGTCCCGGTAATCCCCGCCACGGCCACCCGCAACGCGGGGCTCGACGCCATCCCCCGTCGCCTGTCCCAGGCGGCCGTGGCCCAGCTCGAGTGCACCTACCCGGCGGTGGTGGAGCGGGCGGTGCTGGACGTCGCGGGGCTGCTCCCCGCGGAGCTGGGTGCGGCTCGCCGGGGGCTGGCCCTGATGCTCCTGTCGGGGGACCGAACCCTCGGAGAGTGGGCGCGGGAGGCACTGCCGGAAGGGGGGGTCGGGCTCGTCGAGCGGCGGCAAGCAGAGCTCAAGCGGGCACTCGGCATCGGCGCCGCGACCGCGATCGCGCGCGCCCGCCACCGGGCGGTGGCCGAGCTTCTCAGGCAGGTGTTTCACGTGCAGAAGGCGCGCGGTGGCACGCTGCGCGACCGGTTGGGTGAGCTCTCCATGCACCCGATCTGGGGGGTGCCGGTGCTGGCGGCGGTGCTTTTCCTCGCCTACGAGTTCGTTGGCGTGTTCGGTGCCGGCACCCTGGTGAGGCTCGTCGAGGACGGGCTGTTCGGCAAGGTGATCAACCCCGCAGCCACGGCCCTCGCGAACAAACTCGTGCCGTGGGTGTGGCTGCGCGACCTGTTCGTGGGGCCGTACGGCGTCGTGACGATGGCCCTGACGTACGCGATCGCGATCGTGCTCCCGGTGGTAGGGACGTTCTTCATTCTCTTCGGGGTGCTGGAGGACTCGGGCTACCTCCCGCGCCTCGCGGTGATGGTCAACCGGATCTTCCGCGGCATGGGCCTGAACGGCAAGGCGGTGCTGCCGATGATCCTCGGGCTCGGCTGCGACACCATGGCGACGCTGACCACCCGGATCCTGCCCACGCGCAAGGAGCGGGTCCTGGTCACGCTGCTGCTCGCGCTGGGTGTTCCGTGCTCGGCGCAGCTCGGAGTAGTCCTCGCGATGCTTGGCTCGATGGCACCGGGGGGGACGTTGATCTGGGGCGGTGTGGTGGCGGGAACGCTGTTCGGTGTCGGCTGGGCCGCCGCGCGGCTGATGCCGGGGAAGGGCTCGGACTTCCTCCTCGAGGTCCCGCCGGTGCGCGTCCCATCGCTCTCCAACATCCTGGTGAAGACCGTGGCGCGCACCGAGTGGTACCTCAGGGAGGCGCTGCCGCTGTTCGTTCTCGGGACGCTGCTGCTCTTCGTACTCGACGTCTCGGGGATGCTGCCACACCTGGAGGCGCTCGCAGCCCCGCTGGTGGTGGGCCTCCTGGGCCTTCCGGCGCAAGCCACGGACGCTTTCCTGGTCGGTTTCTTGCGCCGCGACTACGGGGCGGCGGGGTTCTTCGTGCTGCGGCGCGGCGGGCAGCTCGATGGGGTGCAGTCGGTTGTCGCGCTCTCGGTCATCACGCTTTTCGTGCCTTGCATCGCCAACTTGTTCGTGATGATCAAGGAGCGCGGCTTCAAGACGGCAATGGCGATGGTGGCGTTCATCGTGCCGTTCGCCTTCGCGGTCGGGGCGCTGCTCAACTGGGTGCTGCGCGCCCTGAGAGTTCACCTGTGAGCGCCACTCGCGGTGCAGGTGAGGTGCGGGAGGTCGAGTGCCCGCTCTGCGGCAAGCGGTTTCCCGGCCAGGAGGCGTGTGTCGTGGGCTGCCCGTTCGCCGGGTCGTGCCAGACGTTGTGCTGCCCGCACTGCCACTACCGGTTCGTGGAGGAGTCCAAGCTCACGCGTTGGGTGGGCAGGCTCCTTCGCGCGGAGCGGGCGTGAGCGAGGCCGGCTTCCTCGGGTCGCGCTCGCCTGGCGCCGCGCGTGAGGAGGTGCTGGAGGAGCTGTGGACCGCCCACGAGGGAGGGACGAGGCTCACCGTCGAAGCGCTCGTGCAGACCATCCACGCCGGACCCGGGGAGGGGTGGGGCCAGGTGGCCCAGGAACTGGTTGAGCGGGGGCTCGTGCGGCTTGCCGACGGAGAGTTGGTGCTCACCCAGAACGGAGAGCGGGAGGCGCGGGAAGTCGTGCGCCGCCATCGCTTGGCGGAAGTGCTCTTCCATGAGGTTCTCGATCTCCCCATGGATGACAGCGAGGCCGAGGCGTGCAGGCTCGAGCACGTGCTCACGCCCGGCGCCACCGCGGCAGTTTGCTCGTTCCTGGGTCACCCGCCGCTCTGCCCGCACGGGCGCCCGATCCCGCCGGGCGACTGCTGCTCGGCGCTGTCCCGGCGAGTGTCTTCGCTGATCTGCCGCCTGGCTGATCTTGTGCCCGGCGAGAAGGGACGGGTGGTGCTGGTGGCGCCCCACCACCGTGAACGCTGGGATCAGCTCGCCGACCTCGGGGTCATACCCGGGGCGGTGCTCACCCTTCGCCAGCGCAAGCCGTCGCTCGTGGTTGAGGTGGACCACACGCTGCTCGCCCTCGAGGACGAGATCGCCCAGGGAATCTACCTCCGCCCCCTCGTGGAGCCATGAGCCGTGGCCACCAACCTGCATTCGACCTGTGGAGGAAATCGATGAGCGCCCAACCCCCGCTCTGGCGTGCCTTCGAGGACAACGAGATCACCCATTCGGGTGCGCACTACTTGCTCGCGATCTCGTCTTTCGCCCAGTCTGGCAAGGCACCGCGCGCAGCGGACGTCGCCCGTCGCCTGGGGGTGACGCGCGCCGCCGCCTCGTTGCAGCTGCGCGCGCTTCAGGAGCATGGCCTGGTCGATCTCGACGACCAGCAACGCCTGCACCTCTCGGCAGTGGGTGCAAACCTGGTTGCCCGGGTCGCGAGCAAGCACGAGGTGTTGCTCGTGTTCCTGGGCGAGCTGTTGGGAGTGCGGGCGGGCACCGCCGAGCTCGACGCCTGCAAGGTCGAGCACCTGCTCTCCGAGGAGACCGGCGCGGCGCTGGTGCGGCTGATCCGGTTCGCCCGCTCCGGCCAGCCCGAGGCGCAGGCGTTTCTTGCGGAGTTTCGGCGCACCACCGCCCACTGCCCGCCAGGCGCGCGCTGCGAGCTGTGCACGGAGACATGCCTGCTCGCGGCGGGGGGTTCGGCGTGAGGCGCGGGTCTAGGAGAACGTGATCCGGGCGAAGCGGCGCTTGCCCACCTGTACGAGGTAGCCGCTGCCCGCGGTGGCATTCACCGTGGTGAACGGGTCGCTCACCCCCTCGCCGTCCAGCTTCACTCCCCCCTGCCGGAGGAGACGGCGGGCCTCCGAGTTGCTGGGGGAGAGCCCGGCGCCGACCAGAACCCTGACGAGCTGAGCCGGCTCGGCGCTCGCGGGCAGCCGAAACTCAGCGACTCCGTCCGGGGTCTCGCGCCGCTGATGAACGGCGCGGAAGTGGGCCTCGGCGGCGGCAGCCGCCTCGGCGCCGTGGAAGTCGGTGGTGATGGTGAGGGCGAGCGAGAACTTCACGTCCATCGGGTGGCGAGAGCCGGAGGTTACGCTCTTCTGGAGCGAGTCCACCTCCCCGGGGCCGAGGTCGGTGAGGAGCGTCCAGTAGCGCCACATCAGGGCATCGGAGACCGACATGAGCTTGCCGAACATCTCCTCGGGCGGATCCTCCACCGCGATGTAGTTGCCGAGGGACTTGGACATCTTCTCGACGCCGTCCAGGCCCTCGAGCAACGGCAGCGTCATCACGATCTGTGGCGGGAGCCCGAGCTTGCCCATGAGGTCCCGCCCGACCAGCAGGTTGAAGAGTTGATCCGTTCCGCCAAGCTCGACATCGGCTTTCAGGGCGACGGAGTCATACGCCTGGGCCACCGGGTAGAGGAGCTCGTGGAGCGAGATCGGCTCGCCTCCCTCGAGGCGCGTGCGGAAGTCGTCCCTCTCGAGCATCTGCGCCAGCGTGACCCTGGCGGTGAGGCGGATCCACTCTTCACTCGAGAGGGCGCCCAGCCAGCGTGCGTTGAAGTCGATGACCGTCGCCTCCGGGTCGAGGAGCTTGAAGATCTGCCGCTTGTATGTCTCGGCGTTGGCCTCGATCTGCTCCCGGGTCAGCTGCGGCCGGGTCGTCTTCTTGCCGGTGGGGTCCCCGATCATGCCGGTGAAGTCGCCGATCAGGAAGATCACGCGGTGGCCCAGCTGCTGGAAGTGGCGCATCTTCCGGATCACCACGGTGTGCCCGAGGTGGAGATCGGGTGCGGAGGGGTCAAAGCCCACCTTCACGGTGAGCGGGCGTCCCTCGCGGTGGGCTGTGACCAGACGTGCCTCCAAGTCCTCAGGGCGCACCACGTCTACGCACCCCTTGAGCAGGAGCTCCATCTGCTGTGCAACCGATCGCCTCACCACGGACATGACACCTCCAGCCGGCCCCGGCCGCTTCAACGCTAGGAAGTGGATTTTCGCACACCGCTTTTGCGCGGCGGTGGCGCTACAACCTGCGGCGCGCGGCCGCGAGCGAAGCGGGGCACCTTCTCCCAGGCCGGGAGGCCGGCGAGGACCGCGGTCACCTCACGAGCCTCGGTCCCGAGCAGTTGGGAATCGGTCGGCACGACCGGCAGGAAGACCGCAGCGGCGGCGCGGGCGGTGGCCTGGGCCGCGTCGCCGTAGAGGAGCGAGAGCAGGCGGCGCGCAGCCGCCATCGCCTCGGCGGCGGTCGCGGGTCGGCAGGCCCCCTTCCAAAGCGTCGCCAGGCGGGCATCGAGGGCTGGCACGTGGGAACCGCCGTCCCCGGCGACCGCGAGGACGACCCGCCCCGCGGGCACCAGCACGAAGGTGCGCAAACCCGCCTCGTGGGAGAGACGGTCCTGTGCGACCTGGCCGGCCACCAGGCCAGCGGCGGTGGCTGGCAGCTCCACCACCCCGATCTCCTGGGGCGGACCGTCCCCCGCCTTCCAGGCGAGGCCGGAGGTCGCCAGGGTGGCGCCGGTGCGCACGCCGCCTCCCGGCAGGCTGCCGAAGAACTTCCCGGCAGCCTCGGCCCCTTCGTCGACCTCGGGCGGCAGGGCCAACGCCACCGAGACGGTTTCCGCGGTCACGCGCTCCGCGAGGCCCAGGGCGCGGGCGACCTCCGCGTCGAGGTTGTCGCCGCCCGGTTCTCGCGCGCCAGTCAGGCTTTCACTCACGTGTTCCATCACGGCGGTGATTCCGGCGGCAGGGGCCGCCACCGCGAGGGTGGGCACCCCGAGCGTGTTGCCGACGCTCGCAGCCCACCCCTCGCTGGCCGCCGTCTCCGCGGCCGCCGTCAGGACTCTCCGCCCGGCGAGCGGATCCACGCCTCCGAGCGCGACGGCCACGACGCCGGTCTCGCCTGGGATCCAGCTCACCGTGACCACCACGCCGTTCCCCAGCGTCTGCGGAGGTTCGCCCTGGGGCCGCCGCTCCTGCTCCACCAGGGTGGCGAAGCCGGCGTGGCCATCCAGCACCTGATGGGCGAGCTCGGCGAGAGTGGCGGGGTCGAGGGCGGGCGTCGCGAGCGCCCCGGCGACCCCGCCGCCCAGGGCCAACCTCTCTGCCAGCTCCAGGGCCGCAGCCCTGCCGGCGACCATCGCGCGGGCAGCCCGCGCCTGGCAGGACGCGATGGCGCGGCTGACCTCGTCCTGGGTGGGGGCAGTTGCGGGTAGAGCGGCCAGGTGCTGGCGCAGGTTCCGGACGACGACACGCGGATGGTCCTGGCCAGCAGGCAGGCGCACGAGGAGGCGCGCACATGCACCCTCGAGCTCGCTCTCAACCCGGACGTCGGGGAACGTTGTGGCCAGCCGCGCCCTCAGGAACGCGACCAGGGCAGGGATCAGGTCGTAGCGTGGGTCCGTCGGCCCGGGGAGCGCGAGCGAGAGGGTGACGCGCTCCGGGCTGCCGCGCCGCACCTCCACCCCGCCTTCCGCCAGCACACACGGCACGCGCGGGAGCGGGCGGACGGGCACGCCCTCCAGGGCGGCCAAAGGCCCTTCCAGCTCGCGGGCGGGCACCGGCCCCAGCAGCACCACGGCCGCACAGCCTGTCGTCGCGAGCGTCTGCACGAACTCCGAAAGCGCGGACTGGACGAGCAGCGCCGGGACCCGCACGCTCCACAGCAACGCCCCGCGCCGCGCCGTGAGCTGAGCGGGGAAGCCGGCGACGGTATCGGGCGGTGACGCCTCCGCCGGCAGCACGGCCGTGAGGACCTCCACATCGCCTCCCGCCACCTCCGCGATCGCCACGGGAAGGTCGTGGGTGGTTCGCCACTCACTCATCGCCTGGCCGAGGAGAGGCGTCGAGACAAGAAGGCACAGCGCAATGCGCGCCGGGATCGTTCGCATGCGACTATCATAGCTTTCATGCGACTGAATCCCCTTTCGCCCCGGGTGCTGGTGCTGTCTTGGGCGGTCGCGCTGATCGCCTGGCCACTGGCCTGGCTGCTCCTGGCGGTGGCGCAGGGGCTCGGGACCGTGGTCGCGGGTGGTGGGTGGATCGGGGTCTCGGTCCCTCTAGGTCTCCACCCCTGGGGGTTGGTGAACGAGCCCAGCATCGCGTTCGCGGGGACACGTGCGGCGCTCTTCCTCTACTGGCTGGTGCCGCCACTGGCGGTTCTGGCGGTGGCGGTGCTGCTGCCGACGGTGGTGCCGGTGCCGCCCTCGTGGCTCTCGGAGGTGGGGGTCGTCCAACTCGCCGTGGCGTGCGCCGTCCTCGGCCTCGGCTGGGCCCCTCCCCTGGGTGTCGTGGACGGCCCGGCGGCGGGTCTCGCCCGCTTCTGGGGGGTCTCTGCTGGCATCTTCCTCGCGGTCACGACCGCTCTCGGTGCCCTGGTGGTTCAGCTCGCGGTCGCGCGCTTGGCCAGTCACCTGTGGGTCGAGCCGGGCGGGCCGCTACGGATGCGCCGTCTCCGGGTGACCCTCGCGCATACGTTCGTGCCGGCGCTGTGGTGGGGTGTGGCGGTGGTCGCACAAGGCTGGGCGGTTCCACCGCTCGCGGTGATGACCACCGGGGCAGTCCTCCTCGGTGCCCTCCTCGGGGCCTGGTGGTGGGTGCCGGCCTCGCCGCTGCACCCACGCCCGCACCTCTTGTGGCGCACCGTTGTCGCGCTGGCCGTGCTGGGCGTGGCCGTCTTTGCGGTGGCGACATGGGCGGGGGCCCCGCGCCGCGGCAACGGCACCGCGTTCGTCTGGGGTTATCCGGGCGAGACCAACAACGTGCGCCCGGGAATGGCCGTGGTCCGCCTCATGCCGCTCCCCGCCCCGAGAAAACCGCCGGCACGGTGAGCGCAAGGATCTTGAGGTCGAGCCAGAGCGACCAGGCGTCGATGTAGGCGAGATCGAGCTCCATCCAGGTGGCGAAGTCGAGTTGGGAGCGGCCCGAGATCTGCCAGAGACAGGTGATGCCGGGTTTCATGGCGAGGCGACGCCGCTGCCAGGGAAGGTACCTCTCGACCTCTTGAGGGATCGGGGGCCGCGGCCCGACCAGCGACATGTCCCCCTTCAGAACGTTGAGCAACTGGGGAAGCTCGTCGAGGGAGGAACGCCGCAGCAGGCGGCCCACCGGTGTCACCCGCGGGTCGCCGGGCGCCTTGAACACCGGCCCGTCCATCACGTTGAGGTGGGCGACCTCGCTCTGCAGCTTCTCTGCGTCCTCCACCATGGTGCGGAACTTGAGCAGCACGAAGCGCCGCCCGTGCAGGCCGCAGCGCACCTGGCGGTAGAGCACCGGGCCGCGGGAGGAAAGGCGGGTCGCAAGGGCCGCCGCCACCCAGAGCGGGGTTGAAACCAACAGCGCGACCAGGGAGACCACCACGTCGAGCACGCGCTTGACGAAGAGCGCGAGCGGCGCGGTGGGCATCGTGGCGAATGTGAGCAGCGGCGTCCCGTCGAGGGCTTCGACCTCGACGTGCGGCTTCAGGTGGGGGAACGGTTGCAACGCCACCCGCACCCGAACGCCCAACTCCTGGCAGTGCAGCAGCACCGGCTCGAGCTCGCCGAGCTGGCGCGTCGGGACCGCCAGCACCACCTCGTCCACGACCTCCCCGGCAAGGAGCTCGGGCAACTCCGTCACCGCGCCAAGCACGGGGAATCCCTCCACCTCGCTTCGCCCGCAGCCGTCGGCGTCGACGAGGCCGCGCAGCGAGAGACCCCAGGCGCGATGCGAGACCACCTGGCGTGCAAACGCCACCGCCTCCATGCCGCATCCGATGACAAGGACCACCCGCTCCGGAACCTTCGCCAGCTTGCGGCCCCACGGGGTGCGTCGCTCCACCACACGCGCCGCCGCCAGCACCGCGCCGTTGATGACGCCGAAGAGAAGCAGGAACGGGCGCGATACGAACTGCAGGCGGAGCAGGTAGCCCGCGGCGGCCAGCAGAACGACGCCCAGCGCGGCCACCTGCAGCTCCTTGAACGCCTCCCGGCGCAGGGAGAGGACCTGGCCCGGGGACGTGAGCCGGTGGGCGGCCAGGAGCACCATCCAGAGGGGGAGCACCACCGCCAGCAGCGGGAGGTAATCCCCCAGCGGGTACAGGCCGCCAGGGAAAATCGAGGGCAGCACCTTGGGGATCAGACGAGAGCGCACCTGGTGGGCGAGCAGGAAGCTGCCGGCCGTGAGCAGCACGTCGAGGAGAAGGCGCCGGTACGCGATCAGGCGCGCGGGTTCGCGCAGCACAACCCCTCCAGCAGCCGCTCGTAGGCGGCGGCCACGTCGTCCCAACGATAGTGTGCCATCACCCGGGCGCGCGCCGCCTCGCCCAGGCGGTCCACCCTCGCGGGCTCGGCCAGGTAGTTGGTCAGAACCTCCGTCAGGGATCGGTTGCCCGTGAATTCGAAAGGAAGCCCGGCCTCCCCCACGACCTCCCGGTTCGGCGGGTTGTCGAGAAAAAAGACCACGCGCCCGGCTCCCATCGCTTCTACGAGCGCCGGGTGGGTTCCACCTACCTCGGTGGCGTGGATGTAGGCGCCGGCGCGGAACAGCAGCTCGCGGTACTCCTCACCGTAGACCGGCCCGGTCAGCACCACCCGGGGATCGGCGGCGGCGAGGCTGCGCACGCGGCGCGCCAGCGCACGGGCGTAGGGTGCCCCCCCGACCATCACCAGCGGTACCTCGCCTGACACCTCGCGATAGGCGGCGATCACTCGGTCCGGGTTGTTCTCCGGCTCGAAGCGCGAGACGTAGAGGAGGTAGCGGCCATCCGCGAGGCCGAACCGACGCAGCGCCTCCTCCCCCTGCGGGGGCAGCAGGTCGCCACCGTAGGGGATCATCACCGACTCCCGGTGCCAGGCGCGCCGGTAGTAGACCTGGATCGTCCTGGCGTCGGTCACCAGGGCGTCGGCCCAACGCGCCGAGAGCGACTCGCAGACGCGGTAATACGAACGCCCCAACGGCCCCCACTTGCGGCGCTTGCGCTCGAGGCCGTCCACGTTGAGGGCCACGGGCAGCCTGCGGGCGTGGAGCAGCGGGATCAGCGGGGC
>Ga0209253_10000529_pt1 | contig 32972 bp, 32 predicted proteins | sample FrelakmetBRP12BR_FD_187145 | JGI IMG/M metagenome (GOLD analysis project Ga0209253, IMG submission 187145) | Freshwater lake sediment microbial communities from the University of Notre Dame, USA, for methane emissions studies - BRP12 BR (SPAdes)... | ecosystem: Environmental > Aquatic >... | reverse complement strand
CGGCGCCGCCGCCCCGAACAGCTGGCGGTTGATGATCGGGAATCCCACCATCTCGCCGCCGTAGCACAGGCCGAAGATGAGCGCGAACGCGTAGAACGTCCAGGCTTCCTGCGCGAAGAAGAGGATGAAGATGGGGGCGCACTGGCCGATCAGCGCCGCCGTCAGCAGTATCCGGCCGCCGAACTTGTCGGCGAGGATTGCGGAAGCGAAGCGGCTCACGGCCGAGCCGCCCGCTCGCCCGGTGGAGGAGTACCTCTCGCTGCAGGGGCGCTTCGCGAAGCTCGCGCCGGCGCAGGTGGAGGAGATCCAGCGGATCGCCGAGGACGAGTACGCGCTCCTGGCGCGCCACTGCGCCGAGTCCGGCGGAGACGCGCCTCCTCCGCCGATCTGACCGGCAGCGGCCCGGGGGGCCGGAGGACGGTCCTCCACGGGCCCGGGCGGGATGCCCCCGGGGAGGGCGCCCGCTCACCGGTCCTGCCGCAGAGGCGGCAACTCCTCGAAGGGCTCGCTGCGGGCGGCGTGGCGGAGCACCTTCGCCAGCGCGTCGGGCGGGACCACCAGCCGGCGCTTCGCGAGGTCGAGCCAGCCGCCCCGCGCCGTCACCCGGGCCATCTCCTTGCCGTCCGGACGCCACATCCGGTGGCGGAGGACCCACCGGGCGGCATCCGGCGACAGCCCCCCGCAGGTGACCTCCACCCGAACGTCGTCCCCCATGGCCGCCTCGCGCAGGTAGTCGAGCTCCTCGCGGAGGATGACCGGCCCGACCCCCGCCGCGGCGAAGCGGTCCCATCCGAACCCGGCGCTCTTGAAGAGCGCCATGCGCGTGTCGCTGCAGTACTCGCTGAAGGCCGTGTTCCGCATGTGGCCGTTCGCGTCCACGTCGCCCCAGCGAACGGAGAAGTGGCGCTCCAGCGGCCGGGTCACGGCTGCAGCACGGCGGCGCCGACCGTCTCGGTGGAGCAGAGGAAGTAGCGGCCGTCGAAGGCCCCGCGGAGGAGGACCGTCCACGTCGGCGGCGCCGTCGGGGCGATGGCGCCCGCAGGGTAGAGGACCTGCACCGAGGTGGGAAGCTCCACTCCGAAGCCGAGCTGCAGCTGCACGGCGAAGGCGAGCCGGGTGGCGAAGCTGCCGAAGGGGGTCCGCTCCGGCACCGGGAACGTGAGGGCCACCGACTTGAGGCCCGGCGCCCCGGGCTGCGACGAGCCGTCCGCGACGGTCACCGGCAAGGCGATGAGCGGGACGTTGTTCTGGCCCATGAAGCCGAAGAGGGTCGCCTGCACCTCGCGCCCCAGCACGATCTGGAACGACCCGGCGCCGGTCATGAAGCTCTGCTCGTAGCCGAGGAGCCCGCCCCAGGCGGCGCCTCCGGCGATGGGGCCGAAGACGCCCACGAAGGGGCCGGGCTCCTCCCGGAAGCGCGGAATGTGCACGTCGCCCTCGGAGATCTTCTCGCAGAGCTTCGCCAGGTAGCCCTGGCGCGCCTCGGCCCAGAGGGCCTGGATCGCGGCCTGCTCGGCCGGCTCGGGCTTCTCGACCCCGGCGACCGCGATGTCGCGGTGCTCGGGGTAGATCCAGGCGCGCCCGGCGGAGGGGAGGGCCAGGAGCGCGGCGGCGGCCAGGGCGGCCACCGAGGCGGGCGCGGGCCGGCACGGGCGTCGGGCGGGGTCACGCATGCCGTGCAGGGTTCCACGTCCGTGGGGACGGGTAAAGACGCCAGACGGGGTCGGTCGCGGCCGCCGGCCCCGGTCGCGTTGCGGCACCGAACGAGCCGGCTATGAACCCCGCGTGAGCCTCCTCGTCCCGGACAGACCAGCCGTCGAGATGCCGCCCGGGCGGGCCGGGCCGCTCGAGCCCTTCGTCCATTCCTCCATGGCCGCGGTCCCCGCCGCGGAGTGGGACCGGCTGTGGGCGCACGAGCCCGGCCGGGCGACGCCCTTCCTCTCCCACGCCTGGCTCGACGCGCTGGAGCGGTCGGGCGCCGCCACACCCGAGACCGGGTGGGTGGCGCGCCACGTGGTCCTGAAGCGCGGCGGCCGCGTCGTCGCCGCGGCCCCGGCCTGGGTGAGGCGCGACTCCGACGGCGACTTCGGCCGCGACTGGGGATGGGCGGACGGCGCGCAGCGGGCCCGGATCCCGTACTACCCCAAGCTCGTGCTGGGCGTGCCGTTCACGCCGGTGACCGGGCGCCGGGTCCTCGCCGAGGCCGGCGAGGACCGGCGGGCCGTCACCCGCGCGGTGGTGGCCGTCCTCCACGACCTCTGCCGGGAGGAGGGGATCCGCTCCATCCACGCCCTCTTCCCCTGGGAGGACGAGGCCCGGGAACTCGAGGCCCAGGGGCTCGCCCTGCGGCTCGACTTCCAGTACCACTGGACGAACCCGGGGTACCGGAGCCTCGACGACTTCCTGGCGCGCTTCCCGTCCAAGCGGCGCAACGCCCTGCGGCGAGAGATGGCGGCCCCGGCCTCCCAGGGCATCGCCATCCGGACGGTGCGCGGCGACGAGCTCGCCGAGGCTCCCTCCCGCTGGGCGCGCGACGTGGCGCGCCTGCACGAGGTCTCGATCTCGAAGATGCCCTGGGGGCGCCGCTTCCTCGAACGGCCGTTCTACGAGCGCGTGGTCCGGGAGATGCCGGGCGCGCTGGAGGTGGTGGAGGCGCGACGGGAAGGGCGGCTCGTCGCCATGGCCTTCAACGTGGCGTCCGGCGAGCGGCTCTACGGCCGCTACTGGGGTGCGCTGGAGGAACACCCGTTCCTCCACTTCAACGTGGCGCTCTACCACTCCCTCGAGGAGTGCATCCGCCGCGGCGTCGAGGTCTTCGAGGGTGGCGCCGGCGGCGACCACAAGCTCGTCCGCGGATTCGAGCCGGCGGAGACCTGGAGTGCCCACCTGTTCTTCGACCCGCGCCTCGACGGGCCCATCCGCCGCCACCTCGCCGAGGAGCAGGAGCAGGCGCGGGAGGGGGTGGCCCGCTGGCGGGCCGAGTCGGCGGTGCTGCGGCCGATCGTCCTGCCGGCCTCCCGGCCGGGCGATGGCCGCCGCTGAGGCGGGTCAGCGCGGCGGGCCCGCCCGCCGCCCCCAGGTGAGGGCGATCTCGCGAACCCAGCCCGCGCCGCCGCGCCGCTCGGCGAGCCGCCGCGTGGCGGCGAGCAGCTCCTCGAGCGCCGCCGGGGCGAGGGCCGGCCCGGCGAGCGAGATCGAGCGGAGCACCGCGTCGAGCCGAGCGGGCTCGAGCCGCTCCTCGTGGCGCCAGGCCTCGCGCCCGGCCACGGCGACGCCGGCGCAGGCAAAGAGCTGCGGCAGCCGCTCCGGAGGCCGCGGCCGCGCCCGCGGGTTCGCGGCGGCGAGGAGCGCCTGGAGCTCCGCCAGGAACGGGGTCGCGGCAAGGCGCGGCTCCACCACCGCCAGCACGCCGCCCGGCGCGAGGATGCGCGACACCTCGCGCCCGGCCCGCTCCGGATCCACCCACTGGAAGGCGTCGGCGAGGAGCGCGAGCGAGACGCTGGCGGTGGCGAGCCCCGTCTCCTCGGCCGCGGCGTGCAGCGGCTCGACCGGGAGGCCGGCGGCCTCCTCCCGCAGAACCGCCAGCATGGCCCCGGCCGGCTCGACGGCGGCGACCCGGGCCCCGCGGCGGGCCAGCGGCACCGCCAGAAGCCCCGTTCCGGCGCCGATGTCGGCGATGGTCGAGGCCGCACCTCCGGCGAGCACGAGCAAGCGGTCGGCGAGCGCCTCCGGGTAGCCCGGGCGCGCACGATAGTCCGCCACCAGCCGGTTGAAGACCCAGCGCTCCGGCTGCTCGACCCTCGCGTCCCGGCGCCCCATGTCGGCGGACCCTAGCAGGACGGAGGCGAGCGCGCCCGGCGTGACGGCCGGTGGCGGTCGCTCGACATCCCGCGGCGCTCCACTAGACTGCCGCCGTGCCCGAGCCCGTCGTCTCCTTGCGCGGCGTCACCAAGCGCTACGGCCGCTTCACCGCGCTCGACGCGGTCGACCTCGACGTCCCCGCGGGCGAGATCTTCGCGCTTCTCGGCCCGAACGGCGCCGGGAAGACGACCCTCATCGGGATCGTCGCCGGGATCGTGCGGGCGAGCCAGGGGCGCGCGGCGGTGCTGGGGCGGGACGTCGTCGCCGACTACCGCTTCACGCGGCGGGCGGTGGGGCTCGTGCCGCAGGAGATCAACTTCGACCCCTTCTTCACGGTCGAGGAGACGCTGCGGATCCAGGCCGGGTACTTCGGCGTGCGCCTCCCCGAGGCGCGCCTGGCCGAGATCCTCCGCGCCCTCGACCTCGAGGAGAAGCGCCACGCCAACACCCGCGCGCTCTCCGGCGGCATGAAGCGGCGCCTGCTCATCGGCAAGGCGCTGGTCCACGAGCCCCGGGTGCTCTTCCTCGACGAGCCCACCGCCGGGGTGGACGTGCAGCTCCGCCAGTCGCTGTGGGCCTACGTGCGGGTCCTGCGCGAGCGCGGCACCACCATCGTGCTGACCACCCATTACCTCGAGGAGGCCGAGGAGCTCGCCGACCGTGTGGCGGTGATCGACCACGGCCGCATCCTCCTCGTCGAGCAGAAGGATCGGCTGATGGAGCGCTACGCCGGCAAGACGCTGCGGGTGTCGCTCGGGGCCCCGCTGGCGGAGCTCCCGCCCTCGCTCGCCGCCCTCGGCGCGCGCCTCGAGGAGGGAGGCCTGGTGGTGGCGGTGTCGGCGCCGCCGGGCACCTCCTTCGGGCCGGCGCTGGCGGCGCTGGCCGCCGCGGGGCTGCCGGTGCGCGACGTCGAGACCCAGCGGATGCGGCTCGAGGACGTCTTCGTGTCGCTGCTCGAGCGCGGGGCGGGGAGGGCCGCGTGATCGGGCTGGGGACCCGGACCCTCTTCGTGAAGGAGGTGCGGCGCTTCCTGCGCGTTCCCGGGCAGACGCTGCTCTCTCCGCTCGTCACCACCACCCTCTACTTCCTGGTCTTCGGGTACTCGCTCGGCCCTCGGCTCCGGGAGGTGGACGGGCTCCCCTACGCTCGCTACATCGTGCCCGGCCTGGTGGTCCTCGGCGTGGTGACGAACGCGTACCTGAACAGCGCGTCTTCCCTCTTCGTCATGAAGCTCCAGGGGACGATCGTGGACCTGCTCATCTCCCCGCTCTCCTACGGCGAGATCCTCGGTGCCTTCATCGCGGCCGCGGTGACGCGGGGGATGATCGTCGGCGGGATCACCTGGCTCGTGGCGGGGGTGTTCACGAGCTTCCACGTGGCCCACCCGATCGCGGCGCTGGCCCTGCTGGTGCTGGCGGCGGTCGGTTTCGCCGGACTGGGCTTCATGACCGCCGTGTGGGCCGGGTCCTTCGAGCAGGTGAACTTCTTCCCGACCTTCGTCATCACGCCGCTCACCTTCCTGGGCGGCGTCTTCTACTCTGCGAGCATGCTGCCCCCGACGCTTCGGGCCTTCACGCTCGCGAACCCGGTCTACTACCTGGTGGACGCGCTCCGCTGGACCATGCTCGGGGCCTCCGGGGCCGGACCGCTGCCGGGTCTCCTCGTCACGGCCGGGCTGGCGGTGGCGACGCTGGCCGGGGCCTACGCGATGCTCTCGAGCGGCTGGAAGCTGCGCGGGTAGGGGTCCGGGCGGGCGCGCTTGCGCCACGGAGGATCGTCCGCTATAACGGCCGTCCGCTATAACGGACAGACCGGAGACGACGCCATGCCGAACCCCCGCACTGCAGACCCCTACCGCGACCTCGCAGTCATCGACGCCCGGGCGCCCCGCTTCACCCAGGCCACGGTCGGAGCGCTGGCCGCCCTGGGCGTGGCCACCGGGGCCTGGCCGCTCTACACCGTGGCGGCCGCGGTCGTGTCCACCGGGCTCCTCTTCGGCCGGCAGTGGTGCCTCCCCTGCCGCTTCTACTTCGAGGTCGTGCAGCCACGCTTCGGCGAGGGGCCTCTCGAGGATTCTCGCCCGCCGCGCTTCGCGAACCAGCTCGGCGCCGGGTTCCTGTGGACGGCCACCGGGCTCGGCGTCCTGGGCTTCGCGCCCGCGGCCGGTGCCGTGGGGCTGCTCGTCGCCGCACTGGCACTCCTGGCGGCGACGACGGGGCTCTGCGTCGGCTGCCTCGCCTACCGGGCTGGGGCCCTGCTGCGTGGGGTCCGCGCCCGGGACCTCGGCCGCATCGACCTCGCCGAGCTCGGTGGCAGGCCGGGGCTCGAGTCGGTCGTGCAGTTCACCCACCCGCTCTGCGCGGACTGCCAGGACCTGTCGCGAAGGCTCTCGGCGGAGCCACGTCCGCTCGTGCTCGTGGACGTCTCCCGCCGGCCGGACCTGGCGCGCAAGTACGGCGTGTCGGTGGTCCCCCTGGCAGTCGTCGTCCAGGCCAACGGGCGGGTCGCCGGACGCGCCCACTGATCGACCGGCTGGCGCGTCAGCGGAGGGCCGCCCAGCCGCTGCCCGGGCCCTTCCCGAGGCCACCCACGGGCTGTGCGCGCGCGCACCCGGGCGCGAGATTCGGGATGGATTTCGCCGGGTGGTGGGTTATTGTGACGCCCCCCTCGAGGGGGGCTCACCCGGAGGACGTACATGCGTTTCCTGATGGTCGTTGCGCTTGCGCTGGCGGTGGCCGCCTGCAAGCAGTCCGAGGCTCCTGCCTCCGCCGCACCCGCAGCCCCTGCCGTCGCCGCGGGTGCTCCCGCCGGGGCGCCCCTCGCCCAGCCGCCCTCGATCAAGGGGAAGGTCCTGGAGCGGCTCGAAGCCGATCCCTACAGCTACCTGAGGCTCGCCACCGACAAGGGCGAGATCTGGGCTGCGGTCTACAAGACCGACGCCAAGAACGGAACCGAGGTGATCGTCGAGGGCCCGCTCCCCATGACCGGCTTCGAGAGCAAGACCCTGAACAAGAAGTTCGATGTCGTCTACTTCGGCACGCTCGCCGGCCAGACCGCCGCCCCCGCGGCGCGCGCCGCGGGCCCCGGAACGCCGACCCAGGGCGCGGCCCCGCCGGCCGGGATGCCGCCTCCCGGGATGCCGCCTCCCGGGATGCCCCCCGGTGCGCCAGCCGGGATGGGTCAGGGCGGGATGCCCCAGGGCGTCGCCGCCCAGCACGCCGCCGCGGGTGCCGGTCCGGTCGACGTCGGCAACGTGAAGGTCGAGAAGGCCAAGGGCGCGGACGCCAAGACCGTCGCCGAGATCTACGCCCAGAAGGCCCAGCTCAAGGACAAGAAGGTCACGGTCCGCGGCAAGGTCGTCAAGTACAACGCCGGCATCATGGGCAAGAACTGGCTGCACCTCCAGGACGGGACGGGGAACAAGGACAAGAAGGACAACGACGTCACCGTCACCAGCGCCAGCACCGACGCGCAGGCGGGCGACGTGGTGACCGTCATCGGCGTCGTCCGGCTCGACAAGGACTTCGGGGCCGGCTACGCCTACCCGGTGATCATCGAGGACGCGACGCTCACCAAGAAGTAGGCCGGGCCTCGCCGCGGTATCCGGGGGCGGGCACGGGGACGACCCGGCCCGCCCTCCTTCGTTCCCGGCGCCTGCGCGCGCCGTCCGTGAAGCATCGCCGGTGAAGCGGACGCGCCTAGCGCAGGACGTCGCCGAGGCCCTTGCGGACCTTGGCGTAGAAGCAGCCGCCGACGTTCACGACCCAGGCCCCGGCGGGCAGCACGCCCTGCCCGGAGCCGGCGAACCGGAAGTGGACGACGCCCTGTTGCAGGTATTCGGCCAGGTTCTGGCCCGAGACCGTGGAGGGCACGTCGAGCTCGGTGATGAGCTGGCGCCCGGGTCCCTTCTGGTAGCGAAGGACGGCGATCTCCTGCAGCGCCGAGCCCGGCGCGGGCAGGAGCGTCACGTCGAAGGTCCCGAGCCAGTCGAGATACACGCCGACCTGGGCGGCGGGGACCTTCACCTGCAGCCGGAGGAAGCGGACGATCCGGTCCGGGGAGGCAGTGGCGCCGGCGAGGTCGGGGAACCACTTCCCGATGTCGTAGGACAGCTCCTGGCTGAAGGAGCCGGACACGCCCTGGACGGTCACGGGGATCTCGACGGCGTTCTGGGTGATGCAGGCCTCCGGCTGCTCCGCCTCCACGTAGAATCCCCCGCACCCCGCCGCAGCCACGAGCAGGCCGGCGAGGGCCGAGGCGCGGCGGCGGGGCGCTGGTCCGGTCGGGTTCGGGCGCTTCATCTCGAGCTCCGCGTTCAGAAGTAGTAGGCGAACGACAGCCGGGCCACGGGGATGAGCCCGGTGAACCTGGTGTCGCCGATGGTGACGGTGACGTTGTCCGGGGGCGGAATCGTCGCGGAGGCGCCCTTGACGTAGAGCGTGAGCCAGCCCACGCCGCCCTCCAGGCGGAAGGTGAATCCCTGCCGGCTGCCGAAGGCGACGCCGAGGAGCCCCGACCACCAGCTGTAGCTCGCCTGGTCGATGAAGGGCTGCAGCTCCGGCGGCACGCTCGCCCAGGTCTTGATCTTCTCGCCGACGTCGGTCGTGAAGTAGTGGCCGTACTCGGCCCGGATCGAGGGCACGACCACCCACTGGAAGGGCTGGAAGGTGACGCCGGCGACGATGCCCGGAGAGAGCGTGTAGGCGAACCCGGCATCGAGGAGCAGCCCGTGCCAGGGCGACCAGACGCCGGCGAGGACAGCGCCGTCGGGGACGCCGAGGGTCAGTGCCACGCCGAACTGCGGGTCGGGCGCCTCGGGCGCGCCCTCGGGGCGCGCCGGGGCGGGCGCGAGGACGGCGAGCAGGGCGGCGAGAGCCACGGGTCGCATCGGGGGTCTCCGGCGTCGCACGACAAACACTCTGGCATGGCGTGCCCGGTCGCGTCACGGTTCCGGCCGGAGCCGGCGTGCGAGCGAGGCGCACCCCGCCTCACCTCGCCCGCGCTCTGCTAGGGTGCCGACGTGGCCCTCCCGGCGACCCTGCACGACTTCCAGATCGAGCTCTCCCACGTCGACGCGGGCGTCGCCGAGCGTCTGTCCATTCGCGCCGCGCGCCACCCGTCGGAGTCGCTGGAGCGGCTCTGGCTCCGGGTGCTGGCGCAGTGCTGGAAGTGGCGCGAGGGCGCGGAACAGGGCCCCGGGCTCTGCGACCCGGACCTGCCCGACGTCATCGGCCGCGACCTGACCGGCGAGGTGAAGCTCTGGATCCGGGTGGGCCGCCCCGAGCCCGCTCGGCTGCAGCAGGAGGCCGACCGCAACCCGAGGGCCGACGTGGCCGTGCTCTTCGACTCCCCGCGCCGGATGCAGGCCTTCGCTGCCGAGGCGCGGCAGGCCGGGCTCGCACGGCTCGGGCGGGTCGACCTCGCCGCCGTCGACCCGGCGCTCCTCGCCGAGCTGGCGTCGGTGGAGGAACGGCGAACCCGGCTGTCGCTGACCATCGTCGGCGATCACCTCTACGTGGAACGGGGCGGCCGATCCTTCGACGGGCCACTCCATCGGGTCTCGCTCGGGTAGGTGGGCTTTCGCCCGTCCGGCTGCGCCCTTTCCGGGAACGGCCCGAGCCGGGACCCTCCGGCCAGACGCCCCACCCCGAACCCCGCTGCAAGCAGTTGCGCCGACGTTCGTTTCCGGGTATCTGGACCATGGCGGTCCAGATAGGCTCTGGCGCATCCGAGAGCCAGAAAAGGGCAGGCCCGCAGGAACCCGAGATGATCCGGCTCAGCAAGCTCACCGACTACGGAATCGTGCTCCTCACCCACATGGCCATGGGGGAGGACCGGGCCCTGCACACGGCGCAGGACCTGTCGCGGCGCTCGCGGGTGCCGCTCCCCACGGCCAGCAAGCTCCTCAAGTCCCTGGCGCGCGCCGGCCTGGTGGTGTCCCACCGCGGCCGCAACGGCGGCTACGGGCTCGCTCGCCAGGCCGACCGGATCTCGGTCGCCGACGTCATCTCGGCGATCGAGGGGCCCATCGGCCTCACCGAGTGCGGAACCGGCGGGGTGAGCGCCTGCGACCTCGAGGCGACCTGCGCCGCCAAGGGGCGCTGGGGCGCGATCAGCCGCGCCATCGAGCGGGCGCTCCGGGACGTCCCGCTCTCGTCGATGCACCCGGCGGCCGAGGCCATCGTCCGCCTGGAGCGGCCCAGTGGAGTCACGCCATGAGCGATGCCATCCGTGAGCTGACCGAGCAGAAGTACAGGTACGGCTTCGTCACCGACGTCGCCGAGGACAGGATCCGCAAGGGGCTCGACGAGGACGTGGTCCGGCTCATCTCGCAGAAGAAGGGGGAGCCGCAGTTCCTGCTCGACTTCCGGCTCAAGGCCTACCGACACTGGCTGACGATGGCGGAGCCCAGCTGGGCGCACGTCCACTACAAGCCCATCGACTACCAGCAGATCGTCTACTACTCGGCTCCGAAGCCGAGGAAGAAGCTGGCCTCGATGGACGAGGTGGACCCCGAGCTGAAGCGCGCCTTCGAGAAGCTCGGCATCCCGCTCGAGGAGCAGTCCCGGCTCGCCAACGTGGCGGTGGACGCGGTCTTCGACTCGGTGTCCGTGGCCACCACCTTCAAGAAGAAGCTCGCCGACCTCGGTATCATCTTCGGCTCCTTCTCCGACGCGGTGAAGGAGCACCCGGCGCTCGTCGAGAAGCACCTGGGCTCCGTGGTCCCTTACGCCGACAACTACTTCGCGGCGCTGAACTCCGCGGTCTTCTCCGACGGTTCCTTCGCCTACATCCCCAAGGGCGTCCGCAGCCCCATGGAGCTCTCCACCTACTTCCGCATCAACGCCGCCGACACGGGTCAGTTCGAGCGCACCCTCATCGTCGCCGACGAGGGGTCCTACGTCTCCTACCTGGAGGGCTGCACCGCGCCGGTGCGCGACGAGAACCAGCTGCACGCCGCGGTGGTGGAGCTCGTCGCCCTCGAGGGTGCCGAGATCAAGTACTCCACGGTCCAGAACTGGTACCCGGGTGACGCCGAGGGCAAAGGCGGCATCTACAACTTCGTCACCAAGCGCGCCAAGGCCATGCGCAAGGCCAAGGTCTCCTGGACCCAGGTGGAGACCGGCTCGGCCATCACCTGGAAGTACCCGAGCTGCATCCTCCAGGGCGACGACTCGGTGGGCGAGTTCTACTCGGTGGCGCTCACCAACAACCGGCAGCAGGCCGACACCGGCACGAAGATGATCCACATCGGGAAGAACACGCGCTCCACCATCATCTCCAAGGGCATCTCGGCCGGACGAGGCCAGAACGCCTACCGCGGGCTGGTGAAGATCCAGAAGGGCGCCGAGAACGCACGGAACTTCTCCCAGTGCGACTCGCTGCTCATCGGCGACCGGTGCGGGGCCCACACCTTCCCGTACATCGAGGTGAGGAACCCCACCGCCAAGGTGGAGCACGAGGCCACCACCTCCAAGATCAGCGACGAGCAGCTCTTCTACTGCCGGCAGCGCGGGATCTCGGAGGAGGACGCGGTCTCCATGATCGTCAACGGATTCGCGAGGCAGGTGCTGAAGGAGCTCCCCATGGAGTTCGCGGTCGAGGCGCAGAAGCTCCTCGGCATGAGCCTCGAGGGGAGCGTCGGATGAGCGCGAAGGGGAAGGGCACGCCCATGCTGGAGGTCCGAGGGCTGCACGCCCGCATCGGCGACCGGGAGATCCTGAAGGGGCTCTCGCTTGCCGTGAACCCGGGCGAGGTGCACGCCATCATGGGGCCGAACGGCTCCGGCAAGAGCACGCTCGCCGGCGTGCTGGCCGGCCGCGACCACGCCGAGGTGACCGCCGGGACGGCCACCCTCGACGGACGGGACCTGTTGCCGATGACGCCGGAGGAGCGGGCCGTGGCCGGGATCTTCCTGGGCTTCCAGTACCCGGTGGAGATTCCGGGGGTCGGCAACCTCTACTTCCTTCGCACCGCGCTGAACGCGCTGCGCAAGGCCCGCGGCGAGGAGCCGCTCGACGCCGTCGACTTCCTCGAGGTGGCGAAGGAGAAGGCCAGGCTGGTCGAGCTCGACCCGGCCTTCATGAACCGGGCGCTCAACGAGGGCTTCTCCGGCGGAGAGAAGAAGCGCAACGAGGTCTTCCAGATGGCGGTGCTCGAGCCACGGCTCGCCATCCTCGACGAGATCGACAGCGGCCTCGACATCGACGCGCTCCGGGTGGTCTCGAAGGGCGTCGAGTTCCTGCGCAGCCCCACGCGCTCCACGATCCTCGTGACCCACTACCAGCGGCTCCTCGAGTACGTGGTGCCCGATCGGGTCCACGTCATGGCGGCGGGGCGCATCGTGCTGTCCGGGGGGCGCGAGCTGGCGCTGGAGCTCGAGAAGAAGGGCTACGCCTGGATCGACGAGGAGGCGAAGCGCGGGGCGTGGGCCGAGCCCGCGCGGGTGTCGCCGTGAGCGCCACCGTCGAGAGCCTGCTCGCCGGGTCGGAACGGCTGCCCGAGGTGCCGGCCTTCGCCGCGGCGCTGCGGCACGCCGGCCGGGAGGGCTTCCAGCAGCAAGGGCTTCCGACCACGCGGCTCGAGGACTGGCGCTTCACCTCGCTGGCGGCGCTGGCGGCCCATGACTTCGCTCCGGGTGCCCCCGGGGCGACGCTCGACCGGGGCGAGCTCGCTCGCCGCGTCGGCCCCGCCGCCGGGCCACGCCTGGTGTTCGTGAACGGCCACCTGCGCCCCGAGCTCTCCACCCCCGGGGAGCTCCCGGACGGCGTCATCGTGGGCGGGATGGCCCGCGCACTCGCCGAGCGGCCGGAGCTCGTCGAGCCGAACCTCGGGCGTGTGGTGCGCCTCGCCGGCCAGCCCTTCGCGGCCCTCAACAGTGCCTTCCTTCATGACGGCGCGCTCGTCCACCTGCCGGAGGGGGCGGTGCTGGCGGCGCCCATCGAGCTCGTCTTCGCCACCGTCTCCGGCGCCGCCGGGGCCTCGAGCCACCCGCGCGTCCTCTTCGTGGGAGGCCGGAGCAGCCAGGCGACCCTGGTGGAGACCTATCTCGCGCTCGGGCCCGCCGCGGACCTGACGAGCGCCGTCACCGAGGTGGTGCTGGCCGACGGGGCCCGGCTCGACCACTACCAGGTGCAGGACCAGCCGGAGAACGCCTTCCAGTTCACGGCGGTCGCGGCGGAGCAGGGGCGCGACGCCCACTTCTCCACGCACTCCGCCGCGCTCGGCGCGGCCATCTCGCGCAGCGACGTCCGCGCCACGCTCGGCGGTGAGGGGGCGGAGGCGCACGTCGCCGGCCTCTACATGGCCGACGGCTCGCGGCTCGTCGACAACCATTCGGTGGTGGAGCACCACGCCCGCCACGGCACGAGCCGCGAGCTCTTCAAGGGCATCCTCGACGGCGGCTCGCGCGGCGTCTTCGCCGGCCGCATCCGGGTGCTCGAGGGGGCGATGAAGACCGACGCCCACCAGATGAGCTCGAACCTGCTGTTGTCGCGGGACGCCACCGTGGACGCGCTGCCCCAGCTCGAGATCTACGCGGACGACGTGAAGTGCGGCCACGGCGGCACCGTGGGCCAGCTCGACGCGGACGCCCTGTTCTACATGCGTTCCCGAGGCATCGGGCTGGCGCGGGCGCGGAGCCTGCTCATCTACGCCTTCGCCCGCGAGATGGTGGAACGGGTGAAGCCGACGGGCCTGCGGGCGCAGCTCGGCCGGCTGGTGGCGGCGCGCCTGCCAGAGGGCGACCGCGTCCTGGAGACCGCGTGACCCAGACGACCCACCAGGCCGCGACGACGGCGCTGGGCCACCCCGAGCCGTTCGACGTGGAGCGCGTCCGCCGCGAGTTCCCCATCCTCTCGCAGCTCGTGCACGGCAAGCCGCTCGTCTACCTCGACAGCGGCGCCACCGCCCAGAAGCCCCGGGCGGTGATCGACGCCGTGTCGCGCTTCTACAGCCACGACAACGCCAACGTGCACCGTGGCGTCTACGCGCTGGCGGAACGGGCCACCGCCGACTTCGAGAGGGCGCGTGGCCGCATCGCCCGCTTTCTCGGTGCCGCCGACGCGAGGGAGATCGTCTTCGTCCGCGGCGCCACCGAGGGCGTGAACCTGGTGGCCCAGACCTTCGGTCGCCAGAACGTCGGGCCCGGCGACGAGATCCTGGTCACGGCCATGGAGCACCACTCCAACATCGTCCCCTGGCAGATGCTCGCCGAGGAGAAGGGGGCGAGGCTGGTGGTCGCCCCGGTGGACGACCGCGGGGTCCTGATCCTGGATGAGCTCGAGAAGCGCATCGGCCCGCGCACCCGCCTCGTCGCCGTCACCCACGTCTCGAACGCGCTCGGCACCGTCAACCCCGTCCGGCGCGTGGTGGAGATGGCCCACGCCCGGGGGGTCGCGGTGCTGGTGGACGGAGCACAGGCGGTGCCGCACCTGAAGGTGGACGTGCGCGAGCTGGGCTGCGACTTCTACGTCCTCAGCGGGCACAAGCTCTTCGGCCCCACCGGCATCGGTGTGCTCTACGGGAAGGCCGCCCGCCTCGAGGCGATGCCTCCCTGGCAGGGCGGCGGCGACATGATCCTGTCGGTGACCTTCGACCGGACCCTCTACAACCGCATCCCCTACAAGTTCGAGGCCGGCACGCCACACGCGGCGGGCGCCGTCGGGCTCGGGGAGGCGGTGGAGTGGCTCGAAGGGCTCGACCGGGCCGGGGTCGAGGCGCACGAGCACGACCTGCTGGCCTACGGCACCGAGCAGCTCTCGGGCGTGCCCGGGCTGCACCTCGTCGGCACGGCGCCGCACAAGGTCGCGGTGTTCTCCTTCGTGCTCGACGGCGTCCATCCGCACGACGTGGGCACCATCCTCGACCGCGACGGCGTCGCCATCCGCGCCGGCCACCACTGTGCCCAGCCGCTCATGCAGCGGTTCGGCGTGCCGGCGACGGTCCGGGCGTCGCTCGCCCTCTACAACACCCGCGAGGAGATCGACGTGCTCGTGGGCGGTCTCCACCGCGTCCGGGAGATGTTCCGATGAGCGACCTGCAGGACCTCTACCAGGAAGTGATCCTCGACCACGGGAGGAACCCGCGGAACTTCCGCAAGATCGAGGCGCCGAGCGCCGAGGCGGAGGGACTGAACCCGCTCTGCGGCGACCACTTCCACGTCTACCTGAAGCTCCATGGCGACCGGATCGCCGACGTGTCCTTCGAGGGCGCCGGGTGCGCCATCTCCAAGGCGTCGGCCTCGCTCATGACCTCCACGCTGAAGGGCAAGACCATCGCCGAGGCGCGGGAGACCTTCGACCGATTCCACAAGATGGTGGTGGAGGGCGACCGCGATCAGGCGAAGAGCCTGGGGAAGCTGGCGGTCCTGAAGGGAGTCTGCGACTTCCCGACCCGCGTGAAGTGCGCGAGCCTCGTCTGGCACACCCTGCAGTCGGCGCTGAAGGGCGAGGAGAAGGCCACCACCGAGTGAGCCGCGGCCGCCGGGTACGCCCGGAGGCGAGAGAGCCGGAGAGACCCGAATGGAACGCCGAGAGCCCGTGGCCCTGCGCCGTGCCCTGGAGGTGACCCTGATCCCCTCCGGCGAGCGGGAGATCCTGCCCGAGGGGGCCTGGGTCTCGATCCAGCAGGTCCTGGGCGGGAACTTCACGGTGATGACCGACCGGGGCGGCCTGGCACGCATCGCCGAGGCCGACGCCGACGCCCTCGGCGAGGCCTGGGCCGAGCAGGCCCGCAGGGCCGTGGAGGCGGAGACGGCCAGGGCCGAGGCCTCGAGGGGCGAGCCCTTCGAGGAGCGCCTCGTCTGGGACGCCCTGAAGAAGGTCTTCGACCCCGAGATCCCCGCCTCCATCGTCGACCTGGGGCTGGTCTACGAGCTCGCCGCGTCGGATCGGGACGAGGGCGGCAAGAAGGTCACCATCAAGATGACCCTCACCGCGCCGGGCTGCGGCGTCGCGCCGCTCATCCTCGAGGACGTGAAGGAGCGGGTCGCCAAGGTCGCCGGCGTGGGCGAGGTGGACGTGGAGCTCGTCTTCGAGCCGCCCTGGACGCCCGCCAGGATGAGCGACGCGGCGAAGCTCCAGCTCGGCATGTGGTGAAGGCAGCGGCCCGCCGAGTCCAGGCTCTTGCACGGTCTCGGGCCGCGGCCCCACCTTCTCGCGCCACGCCGGCCACCCCGACGGGTCGCGGCCGGCCTACGCCGGCTGGCGGACCGCCTGGGGCGCCGTCATCCGCTGGCGGAGCAGCGCCCGCAGCGCGTCCGCCTCGAAGGGCTTCTGGATCTGGGCGTGGCCGGACCGCTCCAGGAACTCCTGCGCACCAGGGGTGAAGGCGCCGCCGGTGATGAAGACCACCGGCTCCCCGGCACCGGGGCGGCGCCGCTCCAGTTCCCGGACGAACTCCGGGCCGTTCATGTCCGGCATCATCACGTCGCAGAGGATGAGGTCGAACCGCTCTCCGGCGAGCAGCCGAGCCAGCGCCTGGCGTGGGTCGGTGACGGAGATGACCTCGTGCTCCCGCGCGAGCATCCGCGAGACGCTCCTGCCGATGAGCGGCTCGTCGTCCACCACCAGGATGCGGGCTCGTGGCACGGGCGGCGGCACGGCCGCTGCACGGACCGGCGTCTGCTTGTCGTCGCGGTGGGCGGGGGGAAGGCGGACGCGGAAGGTCGTGCCGTGCAGGTCCTCGCTCTCCACGTCGATCTCGCCGCCGAGGCTGGTGACGATGCCGTGGCAGATGGAGAGCCCGAGCCCGGTGCCGGTCCCGACCGGCTTGGTCGTGAAGAAGGGCTCGAAGATCCGGGCGCGGAGGGCGGCCGGGATGCCCGCGCCGCTGTCCGCGACCTCCACCACCGCCCATCCCCGCGGGTCCACCCGCGTCGAGACGCGGACCTCGTGGACCGACGCCTGCCCCTCCGGGATGGCCTGAGCGGCGTTCACGAGAAGGTTCACGAAGACCTGGCCGAGCTGGCCTTCGGACGACAGGACCGTGGGTACCGGGTCGAGGCGGGTCACCAGCCGCGCCCGGTGGCGGATCTCGCTCTGGGCAAGGTTGATGGCGGCGCGGACCTCCGAGATGACGTCCACCTCCACGCGCCGGTCGTCGGGCGCGCGCGAGACGAACTTCAGGTCGCGCACGATGTTGCGCACGCGCCGGGCACCCTCGATGGCCTCCCGTACCGCGGTCTCGGCCTCGGCCACGTCGGCGCCGGATGCGGCGGACGGGACGGAGGTGGTCCGCAGGCGGCCGAGCAGGTCGCCGACGAAGGCCAGGTTCGAGGCCACGTAGGTGAGCGGGTTGTTGATCTCGTGGGCCACGCCGGCGGCGAGCGTGCCCACGCTGGCGAGCCGCTGCGACGACTCGGCCCGCTTGCGGTCGGAGACGTCGCGTGCCGACCAGACCCCGTACTCCTGCCCGCCGAACGACAGGTAGGAGAGCCCCACCTCGGAGACCACGCGCCGCCCGGGCGCCGGGGAGAGGGCGGTCTCGTAGAGCACCGGGACGCCCGAGCGGATCTCGCGCCACCGCTCAGCCCAGCGATCCGGTGGCAGCGCGGCATCGACGTCCCAGATGGCGCGGCCGAGCAGCTCCCGGGCGGTGCAACCGACGAGGCGCCCCGCGCCCTGGTTCGCGAAGGTCACGGTCCCGCCCGGGTCGATGACCGCGAACCCATCCGAGCCGTGGTCGAGCGCGAAACGGGCGAGGCGCAGCGCCCGCTCGGAGCGGCGCTGCTCCGCCAGCGTGGCCGCCAGCAGCAGCGTGGTTCCGATGCCCACGGCCAGCAAGAGCTGCAGCGGGGCCGAGTCGGGGTTCAGCGCGCCGTCCCGCCCGAGCCAGGCGCCGCGGGCGCTGGCGTAGGAGGCGGTCACGCCGAGGAGGACGCCGCCCAGGGTGACGCCGCGCACGCCGAAGCGGAGCGCCGCCCACACCATCACCGGGAGCAGCAGGTACTGGTGCGAGAGCAGTCCCAGGCCGGTCCCGTGGAAGATGGCCCAGGACATCCCGGTGACCGAGAGGAGCAAGGCCACGAACTCGAGCGGGCGCTGCCGGATGGCGCTGCGCCCGGGACGCTGCGGCGCGGCCCAGGCAATCACCGCCGGCGTGACGATGAGCACGCCGAGCCCATCTCCCGACCAGTACTCCAGCCAGCTCGCCCACAGGGGCTGGGGGTAGCGAAGCGAGACCGGGAAGCCGCCGACCACGGCGGCGATGGCGGGCGCCAGTCCGGCGCCGAGCAGGAGCAGCAGGAGGACGTCCCGTCGCCGGGACATCCGGGGACGTCCCCGGCAGGCCCGCACGACCATCCAGGCGCCGAGCGCGGCCTCGAGGGGGTTGGCGACGATGGTGGCGACGGCGAGCAGGAGCGAGCGGCGTACGGTCAGCGAGAGGACGACGTCGGCGACCGCTGCGGTGAGGACGAACCACGGCCACTGGCGCCGCGGCGCGAGGATCAGGACCCCGAGGTAGAGCCCGGCCGCCGGCCAGAACGTGGAGAACTGGCTCTGGGCGTCGGTGAGCCAGTCGCCCGCCTCGGAGGAGGACAGGTAGACGAGGAAGAAGGCCGCGAGCCGCGGCACGAGGCTGCGTCGCCAGACCTCCTCCCACCTCGCACGGAGGCCCTCCACGTCCGGTAGACTACCCCCCCGAGGGGTTGGCGAGAATGTGGCGTCCCGCCCACCTTCGCCCACCCGGTGCGACAAGGACCTCTTGATGGCCAGTGACCGCTCCAGCCGCGCCCCGGGCGCCGTGCACCTCCCGGCTCTCGATGGCCTGCGGGGCGTGGCGGTGCTGCTGGTCCTCGCCTTCCACCTATCCCACCTCGAGGGCGCGACGGGGCAGCCGGCGCGGCTGGTCCTCGCCGCGACCCGCTTCGGCTGGTCGGGGGTGGATCTCTTCTTCGTCCTCTCCGGGTTCCTCATCACCGGCATCCTGCTCGACGCCAAGGGCGGGCCGAGCTACTTCCGGGCCTTCTACCTGCGCCGCGCGCTTCGCATCTTCCCGCTCTACTACGCGTACCTGGCGGTGTTGTTCTGGGTGCTCCCCCGGCTCGTCCCGTCGAGCGCACTCGACCCCCGGCCGGCCTCGCAGGGATGGCTCTGGAGCTACCTCGGCAACGTCCTCTTTGCGCGGGAGGGAGGCTTCCACGCGAGCCCCTACGCCGGGCACTTCTGGTCGCTGGCCGTCGAGGAGCAGTTCTACCTCGCGTGGCCGCTCGTCGTCTGGCTTCTCCCACGTCGATGGCTCGCGGCGGCGGCCGGCGCGCTGGTCGTGGGCGCCTTCGCCCTGCGCATGGGGATCCACCGCACCACCTTCAACGCCACCGCCGCCTATGTGCTCACTCCGGCCCGGGCGGACGCCCTCGCCGTCGGGGCGCTGGTCGCTCTCGGCGTGCGCGCGCCCGAAGGTCTTGCGCGGCTTCGGCGGGCGGCGCCCTGGGCGCTCGCCGCCTCGGCCGCGGCGGTGGCCGCGCTCTGGGCGACCCGCGGCAGCTTCTTCGGCGGGGACCCGGCCGTGCAGGTCTGGGGGTTCACGCCGCTCGCGGTGGGCTACGCGGCGCTGCTGGTGCTGGCGCTTTCGGCCGCGGAGGGCACGCCCTTGGGGTGGGTCCTCACGCTTTCCGGGCTGCGGGCCGCCGGCCGATACAGCTACGGGCTCTACGTGCTTCACTACCCGATCTTCCTGGCACTGGAGGCGGCGGGCCTCGGCTCCGGAGTGCTGGCGGCTGCTCTCGGCTCGGACCTCCTCGGCATCCTCTCGTTCGGCGCGATCGCCGGCGTGGCGTCGTTCGGCGCGGCGCTCCTCTCCTGGCATACCCTCGAGAGGCACTTCCTGCGCTTGAAGGACCTCATACCCTACGGGCGGCCGACCCCACTGGGAGGGTCCGTGCCGCCCGGGAGGGGCCTAGCCTCCCGGATCGAGATGTCCGCGAGAACGCGCGGCCGGTGATCGCGCTCACCGTGGTCCGAACCGGCTGCGGCAAGAGCCAGGGGGCGCGCTACGTCGCGCGCCGCACCTACCCGCGCACGAGCCGACGCCACACCAGGACCTCCGCGGGCGGCCCTTCGCCGCGGCGGACGGTCAGGAGCACCCGGCTGTCCTCCGGGCCGCGGATGGCCTGGATGGCGCCCGCGAAGCCGAGGTCGGAGACGGGCTTCCCGTCCACGGCCTCGATCACGTCGCCCGGCGCGATCCCTGCCTCGGCGGCCCCGCCTTCCGGCACCACCTGCGCGACGCGCAGCCCGGCCCGGCTCCGCTCCAGGACCGCGCCGATCCCGGCGAGCTCGACGCGCGGAACCTCTCCCTCCGCCACCGGGGCGAGCTCCACCGTCAGCGGACCGGCCTCGCCGCCCTCGGGAACCTGGATTCCAGAGAGGACCCGGCCGTGGTGCCCCTCGGCGGCGACGAAGAGCGAGAGCGGGCGCGACGGCAGGCCGGCCAGCTCGAAGCGGCCATCGGGCCCGGTCATCGACCCGGCCCACGCGCCGAGGAGCGACTCCGGCGCGCCCTCGCCTTCGACCGTGAGCCGGGCGCCCTGGAGCAACCGCCCCGTTCCCCGCTCCAGGACCCGGCCGGTGAGCCGCCCGCCGGCGGCGAGATCGACGTCGGCCCGCGCCACGCCCGGCGGCTCCGGGACCTGTACCTCGAGCTCCGCCGACGGCGCGCGACCCGGGGCCGACACCTCGAGCACGGCCAGCCCCGGGACGAGGCCGTCCACCTCGAAGCGCCCTGCCGCGTCCACGACGGTGACGCTGCGGGGCACGAGGCGGCGCGCGGGGCCACCGGCCCGCCGGACGGTGACCGTGAACGGCGCCACCGGCCGCCCCGAGCCCTTCTCGCGCACCGTGCCGGCGACGGTGCCGCCCGGCGAGAGGTCGAGGACCACGTTGTCGGTACCGGGGCGCACGCCCGCCTCGCGCGACGGCGCGAAGCCGGGGTGCGTGGCGGTCAAGAGCCAGGCGCCGCCCTCCAGGTCGCGCAGGACGAATGCGCCGTCGGCGCCCGAGAGGGCCTGCGCGCGGACCTCGTCCTCCGCCGAGCCGGGGCCACGGCCCCGCTGGCGCCGCGCCGCCACCAGCGCCCCCTCCTGGGGGCCCCTGGCCGCCGTGACCCGCCCGGAGATGGCCCCGCGGACGGCATCCTCGCCGCGGCGTTCGCCGAGGGCGACGGTGACCCGCCGGCTCACCCGGGCGGCGAAGTCCACCCGGGCCCGCCCGGGCGCGAAGCCGGCGTGCCATGCCTCGACCACGGCGCCGTCGGGCGCCGTGAAGGAGAAGGCGCCCGCGCCGTCGGACAGGAACGCAGCGGCGAGGGGGAGCAGGGCGTGGTCACCGGCGCCGGCCCCGAGCAAGCGGACCTCGGCTCCGGACACCGGCTGCCCCTGCCGGTCGACCACCCGCCCGGCGTAGAGGACCTGAGGCTCGAGCCAGATGGTGAGCTCGGTGATGCGCTCGCCGGCACGCGCCTCGAGGAGCACCGGGCTGTGGCCCCACTCCGGCGCGAACGGGAGGTGGCCGTCCGCCGAGGCCGTGGCGAGCTGCCAGCGGCCCGGCTGTGGCGGCACGAACCGAAAACCGCCGTCCGGCCCGGCGCGCACCGAGGCGGCCGCCCCGGCGCGGGAGAAGGTCAGCTCGGCGCCGGGAATCGCGGAGCCGGTGCCGAGCGAGAGGACGCGACCCTCGAAGGCGGTCGAGCCCGCGGCGGCGGCGGCGCCCGCGGTGCCCGGCCAGACGAACGGTGCCGCGCCGGGCCTCGGCACCGCCTCGCCGGCCGGCGCGCCGGCCGCCACCGCGCCGGTGGCCGGCGGCAGCTGGCCTCCGACGGGCCGCAGAGCCCACCAGAGGAGGACGAGGAGGACGCCGAGGAGGATGGCGATCCCCGCCGCGATGGGGCGGCGCGTGCGCATGGCGAACCGGTGGGAGCCTAGCACTGGCGCCGGCGGTGCGGGCGTGGGCCGGTACCGGTCCGGCAGGCGGGGGGGCGATCCGACCCCGAGACCGGCCCGCGCGCGCGGAAGACGGCCCGGCTGCGCCGGTGGACGCCGTTGACCCGGCGCCGGGACCCATGGTATCCGTCCATCCGGCTCATAGGATGGAACCGACCGGCACACGTCCCGACGGCCTCCTGGGCTGGATGGAGGGGCTCTCCGACCCCATCCGGCTGAGGCTCCTCCACCTCCTGGAGCGGAACGAGCTCGGGGTGGCGGAGCTCTGCGAGGTCCTGCAGCTCCCCCAGTCGACGGTGAGCCGCCACCTGAAGGTCCTCGGCGACCAGGGCTGGGTGGAGGTCCGCCCCCACGGAGCGAACCGCCTCTACCGCATGGCGGCGCAGCTGGACGCCGGTGCGCGGCGCCTCTGGCGGCTCGCCCGCGAGGAGAGCGGCCGATGGGCGGCGCTGCAGCACGACCTGCTGCGCCTCGAGCGGCGGCTGCGCGAGCGGCGCAGCGGCGCCGAGCGCTTCTTCGCCGGCGCCGCTGGCGACTGGGACCGGCTTCGCGCCGAGTGGTACGGCGCCGGCTTCGGCGCGGCCGCGCTGGCGGCGCTGCTCCCACCGGAGTGGACCGTCGCCGACCTCGGCTGCGGCACCGGCGCCCTGGCCGCGGCGCTCGCCCCCCGCGTGCGGCGAGTCGTCGGCGTGGACCAGTCCTCCGACATGCTGCGCGCGGCGCGGCGGCGCGCCGCAGGCCTCGAGAACGTGGAGCTGCGGCGCGGCCGGCTCGAGGCACTGCCACTCGACGACGGCTCCTGCGATGCGGCGCTCCTCGTCCTCTCCCTCGGCTGGGTGGACGACCCGGAGCGGGCGCTGTCCGAGGCCGCGCGGGTGGTGCGGCCCGGCGGCCGGCTCGCCATGGTGGACGCGGTCCTCCACGACGACGACGACTTCCGTCGACGCGCCGGACAGGTCTGGCCCGGCTTCGAGCCGGTCCGGGTCGAGGCGATGCTCGGTGCGGCCGGCTGGGCGGAGGCGACCTGCGCCCCGCTTCCGCCCGAGCCCGGCGCGCGCGGCCCGGCACTGCTCCTCGCCCGTGCGCGCCACCCCTGACCGGCCGGCACCGCGGCCGCCCTCTCACGAATCGACGACGATCCACGAAGAGCCCAAGACCCCGCACCCGACAGAGGAAGACGACATGGCCATCCCCATCGCCCGCGCCCGCAAGGCCCAGAAGGCCGCCCCGTTCGAGTTCCAGGTGAAGGACCTCTCCCTCGCCGACTGGGGGCGCAAGGAGATGGAGCTCGCGGAGAAGGAGATGCCCGGCCTCATGGCGGTGCGCAAGGAGTACGCCGGCAGGAAGCCGCTGCGCGGCCAGCGCATCACCGGGTCGCTGCACATGACCATCCAGACCGCGGTGCTCGCCGAGACGCTCCGCGAGCTGGGCGCGGAGGTGCGCTGGGCCTCGTGCAACATCTTCTCGACCCAGGACCACGCCGCCGCCGCCCTCGTGGTCGGGCGGGACGGGACGCCCCGGGCCCCGAGGGGCCTGCCGGTCTTCGCCTGGAAGGGCGAGACGCTGGTGGAGTACTGGGACTGCACGGAGCGGGCGCTCGACTTCGGCGTTGGCAAGGGTCCGACGCAGATCGTGGACGACGGCGGGGATGCGACGCTGCTCCTCCACAAGGGGGTCGAGTTCGAGAGGGCCGGGATGGTACCCGACCCGTCCACGGCCGACTCGGAGGAGTACGCGGTGGTGCTGGCGCTCCTCGCCCGCGAGCTCCGGAAGGACCGCCGCCGCTGGACGGCGATGGCGGCCGAGGTGCGGGGCGTCACCGAGGAGACGACCACCGGCGTCCACCGCCTCTACGAGATGCAGAAGAAGGGAGAGCTTCTCTTTCCCGCCATCAACGTGAACGACAGCGTGACCAAGTCGAAGTTCGACAACCTCTACGGCTGCCGCCACTCGCTGGTGGACGGGCTGAACCGCGCCACCGACGTGATGCTCGCCGGCAAGCTCTGCGTGGTGGCCGGCTACGGCGACGTGGGCAAGGGCTGCGCCCAGGCGCTCCGCGGGCAGGGCGCACGCGTGGTGGTCACGGAGGTCGACCCCATCTGCGCGCTGCAGGCGGCGATGGAGGGCTACCAGGTGCTGCGCCTCGAGGACGTGCTCGACCGGGCCGACGTCTTCGTCACCGCGACGGGCAACGTCGACGTCGTCACCGTGGAGCACATGAAGAAGATGAAGGACGGCGCCATCGTCGGGAACATCGGCCACTTCGACAACGAGATCGACATGGCCGGCCTGAAGAAGCTGCCGGGCATCCGCCGCACCAACATCAAGCCCCAGTTCGACAAGTGGACCTTCCCGGACGGCCACTCGGTGCTGATCCTGGCCGAGGGGCGGCTCCTCAACCTGGGCTGTGCCACCGGACACCCGAGCTTCGTCATGTCGAGCAGCTTCACCAACCAGACGCTGGCGCAGATCGAGCTCGCGAAGAACGCCGGCAAGTACCAGAAGAAGGTCTACGTGCTGCCGAAGCACCTCGACGAGAAGGTGGCGAAGCTGCACCTGGCCCAGATCGGGGTCAAGCTCTCGAAGCTCACGAAGAAGCAGGCCGACTACATCGGCGTGCCGCAGGCTGGGCCGTTCAAGAGCGACCAGTACCGGTACTAGGCGGCGTCGAGCAGCGGGCCGCCGGAGTTGCCCCGGTTCACTGCGGCGTCGGTCTGGACCAGCCCGTCGAGCGGCGCTCCCTCCGGACCCGGCAGGTTCCGGTAGAGGGCGCTCACGCACCCCACCGAGACGGAGCGCTCGAAGCCGAGCGGGTTGCCGATGGCCGCCACCAGCTCTCCACGCCGACCACGCCCGGCGCCGCGCGAGCCGCCAGGTCGGCGAGCGCCTGGGAGCGCTGGCGGAGCAGCGTCACCGCACGCCTCCCCGCGCCCCGACCTCCACCGGAAGCTCCTGGACCTCGCCGCTGCGGACGAGCCGCACCGGCAGGGCCTTCCCGATCCGCTCCTCGTCGAGAAGCGGCAGGAGGTCGCCGGCCGACGAGACCGCCTGGCCGTCGAGGGAGAGGATGGCGTCGCCGAGAAGCAGCCCGGCCCGCTCGGCTGGGCTCCCCGGCTCGACCGCCGAGACGAGGAGCGCCCCGGCCTGGCCGGCGCGCTGCGCCAGCGGCGCCGGGAGCCTCACCGGGAAGGTGGCGACGCCGAGGTAGCCCCGGCGGATCCCGCCATGAGCCAGCAGCTTCGCCACCACCCGCTCCAGCGTCGGGCGCGCCACCACCAGCGGCGTGCCGCGCAGCAGGCCGGCCGACAGCATCCCGGCGGCGCGGCCGGCCATGTCCACCGCCAGCCCCCCCGAGAAGCCAGGATGGAGCGGCAGGTCGGCCTCGAGGTAGCGGTCGAGCCTGCCGCCAGCCGGCGCCCTCCAGTCGTCGGCCGCGCGCGCGAGCACGCCGACGGACGCCCGCGGCGCGCGCCCCGGCCGGGTCACGCCCAGGAGCAGCTGGCCCATCCGCAACGCCGCCGCGTCGCCCCACTCCGGCGCGGGTGCTTCCCCGGTCTCGGCGCGCAGTGCGGCGAGGTCGGTCGCCGGGTCGCGCCCGGCGACCTCCGCCGGCACGGTCCGTCCGCCCGGGAGCCCGACCTCGACCTCGTCCCGCTCCAGGTTGTGGTGGGCGGTCACCACCACGCCATCCGCCCAGACGAGGCCGCTGGCCGGGGCGCGCCGCCCGTCCACGCGCACCACGCTCCGCTGGGCCCGCGCCGCGAGATCCGCCAGCCGGTCCGAGAGGGCCACCGCCGTCGCCTCGTTCGCCACGTCTGTCGTCGCCATGCGGGCGAAGGTAGGCGGGCGCCGCCGCCGGCACATCGTCCCGCAGGGCGGGTAGGCCCTGGCCCTCGGGACAGGCCGCCGTCAGATGGCGACGAGCCCCATCCGCGCGGCGCGCACGATGGCCTCGGACCGGCTCTCGGCGCCGAGCTTGGCGAGGATGGAGCTGGCGTGGAACTTGGTCGTCCGCTCGGTGATCCCGAGCCGCTCGGCGATGGCGCGGTTGGAGAGACCCTCGGCGACGAGCGCCAGGACCTGCAGCTCGCGAGGCGTGAGCGCCTCGGAGGCGTGCTCGGCCGGCGCAGGGCGCAGCAGCGCCGTGCCCAGGTCCCCGTCGAGCGCGAAGAGCCCCCCCGCCACCGCCCGCAGCGCCGCGGCGATCCGGGTTGCTGGCGCGCCCCGCCGGACGAGGCCGCGAGCCCCGGCCCCGAGCGCCTCCCGGGCCTGCGCGTCCGAAGTGAGGAGCGCCACCACGGGCAGCCCCGCCACGACGGCCTCGCCGAGCGCGTCCCCGAAGCCGTCGTCCGGCCCGGCGTCCCAGGCCGCGACGGCCGGCGCGAGCGCCTGAACCGCGCCGCGGAGCGCCCGATCCGGCTCCGCCTCGCCGGCGACCGCGACCGAGGGCTCCCCGGAGAGGAGCGCAGCGAGGCCGGAGCGGGCAAGGGGGTCGGCGCTCACCAGGAGCACGCGCAGGGGTTCCATGGCTGACGTCTAACGCGCGCTGGCGGCGACGGCAGGCGCCCGAAGCCTCCACGCCCGGTCACCCCGGGGGCGCTGGCGCGCGAGGCGTGGCCTCGCGGCGAGGGGCTGGCCCCACCTGGGACGACCCGTGGACACGAGCGCCAGCCGCCGCCGATGCGCTATGTAGGAAGGCCAACACGGGCGGCCCGTCGGCCGCGGGAGGCTACGAGGACATGGCCGAGGAACGGATTCCAGGACCGGACGCGTCGGAGCTGGCTGGACCAGCGAGGAAGCTCTTGCGAGGGCAGGCGACCGCGGTGATCTGCACCCAGTCGCTACGCAAGCCAGGCTGGCCGCTCGGCTCGCTCGTCTCCTACGCGCTCTCGTCGCGCGGCGAGCCGGTGTTCCTCTTCTCGGAGCTCTCCCAGCACACCAAGAATCTCCGTGCCGATCCCCGGGCCTCGCTCTTCGTCCAGGAGGCGGGCGCGAAGAACCCGCAGTCGGCCGGGCGAATCTCGCTGCTCGGCAAGGTGGCCCCGGTCCCCGACGCCGAGGTTGCCGAGGCGAAGGCGCGCTACGTGGCCGTGCACCCCGAGGGCAGGTCGTTCGCCGACCTCGGCGACTTCTCGTTCTGGGTGATGACCGTCGAGGAGGCCCACGTCGTCGGCGGCTTTGCCAGGGCGGGGTGGCTCTCGGCGGCGGAGTTCGCCAGCGCCGGCCCGGAGGTCTGAGCCCGGGCCCGGCGGACGGGTGGCGCGGGCCGGCGACAGCGTCGGCCACCACGCCGCATGGTGCGCGAGGCGGCCAGCCGCGGGTTATAAGGCCGGACATGTCCGACCCCGCCACCCGCGCCCTCGATCACTACGCCAGGAACGCCTCCGAGTACCTCGACGACCTGAAGGCGCTGGTCCGCATCCCCAGCGTCTCCTTCGACGGGTTCCCGCCCGAGGAGGTGAAGAGGAGCGCCGCGGCCAGCGCCTCGCTCCTGCGGCGCCGTGGGTTCGACCGCGCCGAGATCCTCGAGGTGCCTGGCGCGCATCCCTACGTCTATGCCGAGCGCATCGTCGATCCCAAGGCGCCGACGGTGCTCCTCTACGCGCACCACGACGTCCAGCCCGCCGGTGACGTCGAGGCCTGGCTCTCGCCGCCGTTCGAGCCCACCGAGCGCGACGGCCGGCTCTACGGCCGGGGCGCCGCCGACGACAAGGCCGGCATCCTGGTCCACGCCGCCGCCGCCGACTCATGGCTCCGCGGCGCAGGGCGCCTTCCCCTCAACCTGAAGATCGTCGTGGAGGGGGAGGAGGAGACCGGTTCCGAACACCTGGCCGCGTTCCTGAGGCTCTACCGCGACCGGCTCTCCGCCGACGCCATCGTCCTCACCGACACCGGCAACGTGGACGCGGGCGTCCCGTCGGTCACCATCGCGCTGCGCGGCCTCGTCACCGTGGAGGTGGAGGTCCGCGCCCTCGACCAGAGCGTCCACTCCGGAATGTGGGGTGGCCCGGTCCCGGATCCGGCGATGGCCCTCTGCAAGATGCTGGCGGCGCTGGTCGACGCGGACGGGCGCATCGCCCTCCCCGGCATCTACGACCGGGTCCGGCCCCTCACCCCCGACGAGAAGCGTGGCATCGAGATGCTGCCGGTCTCGGCCGACGAGTTCCGTCGCCAGGCCGGGCTGCGGCCGGGCGTGAAGCTGCTCGGTGGCCGCCACCCGCTGGAGATGAACTGGTGGCAGCCGGCGCTGGCGGTCAACGCCATCCAGGTGTCGAATCGCAAGGACGCCCGCAACATCATCAGCGACACGGCCTGGGCCCGGGTGGGCATCCGGCTCGTGCCGGACATGGACGCCGACGCGGTGCTGACGTCGCTCGACGAGGCGCTCCGCCGCGCGGCCCCCTGGGGTATGGAGGTCTCGGTGAAGGCGCTCGGCGCCGGTGCGCCCTGGAAGACCGACGTCGCCCACCCGGCCTTCCGCGCGGCCTTCGAGTCGCTCGCGGCCGGCTACGGACGCGAGGCGCTCGCCATCGGGTGCGGCGGATCGATCGGGTTCGTCGAGCCCTTCGTGGACGCACTGGGCGGTGTTCCGGCGCTCCTCATTGGTGTCGAGGACCCGCGCTCCAACGCCCACTCGGAGAACGAGAGCCTGAACCTCGCCGACTTCCACGCCGCGGTCCGCAGCGCCATCCACCTCTACGGGCGGCTGGCCGTGGTGCTGCGGAGGTAGCGGGCACCCGGGTGCCGCGCCCGGGGCGTGGAGCCGCACCACGCGGCGCCGGCGGCGAATTCCTCCCGGCGCGCACCGGAGGCTAAGATAGGGAGTCCCGCACCGGCGGGGCGGAGGAGAGGGAATGGCCGAGACGAAGCCCCAGGGCGCCATCGGGCAGGAGGCGCGCGCGCTCGAGCGGGCGCGCGACCTGCCGAGCGTCCGCACCGCCACCGACGTGGACGCGCTGCGCCGCTCCTTCGCCGACCACCTCCAGTACTCGCAGGGCAAGGACGAGCACAGCGCCACCGCGCTCGACCGCTACTTCGCGGTCGCCGATGCGGTGCGCGACCGGATGATGCGCCGCTGGATCCAGACGCAGCAGGGCTACTACCGGAGCGACGCGAAGCGGGTCTACTACCTCTCCCTCGAGTTCCTGATGGGCAAGGCCCTCGAGAACAACCTCATCAACCTGGGGCTGCTCGACAACATGAAGGCGGCGATGTCGAGCCTGGGGCTCGACCTCTCCGAGCTGCTCGCCCAGGAGTCGGACGCGGGGCTCGGCAACGGCGGCCTGGGCCGGCTGGCCGCCTGCTTCCTCGACTCGATGGCCACCCTGGCGCTTCCGGCCTACGGCTACGGCATCCGCTACGAGTTCGGCATCTTCGACCAGGAGATCCGTGACGGCTGGCAGGTGGAGCGGCCCGAGGAGTGGCTCCGCTTCGGCAACGCCTGGGAGGTGCCGCGCCCCGAGTACCAGGTGCCGGTCCGGTTCTACGGCCGGACCGAGAGGGGGACCGACGACGAGGGCCAGCTCCAGGTGCGCTGGGTCGACACCCGCCGCGTCCTGGGGATGCCCCACGACACGCCCATTGCCGGGTACCGCAACGGCACCGTCAACACGCTGCGGCTGTGGCGGGCCCGGGCCTCGGAGGAGTTCGACCTCTCCGACTTCAACGCCGGGGACTACCTGAAGGCGGTCGAGGACAAGAACATCTCCGAGAACATCTCCAAGGTCCTCTACCCGAACGACCTGACGGTGATGGGCAAGGAGCTGCGGCTCCAGCAGCAGTACTTCTTCGTGGCCTGCTCGTTGCACGACATCGTCAACCGCCACCTGAAGACCCACGGGGGCTTCGACGACTTCGCCGACAAGGTGGCCATCCAGCTGAACGACACCCATCCGGCCATCGCCGTGCCGGAGCTGCTGCGCGTCCTCGTCGACGAGCACGGGCTGGAGTGGGACCGGGCCTGGGAGATCGGCCGGTCGGTGTTCGGGTACACGAACCACACCCTGCTCCCGGAGGCCCTCGAGAGGTGGCCGGTGGAGCTGCTCGGCCGCGTGCTGCCGCGCCACCTGGAGATCATCTACGAGGTGAACGGCCGCTTCCTCGAGGAGATGCGCGCGGACGGCCGCTTCGACGAGGCCGCCATCGCGCAGATGTCCATCATCGAGGAGGGGACCCCGAAGATGGTGCGGATGGCGAACCTGGCGGTGGTCGGCTCCCACTCGGTCAACGGCGTGGCGGCGCTCCACACCGAGCTCCTGAAGGCCGATCTCTTCCGCGACTTCGACCGGCTCTGGCCGAAGAAGTTCAACAACAAGACCAACGGCGTCACCCCGCGCCGCTGGGTGCTGCAGGCCAACCCGGAGCTGGCCTCGGTGCTCAACGAGGTGCTCGGGCCCGGCTGGCCCACCGACCCCGACGAGCTGCGGAGGCTCGAGCTGCTCGTGGACGACGACGCGTTCCGGCGCCGCTTCCGGGAGATCAAGCGGGCCAACAAGGAGCGGCTCGCCGAGATCGTGCAGCGCGAGAACGGGATCGAGCTCGACCCGGAGGCGATCTTCGACGTCCAGGTGAAGCGCATCCACGAGTACAAGCGCCAGCTGCTCGACGTCTTCCACATCGTCCACCAGTACCTGCGGATGAAGGGCGACCCGTCGTACCGGCCGGTGTCGCGCGCCTACCTGTTCGCCGGCAAGGCCGCACCCGGCTACGCGATGGCGAAGTGGATCATCAAGCTCATCAACGCCGTGGGCGACGTGGTGAACCACGACAAGGACGTGGGCGGCCGCATCCAGGTGGTGTTCCTGCGGAACTACCGGGTGTCGCTGGCGGAGAGGATCTTCCCCGCTGCCGACCTCTCCGAGCAGATCTCCACCGCCGGCAAGGAGGCCTCCGGCACCGGCAACATGAAGTTCGCCATGAACGGTGCGCTCACCATCGGGACCCTCGACGGCGCCAACGTCGAGATCCGCGACGCGGTCGGGCCGGAGAACTTCTTCCTCTTCGGGCTGACCGTGCCCGAGGTTCGGGAGCTGCGGAGGAAGGGCTACGCCCCCTGGGACGTGTACCGCTCGAACCCCGAACTGAAGGCGGTCGTGGACGCCATCGCCTCGGGCGTCTTCTCGCCGGGAGAGCCTCGCCTGTTCCAGCCGGTGGTGGACTCGCTCCTGAACGGCGGGGACACGTACCTGGTCCTCGCCGACTTCGCCGCCTACGTGGCGGAGCAGGAGGTCGTCTCCCACGCCTACCTCGACTACGAGCGCTGGACGCGGATGGCCATCCTCAACGTGGCGCGCACCGGGGTCTTCTCCTCCGACCGGACCATCCGCCAGTACGCGGAGGAGATCTGGAAGGTGGGGCCGATCCCGGTCGGCTAGCGGCGGCGCCCGGCCCGGGTCCGGCCAGGGCGGGAGGGGGCGGCCGCCCTCGCCGAGCGCCGCCCACCCGCCGCCCAGCCGAAGCGCTCCAGCGAGACGCGCCCGCGCTCGTCGAACGCCACGCCCTCCCGCTCCAGCAGGGCGCGCTGAACGGCGGCCCCCATCGGGTCGAGGATGGAGACGGCCGCGAAGCCGCGCGGACGCGTGCCGAGCACGCGCTGCCAGGGGATGGCGTGCCGGGTGCCGCGCAGCGCGGCGAGAGCGAAGCCGACCTGGCGGCCGGCCCGGGGCTTGCCGGCGCGCAGCGCCACCTCGCCGTAGGTGGTGACGCGGCCCCGCGGGATGCGCCGGACGACCCGGTAGTAAGGGAGCCAGCCGCCGGGGACATGGGCCAATGGAAGCATCCCTTCAGGGGCCTGGTCTGCTTTCCCTTTACAGCCCCGGCGCGGACATTACGCTCTCGACATGACCCGTGCATCCCTCGCGCTCGTCGCCGCCGCCGCGCTCTCCGGCTGCGGCATCCAGTCCATCCCCCAGGCCGACAACGCCGTCGCCGGCGCCTGGGCCGAGGTCCAGAACCAGTACCAGCGCCGCGCCGACCTGGTCCCGAACCTGGTCGAGACCGTGAAGGGCTACGCCTCCCACGAGAAGGAGACCCTGGAGGCGGTCATCGCCGCCCGCGCCCGCGCCACCCAGGTCCAGATCAAGGTGGACGAGCTGACCCCGGAGAACATGAAGAAGTTCGAGGAGGCACAGGGCGCGCTGCAGAGCGCGCTGGGGCGGCTGCTCGCCGTCGCCGAGGCCTACCCGCAGCTCAAGGCCAACGAGAACTTCCGCGACCTGCAGGTGCAGCTCGAGGGCACCGAGAACCGCATCGGCACGGCGCGCCGCCGCTACATCCAGACCGTCCAGGAGTTCAACAACCTCGTCACCGTGCCACCGACCAGCTTCACCAACAGTCTGCTCTACCACAAGCAGGCGAAGGCCCAGTTCACCGCCACCACGCCCGGCGCCGAGCAGGCCCCCAAGGTGAAGTTCTAGCCGGGCGGCCGGACGGAGCCCCGTGACGCACGCCCGCCTCGCGGCCGGACTTCTCGGCCTCGCCGTGGCGTCGCTCGCCGCGGCCGAGATCGCGGTGCCGCCGCTCTCCGGCCCGGTGGTGGATCGGGCCGGGCTCCTGGACGCCCGGTCGACCCAGCGCCTCGAGGGACTGGCGCGCGCCGCCCGAGCCCAGGAGGGCGGGCAGGGGCCGCAGCTGCAGTACCTCATCGTCCGCACCACCGACGGGGAGTCCATCGAGGACTTCTCGATGCGGGCCGCCGAGGCCTGGAAGATCGGCACGCGCGGCAAGGACAACGGCGTGCTGGTGGTGGTGGCGAAGGACGACCGGAGGGTCCGCATCGAGGTGGGCGGCGGCGTCGAGGGGGGCCTCACCGACGCCCAGGCGGGGCGCATCATCCGCAACACCATCACCCCCGCCTTCCGCGAGGGGCGCTTCGGCGAGGGGCTCTACGCTGCCGGGCAGCAGATCCTCGGGGCGCTGGGCGCGCTCCCGCAGGGCCTGGCCGAGCCGCGCCGGGCCGATCGCCGCGAGGTCCCCATCCCAGTCGTCGGCCCGCTGCTCGGGTTGCTCATGGCGCTGGGCGCGCCGGCCATCTTCCTCCTCATCGCCTTCTTCGCGGTGGCGCGGCTCCTCGGTGGCTCGCGCGGCCGCGCGCGGGGCCGCGGCCCCTGGGACCGCTGGGGCGGCGGGTTCGGAGGCGGCGGCTTCGGGGGTGGGGGTGGCGGCGGCTGGA
>Ga0209253_10000528_pt1 | contig 33090 bp, 26 predicted proteins | sample FrelakmetBRP12BR_FD_187145 | JGI IMG/M metagenome (GOLD analysis project Ga0209253, IMG submission 187145) | Freshwater lake sediment microbial communities from the University of Notre Dame, USA, for methane emissions studies - BRP12 BR (SPAdes)... | ecosystem: Environmental > Aquatic >... | reverse complement strand
GTCGAACAGGGCAAGTTGCATGGTCGCCGCTAATTTTCGTCGCTTTCGTCCGCTGTCGATCGAGCGGCCGGTGCAGCCACGCATCATGCCCGAGGGCGAGAAGCAGAAACCGGCAAGACCGCGCACGGCACGAAAAGCAGCCAAGAACGGTGGGATTCAGGCGCGGTGCCGACATCGGTTATGGTTGCAGCGGCCCGCGACAGGCTCGGCATCACGAGCCGGTTCGCGCGACACGCTGCAACTCCACGGCAAGAATGAAACAGAAACCCAGTGCCGACGGCCGGCCCGACGAGGGCGGCGTCCTGACCTACCCTTGCGGTGAGCCGCCGGCCAACGGCCACGGCCGCGAAGTCGCGCCGGGCGTGTTGTGGTTGCGCATGCATCTGCCGTGGGCGCTGGCGCACATCAACCTGTACGCCATCGCCGACGGCGACGGCTGGGCGCTGGTCGACACCGGCGCGCAGACGCGCGAGGCGCTGGCCGGCTGGACACGGCTGCTGGCCGCACCCGATGCATTCGCGGGCCAGCGGCTGACGCGCGTGTTCGTCACGCACATGCACCCCGACCATGTCGGCATGGCCGGCTGGTTGACGCGGCGTTTCGATTGCCGCCTGTGGATGACGCGGCTCGAGTACCTGACCTGCCGCTCGCTGGTGGCCGACACCGGCCGCGAGGCGCCCGACGACGCGATCCGCTTCTATCGGCGCGCCGGCTGGGGCGACGAGGCGATCGAAACCTATCGCGTGCGCTTCGGCGGTTTCGGCCGCGTCGTGCATGCGCTGCCCGACAGCTTCCGGCGGTTGCGCGACGGCGAGGTGGTGCGCATCGGCTCGCACGACTGGCGCGTGATCGTCGGCAACGGCCACTCGCCCGAACATGCCTGCCTGCTGTGCGACGAGCTCAAGCTGTTGATCTCGGGCGATCAGGTGTTGCCGAAGATCTCGTCGAACGTGTCGGTGTTCCCGACCGAGCCCGACGCCGACCCGCTGGCCGACTGGATCGCCTCGATCGCCAACTTGCGTGCCACGGTCGGCAATGACGTGCTGGTGCTGCCCTCGCACGGCGAGCCGTTCGGCGGCCTGCACGCACGGCTCGAGCGATTGGCCTCGGGCCACCACAAGAGCCTGACACGGCTGCGGCGCACGCTGGCCGAACCGAAGCGAGCGATCGACGTGTTCGGCGCGCTGTTCGCGCGTCCGATCGAGGGGCCCGAGCTGCTCGGCATGGCCACCGGCGAGAGCCTGGCGCATCTGAACCATCTGGTCGCGCTGGGCGATGCGGTGCGCGAGATTGGCGGAGACGGAGTGGCCCGCTACCAACTGACTCCGTAGGTACCGTGGGTCGGGGCGGGCATCGTTTGTCCGGTGCCTAGGGAAGTCCCGGCGCTGAAATCGGTCTGCGAACAGGCATGCTTGGTGCCGCTGCAACCTGAGCCGATCCGTGGCCTTCCTGCAACTCCTGATTTCGGGCATCTCGCTGGGCTGCATCTATGCGCTCATCGCGCTCGGCTTCGTGCTCATCTACAAGGCCACCGAGACCGTCAATTTCGCGCAGGGCGAGCTGATGATGCTGGGCGCCTTCGCGGGACTGGCGCTGATGCAGATCGCCCATCTGCCGTTCCTGGTGGCGGCGGCGCTCGCGATCATCGCGATGGCGGCATTCGGCGTCTTGCTCGAACGCGTGGCGATCCGCCCCATCCTCGGGCAGCCGCAGTTCACGATCGTGATGTTGACGATCGGCCTCGGCTATGTGGCGCGCGGGCTGATGTCGATGTTGCCCAGCTACGGCTCGGACACGCATTCGTTGCCTACGCCCTACAAGGACCAGGTGTGGAACGTCGGCGCGCTGGTGCTCAGCGTCGAGCAGGTCGTGGTGATCGTGGTCACCATCGTGCTTTGCCTGCTGCTGTACCTGATGTTCAGCCGCAGTCGCCTGGGCATCGCGATGCAGGCCAGCTCGCAGAACCAGCTGGCTGCGTACTACATGGGCATTCCGGTCCAGCAGCTCAACGGGCTGGTCTGGGGGCTGTCGGCGGCGGTGGCCACGATCGCCGGGCTGCTGCTGGCGCCGTTCACCTTCGTGCACGTGAACATGGGCATCATCGGGTTGAAGGCGTTTCCGGCGGCGGTCGTGGGCGGATTCGGCAGCCTGCCCGGCGCGGTGGTCGGCGGGCTGATCATCGGCCTGGTCGAGGCGATCTCCGGCCGCTACTTTGCCGAGGGCTTCAAGGACATCGCCGCCTACGTCGTGGTGCTGGTCATGCTGGTGATCAAGCCCAACGGCCTGTTCGGCGGCTCGGCACGCAAGAAAGTCTGAGATGACTCCCCCCCAAAGCGGCTTCGCCGCCGACCACGCACTCGCAGAGCTCGGGCGGTTCGCGAGGCGTACAGGCCTGCGCAGGCAGGCCTGTACGTCCACGCTCACCCCCCTAGGGGGGCGACGCCAGTGGCCCGGCAGAGCCGGATCCACGGCGTCCGCTTGGTTATGCCCGAGTCCTGTATCGACTGTGGCACGGGCCGCGATGGACAACTGACGTGCGCTTCATCTTCAAGACCGACTACGCGCAGGACATCCGCCTTATCAAGCATGGCGGGCAGGCGTTCTGGTACGGGTTTCTGATGCTCGCGATGCTGGTGGCGCCGGCGGTCGTGGGCGACTACTGGCTCACGCAGCTGAGCTTCATCCTCATCTACTCGATCGCCGGGCTCGGGCTGATGGTGCTGGCCGGCTTCACCGGGCTGGCCTCGCTCGGGCACGCGGCGTTTCTCGGTGTCGGCGCGTACACGCACGTGTTCCTGCTCGGCATCGGCTGGCCCTTCCTGCTGTCTCTGTCGTGCGCGGCGGCGCTGTCGGCCGCGGTCGGTGTGATCGTCGGCCTGCCGGCGCTGCGCGTGAAGGGCATCTACCTCGCCATCGCGACGCAGGCCTTCGGCTTCATCGTCGAGGAGGTGCTGGCGCGCTGGGAAAGCGTGACCGGCGGCAACGCAGGACGCACCGTGCCGGGTGTCGTGCTCTTCGGTTGGGAACTGGGGTCCGGCGAGGGCTTCTACTATCTGTGCCTGGTGTTGTGCATCGTGGCGACGCTGGGGGTGCTGAATCTCGTGCGCTCGGGCACCGGCCGCGCATTCATCGCGATCCGCGACTCCGAGATCTCGGCGCAAAGCATGGGCATCGGCATCGCCCAGTACAAGACGCTGGCCTTCGCGATCTCGGCCGCGCTGACCGGCCTGGCCGGTGCGCTGTATGCGCACAAGCTGCGCTTCATCTCGCCCGACCAGTTCGGTGCGCTGCAGTCGATCGAGCTGCTGCTGTTGGTGGTGGTGGGCGGCCTGGGCTCGGTGCACGGCGCTTTCCTCGGCGCCATCTTCCTGATCGCGATGCCGCAACTGATAGCGGTGAGCAAGGACTGGCTGCCTGCGGCGATCGGCCAGGCCACCGGCCTGCAGGGGCTGGTGTACGGGTTGGTGTTGGTCAGCATCGTGCTGTTCGAGCCGATGGGCATCTACGGCCGGTGGCTGAAGCTGCGCACCTTCTTCCAGCTGTTCCCGTTCTACCGGCGCGGCATGTTCAAGCGCCAGAAGTCGTTCACCAAGTCGGATCGACTGAGATGAGCAACGACATCTTGCTTTCGGCGCGCGACCTTTCGGTCCGCTTCGGCGGCGTGCTGGCCGTCAACAAGGTGAGTTTCGACGTGCGGCGCGGCGAGGTGTTCACGCTGATCGGACCGAACGGCGCCGGCAAGACCACCGTCTTCAACCTGATCAGCCGCATCTACGAACCCACCACGGGCGAGATCGAGTTCGAGGGGCATACGCTGACGAAGTTGCCGGCGCATCGGATCGCGGCGCTCGGCATCGCGCGCACGTTCCAGAACATCGAGCTGTTCGAGAACGCCTCGGTGCTGCAGAACCTGCTGATCGGGCACCATGTGCATCAGTCGAGCGGATTCTGGAGCAACCTGTTCTTCACGCCGGCCGCGTGGCGCGCCGAGCGCGAGGCGCGCACCGAGGCCGAGCGCGTGATCGACCTGCTCGACCTGCAGCGCTACCGCGACTCGCTGGTGCATGGCTTGCCCTACGGCGTGCGCAAGGTGGTCGAGGTAGCGCGCGCGCTGTGCATGGGCCCGAAGCTGCTGCTGCTCGACGAACCGTCGTCGGGCCTGAACGTCGAGGAAACCGAGGACATGGCCTGGTGGATCCGCGATATCCAGGGGCTCGGCATCACGGTGCTGATGGTCGAACACGACATGAGCCTGGTATCGCGCGTCAGCGACCGCGTGATGGCGATGACCCAGGGCGAGGTGCTGGCCGTCGGCACACCGGCCGAGGTGCAGTCGCACCCCGGTGTGATCGAGGCCTACCTGGGTTCGACCGACGACCTGTCGTCGTTGCGCAGGACGACAGTCCCCGCTGCAGGTGGTGGAGCGCAGGCATGAGCCAGCCGAACCAGTCCGACGAATTGCTGGTTCTCGCCAACGTCGAGAGCGCGTACGGCCCGATCCGCGCGATCCGCGGCGTCAGCCTCAAGGTGCGCAAGGGCGAGATCGCCACCGTGCTCGGCAGCAACGGCGCCGGCAAGAGCACGATCCTGAAGACGATCTCGGGTGTGCTCGATCCGAACCGTGGCACGGTGCACTTCAAGGGCGAGGACATCACGGCGCGCGACCCGGCCGAGATCGTGCGCCGTGGCTTGGTGCATGTGCCCGAGGGGCGCGAGGTGTTCCCGCTGCTGTCGGTGCGCGAGAACCTGGTGATGGGCGGCTATACCCGCAAGGATCGCGACGGCCTGGCGCGCGACCTGGAGCTGGTGTACGGCTACTTCCCGATCCTCAAGGAGCGCGCGTCGCAGGACGCGGGGCTGCTGTCGGGCGGCCAGCAGCAGATGCTGGCGATCTCGCGTGCGCTGATGGGTGCGCCCGAACTGATTCTGCTCGACGAACCGAGCCTGGGCCTGAGTCCCAAGCTGACGCGCGAGATCTTCGAGATCGTGGTGCGTATCAACCGCGAACGCGGCGCGACGATCCTGCTGGTCGAGCAGAACGCCAACATGGCGCTCAACGCCGCCGACTACGGCTATGTGCTCGAGAACGGCCGCATCGTCATGGAAGATAGTTGCGACAAGTTGCGCGAGAAGGAAGACATCCGCGAGTTCTACCTCGGCATGAAGGAAGCCGGCGTGCGCGGCGAGCGACGCTGGAAGAAGAAGAAGATGTGGAGGTAGGGCGGTCGCGATTCACGCGGCGCCGCTGTCCGCCGTGAACCCCACCGTCTGCGCCAGCACCAGTTGCTGATTGGGCCCAAGGCCCATGGCCTGCGACAGCGCGGTGCGGTCGAACCAGGCCCGGATCACGGTGCCGAGACCCGCCGACGCACAGTACAGGTACACGTTCTGCGCCATCGCGCCGGCGGCGGCGTAGGCGTAGGCCTCGCGCTGACCGGCGGGCACCAGCGGCATCGCCGAGTGGTCGGCGACGTACACCAGGTCGAGCGGCGCGGTATCGACGAAGTCCTGGTATCCGGTGACGCGACGCACGTCGCTGGCCGTCACGAGCTGCAGCCTGTGCGAGGTCGGCTCGTAGCGGTACAGGCCTTCGGGCAGCGCGACGTAGACAGTGACCTCCTGCGAGTTCATCGCGCTCGGCGCAGTGCGCCCGCCGAGCTCGTGGCGGTTGATGCCGGCCGCGGCCCACAGCAGCTCGGACAGCGTCTTCGCCGGCAATGCGCGCGGGTCGAATTCGCGTTGCGACTGGCGCAGCCGCAGCGCCTCCATCAGCGGCATTCCGCCGCCGAGTTTCGGGCGCGGCAGCTTGCGCATCGCGGCCGCGTCGCCGATCGGCGGCTGGGCCTTCAACTGGCCCATCAGCCCGAGTGCGAGCTTGGTCAACGTGTTCATCGTGTGGTCCTCGAGACATTGCGGCTGCCGGCGTCATGCCGCCGAGGGCAGCGCTCGCCGCGCCTGCAACAGCAGCGCGCCCAGGCCGGCGAGCAGCGCGGCGAGCGCGATCAGCCAGCCAAGCCATGGCACCCAGCCTGCCAGCGCCAGCAGCACCAGCGCGAGCGCGGCCGCCGCGATACGCCAGCCCATGCTGGACGCGCCGGCCGGCCGCAGCCGCCGCAAACCCCAGTCTCCCAGGCCGATACCGGCGCTGACATAGCCCACCGGCAGCAGCGCCAGGTACAGCGCGGTCAGCAGCAGGCCGAGCGGGATTCCGATCAGCGTGATGAACGCGATCAGCGCCGCGAACGGCGTGCAGACGAGCAGCACGAAGCCCAGCAATACGCTCAGGCCCGGGCGCTCGCTCAGCGTCTGCGCGACGTTGGCATAGAAGCGGGGCAACGCGGCCAGCAATGCCGCTGCGAGCACGATCAGACCGATCGTCCACACCCAGCCGAAGCCGCGTGCACGGAATCTCGGCCCGTCGTGGCGATCGTCCGGTTTGCGGGCATCGTCGCCGCGGCCGAGCGCGGGCATCAGCGGCTCGATGCCGCCTGCCACCTGCGCCGCCGGGTCCTGCCTGAGGGTCTCGTTGCTGCTGTAGCGCAGCTTGCCGGCGATGCGCGCGTTGGGGCCGAGTTCGAGGTGCCCGGACGTGGCCAGCACGTCGCCGCCGACCGGACCGTCGATGAACACGCGGCCACCCGCCGCCTGTACGTGGCCGCCGACGCGTCCCTGCAGTCGCACCTGGCCACCGGCGATCGACAGGTTGCCGCTGACTTCGGCCTTCGTGCCGAGCTCGGTCTGGCCGCCGGCCGCGCGCAGGTTGCGGCCCACCTTGCCGTTGATCGTCAGTTGTCCTCCCGCCGCGTAGATCGAGCCGGCGACATCGACCCCCAGGCGCACCTTGCCCCCGGCGACGACCGCATCGCCGCTGACCGGCGCATCGACGTCGATGCTGCCGCCCATCGCGATCAGGTCGCCGGTGACGGGCTGGTCGACCGTCACCGAGCTGCCGGCGATGAAGAGGTCGCCGCCGAGACGGCGCTGCGCGCCACCCATCGGGCTGTCGACGTCGGCGGCTCCCGCCGAGCCGATGGCCAACCCACACAACGCACTGAGACCGAGACTTCGCCACATGATGGTTCGCGCCGGCCGAACCGGCGGGAAGTTACCGAACACGACGCTATGCCGATCGCGACACCGTGCATTGACGCGGGTCAATGGGCGGTGGCCCCCGTGCTGACTATGCTCAGCGATCGCCTGCGCCGGCGCAGCCGGACGCGCGATCTGCGTGGAGGTTCGATGCTCAAGCGTTTCGTCGGGGCAGGGTTGCTCATTGGTTCGATGGCCTCGGTCCCGGCCTTTGCGCAGTCGGCCCCAGGGCCCGGTATCTCGCGCGGCGCGCTGTTGTACTCGACCCATTGCGTCTCGTGCCACAACGCGCAGGTGCATTGGCGCGACGCCAAGGTCGTGAAGGACTGGCCCGGCCTGAAGGCCGAAGTGCGCCGTTGGCAGACTGGCGCAAGGCTCGCCTGGGGCGAAGAAGACATCGGCGAGGTGGCCCGACATCTGAACGCGTTGTACTACGGTTTCGTCGAGCCGCAGGCGCGATGGACTGTGCCGGGCGATCCGGCGCCGCGCGGACGGCTCTAGCGTCGACAGGCGCTAGAACAATTCCAGCATCACCGGCTGGTGGTCGGAAGCGTCGGTGTTCATGTCGACTTCCAGCGCGCGAACACGCGACTCGAGACCGGCGCTGACGAACATGAAGTCGAAGGTCGATGGCGGCCCGGGCCATTGCTGCTTGTCGAAGACGCCCACGGTGGGTACGTGCGGCGCATTCGGATGCGCCTGGCGCCAGGCGTCGCGCAGCGGCGGCGTCGAGTCGTCGAACGGCTCCTGGATGCGCGCGTATTCGGGCGCCTCGGGTCCGAAGTTGAAGTCGCCGGTCCATACCGTGGCCGCCGCGCGCGGCTGGTGGTCGAACGGGCCGTCCGACGCGTTGCCTGGGCGCGGGTGGCGCGCCTGAGCTACCGCCTCGCGGTGCAACTCGCGCAGGCGTTCGACCTGCGCGGCGCGCTGGGTGGCCGAGTAGTACTCGAGGTGCGTGGTCACGACGCGCAGCGGGCCGATGTCGGTGTCGATCGTCGCCTCGATCGCGACGCGCTGCATGCTCAGCACCGCCGGGTCGTTCGGCCATGGCAGCAGGTGGCGCATGACGGTGCCCACCGGCAGGCGCGAGAACAGCATGTTGCCGAAGCGGCGCCGCTCACGCGGGCCGCCCGAGGTGTCGGTCGCCACGCCGGCGATCGCGGTGAACCTTTCCAGGCGTTGCGCGAGGGCGGCAAACTGGTCGCTGCCGTCGTGACCCGGCAACTCCGGATAGCCGTCGGCTACCTCCTGCAGACACAGCACGTCGAAATCGGCCAGGCGGTGCGCACGATCGACGATGCGATCCAGGTCGACGCGGCCGTCGACGCCGCGTCCCCATTGGATGTTCCAGCTGATGAGCTTCATGTCGCCGCAGACCGGTATGCCGCCCCGGCATCGGTTCGCGAACTCGTCCGGCCTGCGCTCAACGTTGCGGCCGAATCCGATACAGGGCGTTGTTGCGGTCTGCCGTGAAGTAGATGTTGCCCTCGGCATCGACCGTCACGCCGGTGGCCACGCCGGGCGGCGGCAGACCCGGGCTGGCGCTTAGTCCGATCGGCAGCCGTTCGGCCACCGTGCGGCGCTGGCCGTTGGCCGGATCGATCTCGGTCAGCTTGCCGGCGGCCGACTCAGCGACGATGAAACTGCCCCACGGCGTCTGCGCCACACCCTCGGGCAGCGCGAGTCCCGAAGCGACTTCGGTCTTCGTGCCGTCGGCGAGGTTCACGCGCGTGAGCCTTCCGGCGGCCTCTGTCACGTAGAGAGCGCCGTCGCGGCCGAGCGCCATTTGCACCGGGCCCGCCAGGCCGCTGGTCACGACACGCCGCGTCTTGTAGTCGGCGCCGCTGGCCTGCGTGATGCTGCCGGGGGCGATCTCGGCGACCAGCAGGCTGCCGTCTTCCATCGGCAGCACGTCGTACGGCGCGTTCCAGCCATGCAGGTTGGCGATCGTCTTCTGCGTTGCGCGGTCGAGCACCTGCACCCAGCCGGTGAACCACGACGAAATTGCGATCTGCTTGCTCGACACGCCCACTGCGAATGGGTACTCCATGTCGGAATCCGTGGCGTGCATGCGCTTCACATCGGTCACCGCACCGGTCGCGAGGTTGACGCTGCGAAAGGCGAAGATGTCGGCCACCCACAAGGTGTTGCCTGCGACCTTGACGCCCGAGGGGACCGCGAGCTTGCCGCTGGTCAGCACGCGCACCGCGCCGGTGGCCGGGTTGTAGGCCTCGATCGAGTTGTCGGCCATGTTCGACACGTAGACCGTGCCGTCGGACGCGACGGCCAGGTTGTCGAGCGCCGGCTTCAGTGTCGCGACGACGGCCTTGCGGCCGGTGGCGAGCTCGACGCGCGCCAGCTCGCCGGTCGCGGTGTCGACGACATAGAGGTTGCCCTTGCCGTCGAGGTTGGCCGCGGCGGGCGTCTTGAACTCACGGTTGATGACGGTGACCGCGCCGTTGGCCGGGTCGATCCTCACCACCGAGTTCTTGAACCACAGCGGGCCGTAGAGCATGCCATCGGGGCCGACCTCGAAGCCGTTGAAGCCGCCCAGATCCTTGGCGATCTGGCGCGGGGCCTTCACACCGGCGGGGTCGAGCTCCCACAGCGCATCGCCGAGGAACACCTGCGACGCATACAGTTTGCCGTTGCGCCGGTCGAAGTCGAGCGAGTTCAGGCCCGGCAGATCCTTGGCCACCACGCGCATCGGCGCCGTGTCGCTGTCGCGCATGCGCACCATGCCCATCAGGTAGTTGGTCCAGGCCATCTCGCCCTTCGGTCCGATCGCGATGTCGTCGGCCTGTCCCTCGGGCCCGCCGACCAGGATCTTCGCCGCGCCGCTGGTGCGGTCGACCTCCCAGATCGCGTTGCCGACCACGCTGCCGGCGAGCAGGCGGCCCCGCGCATCGACCGCGAGACCGTGCACGCCGGTGAAGCTCGATGGCGCGACCAGAGCCTCGGGGGCACCCCAGCCCGCCGGGCGTTGCGGTGGTGTGGGCGTCGTGCCGCAGGCGGCCAGCGCGAGCGCGAGCATCAGACCAAGGCCGCAGCGGGTATGGTGCATCGAAGTCTCCTTGATCGATTCCTGGAACGCCGTACTCTACGCGCGTGCAGGCGCGTGCATGGCAGTGCAAATACCCATCCGCTCGCGAAGGCAGCTCGCCGCGCCGCCGCGGAGTGACGTCACTGTCCGATCGAATGCAGGATCGCGTTGTTGACCGCATAGATGCGGCCGTCCGGCCCGATCGCCGTGGGCGTATACGATTGGGCGTAGCCGCTGTTCAGCGCGATGCGCTCGGTGAAGCTGTTGCTCGGTAGGTGCCAGCGGTAGAGCACGCCGTCCTCGTTGTTGATCAGGACCGAGTTCGTCAGCGGATCGACAGCCGCGGTGTTGATGCACCACTCCGTCACACCGCCGGACCATCCCGGGTCTGGCGTGGGGCTGAGCGCGGTGAGGACCTCCCTCATCACCTGCACGGTGGGCGCGATCGCGTCGTCCTGCGATTGCGCCGGGTCCAGCACCGCGACCCGGTTCAGCCCATCGCCGCTGCCGACGCCGCCGTAGTTGTTGTACTTGGTGAGCAACAGGTAGCTCGAGGGCCCGGTGTAGGCGGGCAGCATCGTGGCCGGCACGATCGACGGCGTGTTGTCCCAGCCGAAGGAGCCCGGCGTGCGTGTCTGCGTGAGCGTCGCGTTGAAGTGCAGCATCCAACCGCGAAAGTTGTGTACCGGTGCATTGGCCTCGAGCACGCCGACGAAGACGTCGCCGTCCGGGCCCACGGCGGGCGACGATGTGGCGTCGTCGCTCACCCAGGCCGGCGTGCCGCTGGCCGGGTCGAGCAGCGCGGTCCGGGTGCGGGTGGCCAGCGTGGCGCTGTCGAGCGCGAGCAGCGCACCGCGCGGGCGGGCGCCGCCGGCCGACGACGAATTCACCACCACGTACAGCGTGCCCTCGTCGGCCGATAGCGCCGGTGCACTGTTGGTCTGCAGCTGGATCAACGCGGCGTCGCTCGCAGCGTCGGTCGCGCGGATCCAGCTGGCCGCGCCGTCGGCGGCCACACGCGCGATGCCGCCGGCGAGCCCCGCCGGGTTGGCACCGCTGACGCTGAATCCGAAGTACACATTGCCCCGGCTGTCGGTGGTGAGCGGCGTGTTGATGAACACCGTGGCGTCGTAGGTCGCGGCGTCGGCCTGGTAGGCGGCCGCGCCATAGAACACCTGCGTGCCGACGGTGCCCGTGTCGGCATCCGGGTCGTCGCGCACCAGCAGGCGTCCGCCCGAGGCGGGCATCACCAGCCTTGGCGGCGCGTTCGGGCTCGCCGAGGCAGCCAGCACCGGGTTGAAGCTCGGGATCCAGCGGTGCGCCGGCAGTCGGTAGTCGCTGGCCAGCGTCCACTTCACGACGCCGTTGGCGCCGATGCGGGCCTCGACGCGAAAGCCACCGTTGGCGCCGGTCTTGACCGGCACGATCACCGTGTTGCGGCGCGTGATCACCGGCGAGCCGTAGTGCGTGAGCAGCGCGCCACCCGATGAATACTGCGGCGCCAGATCCATCGGTGCCTGCCAGTAGATGCGCAAGAGCGACTGAGCCGCGATTTCGCCGATCGCGCTGTGCTGGGCATTGCGCGCAAAGCCCCACCAGGCCGGCCCGTCGACGGGCACGACCACCGGCGGCGGCAGCGTCGGCCCCGGGTCCGGCGCGGGAGAATCACCGCCGCCGCAGGCCAGCAGCGTTGCGGCGGCGGCCCAGGCTATGAAAGCCCTAGCGCCGAACATCGACCACCGTGCGCCCGCGCACCTGGCCTTCGAGCAGCCCCGGTGCATAGGCGATGGCCTCGCTGAGACCGATCTCGACCGTCATCGCCTCGAGCTTCTTCAGGTCCAGATGCCTGGCCATCAATGCCCAGGCCTGCGTGCGCAGGGCGTTGGGCACCAACACGCTGTTGATGCCGTACAGCGTCACGCCGCGCAGGATGAACGGCATCACCGTGGTCGGGAAGTCGCCGCCCTGCGCCAGGCCGCAGGCTGACACCGCGCCATAGAAGCGCGTCTGCGCGCAGGCGTTGGCCAGCGTGTGGCTGCCCACCGTGTCGACCACGCCGGCCCACACCTCCTTCTGCAGCGGCTTGCCTGCCTGCGACAGCGTGTTGCGATCGACGACGCGCGCGGCGCCCAGGCCGTGCAGGTAGTCCGACTCCTGCGGCCGGCCGGTGGACGCGACGACGGTGTAGCCCAGGCCCGCCAGCAGCGCCACCGCGACCGAGCCCACGCCGCCCGCCGAGCCGGTGACCAGCACCTCGCCGTCGCCGGGCTTGATGCCGTGGCGCTGCAGTGCCATCACGCACAGCGCCGCGGTGAAGCCGGCGGTGGCGATGCTCATCGCCGAACGGGTGGTGAACGGCGCGGGAATGCGCAGCAGCCAGCCGGCGTCGAGCCGTGCCTTCTGCGCCAGGCCGCCCCAATGGTTCTCGCCCAGGCCCCAACCGGTGACAACGACCTTGTCGCCTGGCTTCCACTCGGCGCTGCGGCTCGATTCGACGGTGCCGGCCAGGTCGATGCCCGGCACCAGCGGCCAGCTGCGCACGATGGCGCCGCGGCCGGTGATGGCCAGTGCATCCTTGAAATTCAGCGTCGAATACTCGACCGCCACGGTCACGTCGCGGTCGGGCAGGCGCGACTCGTCGAGGTCGATCAATTCGGCGCGGGTCTTCTTGTCTTCAGCCTGCGACAGCAGTATGGCCTTGAACATCGCGGAATCCTCCTCTCAACACGGGCGCTCGGCCCAGCGCCTAATGATCGCATGCAGCGCATCGAGCCCGTCGGTCAGCGCCGCCGGGCCGGGCTGCAGAATCAGCGGCGACTTGATTTCGTGCAACTCGCCGTCGCGCACGGCGGGGACCGCGCTCCAGCCCGGCCGCGCGGCCACGCGCTCGGGCCGGAACTTCTTGCCGCACCAGGAGCCGATGATGATGTCCGGCGCGGCGCGCACGATCTCCGTGGCATCGGCGACGATGCGGTCCTTGCCCAGGCTGGCAGCGGCGCGCTGCGGAAAGATATCGTCGCCACCGGCGATTCCGATCAGCTCGCTGACCCAGCGGATCGCGCTGATCGGCGGCTCGTCCCATTCCTCGAAGTACACCCTGGGCCGGCGCGGCAAGGCGGCCGCGGCCGCACGCACCGCATCGAGCCGGTCGCGCAAGCGATCGCTGTAGCGTTGCGCCGCCTCGAATGCGCCGACCATCGCGCCCAGCCGCTGCACGTAGCCCAGGATCTGTTCGACCGAGCGGTGGTTCGAGATCCACACCTCGACGCCGGCCTTGATCAGCGCGGCGGCGATGTCGGCCTGGATGTCCGAGAAGCCGATCGCGAGATCGGGCTTCAACTCGAGGATGCGGTCGATCCGGGCCGTGGTGAACGCGCTGACGCGCGGCTTTTCCTGGCGCGCACGCGACGGGCGCACCGTGAATCCCGAGATACCGACGATGCGCCGCTCTTCGCCGAGCGCGTACAGCACCTCGGTCGGTTCCTCGGTCAGGCAGACGATGCGCTCGGGCAGGGCGGGCATGGCGCCCACTCTATCGCCATCGCACTGCGCACCCTGCACCGCGCCCCGATCGGCGTCGCGAAGGACCGGCCTGCGCATCGCCGAACCGCTCGCGCCGGTGAATTCGAAATTGCCGGTCAGCTCGGCCGACCACCGGGCCACTGCGGTACATTCTTGCGTCATGGAGACAGGTTGCAGCAGATCGGGCGCGATGGCAGGCCGGCCGCATCGGCGCGAGCGCGCCACGTCGGGCCGCTGCACCGCCCGACCATGAGCACCGACACGATCCTCGAGACCCGCGGGCTGACCAAGGAGTTCAAGGGTTTCGTCGCCGTCAGCAACGTCAACCTGCGTGTGGCGCGCGGGACGATCCACGCGTTGATCGGCCCCAACGGCGCGGGCAAGACGACCTGCTTCAACCTGTTGACCAAGTTCCTGCCGCCTTCGGCCGGCTCGATCGTCTTCAACGGCCACGACATCACACACGAGCGGCCGGCGCAGATCGCACGGCGCGGCGTGATCCGTTCGTTCCAGATCTCCGCCACCTTCCCGCACCTGACGGTGCTGGAGAATGTGCGCGTGGCCCTGCAGCGCGGGCTGGGGTCCTCGTATCACTTCTGGAAGTCCGAGCGCTCGCTTGACGAACTCGTGCCGCGTGCGATGGACCTGCTGCGCACCGTCGGGCTGGAGGAGATGGCCGATGCGATCACGGTGGAACTGCCGTACGGGCGCAAGCGCGCGCTCGAGATCGCCACCACGCTGGCGATGGACCCGCAGCTGATGCTGCTCGACGAGCCGACCCAGGGCATGGGACACGAGGACGTCGACCGCGTGACCGAGCTGATCAAGCGGGTGTCGGCCAACCGCACCGTGCTGATGGTCGAGCACAACATGAACGTGGTGGCGAAGATCGCCGACGTCATCACCGTCATGCAGCGCGGCCAGGTGATCGCCGAAGGCCCGTACGCGACGGTGTCGAAGAATCCGCAGGTGCTCGAGGCCTACATGGGCAGCGCGGACGCCGAGTTGCAGGGCGCACATGGCTGAACACGCTGAATTCCTGCGGCTCGCAGGCCTGCACGCCTTCTACGGCGAGTCGCATATCCTGCACGGCGTCGACCTGACGGTCAATCGCGGCGAGGTCGTGACCCTGCTCGGCCGCAACGGCGCCGGCCGAACGACCACGCTGAAGAGTATCCTCGGCCTGGTCGGGCGGCGCAGCGGCTCGATCGTGATCAACGGACGCGAAGCCGTGGCGCTGCCGCCGCACCGGATCGCGCAGCTCGGCGTCGGATATTGTCCGGAGGAGCGCGGCATCTTCGCCAGCCTGTCGTGCGAGGAGAACCTGTTGCTGCCGCCGCGAGTGGCCAGCGGCGGCATGGACCTCGCCGAGATCTATGCGATGTTCCCGAACCTCGAGGAGCGCGCGGCCAGCCCCGGAGCGCGGCTGTCGGGCGGGGAGCAGCAGATGCTGGCGGTGGCGCGCATCCTGCGCACCGGCGCCAAGCTGCTGCTGCTCGATGAAATCAGCGAAGGTCTGGCGCCGGTGATCGTGCAGGCGCTGACGCGCACAATCCGCATGTTGCGCGAAAAGGGCATGACGATCGTGATGGTGGAACAGAACTTCCGCTTCGCGGCGCCGCTGGCCGACCGTTTCTACGTGATGGAGCATGGGCGCATCATCGAGCGGTTCGCCGCCGCCGAACTGCCATCGAAGACCGAATTGCTGCACGAAGTTCTGGGAGTGTGACCGGCCCAGTTGTCGTTCCGGACACTTTTGTTAGAGGAGTCACCATGAAGAAGAGGTTGTTGTCGACGCTCATTGCCGGCATGTGCGCTCTCGCCGCGCCCGTCGCGCAGGCGCAGATTTCCGACGGCGTGATCAAGATCGGCGTGATGAACGACCAGTCGGGCCTGTATGCCGACATCGCCGGGCCGGGTTCCACGCTGGCGGCGCGCATGGCGGTGGAGGACTTCGGCGCTGCCGCCAAGGGAATGAAGGTCGAGGTCGTCTTCGCCGACCATCAGAACAAGCCCGACGTCGGATCGACCATCGCGCGCACCTGGTACGACGTCGACAAGGTCGACGCGATCTTCGACGTGCCGACCTCGTCGGTGGCGCTGGCGGTGAGCCAGATCACGCGCGAAAAGGGCAAGGCCTTCCTCGTCTCGGGCGCGGCGACCTCCGACCTGACCGGCAAGGCGTGCTCGCCCAACACGATCCACTGGACCTACGACACCTGGATGCTGGCCAACGGCACCGGCAGCGCGATCGTCAAGACCGGTGGCGACTCATGGTTCTTCCTCACCGCCGACTATGCGTTCGGCCATGCGCTCGAGCGCGACACCGAGGCGGTGGTGCTGAAGTCCGGCGGCAAGGTGCTGGGCAAGGTGCGCCATCCGTTCCCCGGCACCGACTTCTCGTCGTTCCTGCTGCAGGCGCAGGCGTCCAAGGCCAAGATCATCGGCTTGGCCAACGCCGGCGGCGACACGATCAACTCGATCAAGCAGGCGGCCGAATTCGGCATCGTCAAGGGCGGCCAGAACCTGGCCGGCCTGCTGGTGTTCATCACCGACATCCACGGCATCGGTCTGCCCACCGCGCAGGGCCTGATCTTCACCGAGTCGTGGTACTGGGACCTCAACGAACCGTCGCGCGCCTGGGCCAAGCGTTTCGCCGCGGCCAACGGCAACAAGTACCCGAGCATGGTGCAGGCCGGCGTGTACTCGTCGGTGCTGCACTACCTGAAGGCGATCGAGGCGATCAAGACCGACGACGGCACCAAGGTGATCGCGCAGATGAAGGCGATGCCTACCGACGACCCGCTGTTCGGCAAGGGAACGATTCGCGCCGACGGCCGCAAGCTGCATCCCGCCTATCTGGTGGAGGTCAAGAAACCGGCCGAGTCCAAAGCACCGTACGACTACTACAAGATCCGCGCGACGATTCCCGCCGATCAGGCCTTCCGGCCGATGGATCAGGGCGATTGCCCGCTGGTGAAGAAGTGACAGGCTCGAGAAGCTGCTGAGCGGAAGGCCGGAGTCGCTGCCAGGCGGCTCCGGCACCGCGCGCAGCACGATCGCATGGAAATCTTCGGCGTTCCCGCACAAGCGCTGTTCGGCCAGCTGTTGATCGGCCTGATCAACGGTTCGTTCTATGCGTTGCTGTCGCTCGGACTGGCGGTGATCTTCGGCCTGCTGAACATCATCAACTTCACCCACGGTGCGCAGTACACGATGGGCGCATTCGTGGCCTACTTGCTTCTGAACAAGCTCGGCCTCGGTTACTGGGCGGCGCTGGTGATCGTGCCGCTCCTGGTCGGTGCCACCGGCGTCGTCATCGAACGGTTCATGCTGTCGCGGCTGTACCAACTCGATCATCTGTACGGCCTGCTGCTGACATTCGGCCTGGCGCTGATCATCCAGGGGCTGTTCCGCAACGCGTACGGCTCGTCCGGGTTGCCGTACACAATGCCCGAGCAGTTGCGCGGCGGCCAGAACCTCGGTTTCATGTTCCTGCCGAACTATCGGGTCTGGGTGATCGTGGCGTCGCTGGCGGTGTGCCTGAGCACCTGGTTCGTCATCGAGAAGACCAAGCTCGGTTCGTACCTGCGCGCGGCCACCGAAAATCCGGCGCTGGTGCAGGCGTTCGGCATCAACGTGCCGCGCATGATCACGTTGACCTACGGGTTCGGCGTCGGCCTGGCGGCGCTGGCCGGCGTGATGGCCGCGCCGATCTATCAGGTGAGCCCTCAGATGGGCGGCGACCTGATCATCGTCGTGTTCGCCGTCGTCGTGATCGGTGGCATGGGCTCGATCATGGGCTCGATCGTCACCGGCTTCAGCCTCGGCCTGATCGAGGGGCTGACCAAGGTGTTCTACCCGGAGGCATCCAACACGGTGATCTTCATCATCATGGCGATCGTGCTGCTGATCCGGCCCGCGGGCCTGTTCGGGACGCAGAAGTAGATGGCCGCAGTCCTGTCCTCCGCCGCCGGAACGCGCAACGGCCTGCAGCGTGAACGCATCGCCTTCGTCGCGATGGCGGCGGTTTTCGCCGCCGCGCCGCTGGTGGTCTATCCGCTGTTCATGATGAAGGTGATGTGCTTCGCGCTGTTCGCGTGCGCATTCAACCTGCTGATCGGCTATGTCGGCCTGCTGTCGTTCGGGCACGCGATGTTCTTCGGCATGGCCAGCTACGCCACGGCGCACGCGGCGAAGAAATGGGGCCTGACGCCCGAGCTGGCGATCCTGTTCGGCACGGCGTGCTCGGCGCTGCTCGGATTCGTCGCCGGGTCGCTCGCGATTCGGCGCCAGGGCATCTACTTCGCGATGATCACGCTGGCGCTGGCGCAGATGGTGTATTTCTTCTGCCTGCAGGTGCCGTTCACCGGCGGCGAGGACGGCATCCAGGCCGTGCCGCGCGGCCGGTTGTTCGGATGGATCGACCTCTCGCAGGTGTGGGCGATGTACACGCTCGTGCTGGTGATCTTTCTCGGCGGCTTCCTGCTGATCTACCGTGTCGTGCATTCGCCGTTCGGGCAGATCCTGAAGGCGATCCGCGAGAACGAAAGCCGGGCGATCTCGCTCGGCTACGACGTCGACAACTACAAGTTGCTGGCGTTCGTGCTGTCGGCTACGCTGGCCGGGCTGGCGGGCGCCACGAAGGCCCTAGTGTTCCAGCTCGCCTCGCTGACCGACGTGCACTGGTCGATGTCGGGCGAGGTCGTGCTGATGACGCTGCTCGGCGGGCTGGGCACCGTGTTCGGGCCGGTCGTCGGCGCGGCGATGATCATGTCGATGGAGAACTACCTGGCGCAACTCGGTGCCTGGGTCACCGTGGTGCAGGGCGTCATCTTCGTGTTGTGCGTGCTGGCGTTCCGGCGTGGGGTGGTCGGCGAGCTGATCGCGTGGCAGCACCGGCGCGAAAAGTAGTTCCCGCGCGCGCCATGCGCAGGAGGGATTGCAGCGCCCGGTTCAGAGACGGCGCGCGTCCGACGGCAGCGCGACGCCGCGACTGTCCAGCGCACTGGCCACGCTGCCGCGCGTGACATCGCCGACGATGATCTCGTTGCAGCCGGCCAGCCCGGCGCGTACGCGGTCGGTCGAACTCAATTGATCGGCCACCAGCAGCAGCACCGGCTTGCGCTCGCCGGGCAGGCGACTTTGCTCGCGCACCTCATTGCATATGCCGATCGCGTCGCCGTCGTCGGCCGTGCCCAACGCGAAGTCGACGAAAACTGCCACGAACGGCCAGGGTGCCGGCAGCGCCGGCGGCTCGCGCAACACGCGCACGCCGAAGCCGAATTTCTTCAGGAGTCCGCATAGCGGGCTGGCCGATGCATCGACCGCGCTGAGCACCAGCACCTCGGGCGCGGTCGGTGCCTTGGTCGCAGCCGGTGCCTCGGGCGCAGCCGGTGCCTCGGGCGCAGCCGGTGCCTCGGGCGCAGCCGGTGCCTCCGACGCAGCTGGTGCCTCGGTCGCAGCGGGTGCCTCGGGCGCAACGGGTGCCTCGGGGGTCGCCGCCGCGTCACGCAGTCGCGCCCGGCGCACCTCGGCGCGGCGCGCGGCGCGCTGTTCGGCGCGCTCGGCGTCGGGGTCGCCGAGCCACGGCTCGGGCTGCAGCTCGTGGTCAGACAGCACCAGCTCTTCGTCCGTGGGTGCCGTCTCCGGCGCCGGAACAGGCGGCAACTCCACGTCGCGCAGTGAGAGGACCAGCGGTTCATCCCGCGCGGGCGGGCTGGCCGGCGGCAGGCTGCCTCGCGACTTGTGGCCGCGTCGTTTGGAGGTGTCGCCGTGGTCGCTCAAGGCCTTGCCAAGGGAAGGTCGGCTGCGCTCGGGGGCCTCGGCTCAGGCGCGAGCGGGCTGGAGGTAGGTCTCGGCCACACGCACCCAGTAGCTCGCGCCGGTGGGCAGTACCGCGTCGTTGAAATCGTAGCCCGGGTTGTGCACCATGCAGCCGCCCTGTTCGCCCTCGCCGTTGCCGATGAAGATGTAGCAGCCGGGCACCTTTTCGAGGAAGAACGCGAAGTCCTCGCTGCCGGTGACGGGCTCGGCGGTGTCGAGCAGGCCGTCGGTGCCAAGCCAGTCGCGCACCACCTGCTTGCAGAACTCGGTCTGCTCGGGGTGGTTGTACAGCACCGGATAGCGGCGCTGGTAGTCCACCTCGGCGGTCGCGCCGTAGACGGCGGCCTGAGTGCGCGCGATCTCGCCGATGCGGCGCTCGAGCAGGTCCTGCACATCGGGCCGGAAGGCGCGCACCGACAGGCGCAGCTCCGCTTCGTTGGGAATCACGTTCGGCGCATCGCCGGAGTGGAAGGCGCCGACCGTCACGACGCCCATCTCGAGCGGCGGCACGTTGCGTGAGACGATGGTCTGCAACGCCATCACGATGCTCGACGCGGCCACGATCGGATCGATCGAGGTCTGCGGCATCGCGCCGTGGCTGCCCTTGCCACGCACCTTGATGACCACGCTGTCGGAACTGGCCATCGCAAAGCCCGGCACGGCGACGAACTTGCCCGCCGGCTTGCCCGGCATGTTGTGCATGCCGAACATCGCTTCGCAGGGGAAGAGTTTCAGGAAACCGTCATCGAGCATGCGTTTCGCGCCGGCCTGGCCTTCCTCGGCCGGCTGGAACACGAGATGCAGGTGCCCGTCGAAGCGGCGCGTCGCCGCCAGGTGGCGCGCCGCGGCCAGCAGCATCGCGGTATGGCCGTCGTGGCCGCAGGCGTGCATCTTGCCGAACACCTTGCTGGCCCAGGGCTTGGCGCTGGTTTCGGCGATCGGCAGCGCGTCCATGTCGGCGCGCAGGCCGATGTGGCGCTCGGACGTGCCGGCGCGCAGCGTGCCGACGACGCCGGTAAGCCCCAATCCGCGGTGCACCTCGTAGCCCCAGCGCTGCAGACGCTCGGCCACCAGGGCGGCAGTGGCGTTCTCTTCGTAGGCCAACTCGGGATTCGCGTGGATCTGGCGCCGGATGGCGACCATCTCGTCCTCGTGCTGGCGGATCTCTTCGAGGGCGGGCAGGGGCAGTGGGGCATTCATCGGTGGGTTTCCGTTGGATGGATACCTCAAGTGTGTCATGCCGGCGGCCGGCTCCGGCAGACTGGGTTTCCCGCGGTTCAACCGGTGCCGGCCCGCGCAATGCCGGTCGCCACCGCCCAGGTCTGCGGCGGGGCTCGGCTATCGGCTGGCGAGTTTCAGTGCAGCGATGTTTTCGGCGGGAAGCTGGAGCCGCGCCGCTCCGGCCAGTTCGCCGAACTGCGTCAGCGAGGTCGCGCTCGCGATCGGCGCGGTGATGCCGGGGCGCGCGGGCTCTTGGGCGGGTCGGCCTCGCGGCCTTACTTGCCGGTCAGGAGGCCGCGCGCCCGGCAGGAGAAACTGATCACGCCCAGGCCCGTGCGCCGACACAGCGGCTCGAGTTCGGCCTCGTAGGGCGGACGGCGCGACGTGCAGCCCACCGCGGCCGAGTGGGCGACGTCATGGGCAGGTCTCCCCGCGCTGCGGTCGACGCGGTGCGGGGAGAGGTCAGCTACAGCGAGCGCAGAAAATTCAGCAGATCCTGTTGCTGTGCATCAGGCAACGCGAAGAATCGCTTCGTCACGGCGTTTGCCTCGGATCCATCGCTGTAGTGGGCCTGGATCGCGGTACGCAGGTCCGAGGTGCGACCGTCGTGCAGGAAGAACAGCCGCTGCCCTAGGCCCCACAGCGGCGCGCTGCGCCAATCGCGCCCGCCGGCCTGGCCTTGCTGCACACCGTCGGCCAAGCCCATACCCATGTCGTGCAACAAGAGGTCGGAAAACAGGTCGACGGACTTGCCGCTCATCGCGGGGATTGACGTCTTTCCGTAAGTCTTGAGCGACGGCGTATGGCACAGCGCGCATCCGGAGTCAGTGAAGAACTGGCGTCCTCTGTCGATCGAGTCCACGGTGGCGCCAGTCACCTTGATCGACGGTTTCGGCGGCGCCAGGAAGCGCATGAATACGGTGAACTTCTCGATCGAGCTAAGCCCTTCTACCGCCGGGTAGTAAGGGGAACCGGGAACGGGGGGCGTGTGCTCGAAGTTGGCTTCGCTGTTGGGCGACACCGCGAGATCCATGCAACCCTCGGTCTCATCACGCTCAGTGGGAAACGCCAGGTTCGTGATCCCCATCTCGACGTTGTACGCCTCGCCGGAGAAGATCAGCAGCGACTTGTTCTGCGCCTTGTGTCCGAATCGGCCGATGGTGCCGTCGTTGCCGTTTCTGTTGGGCTGGCCCGAGATCGAGCTCCCGGTCAGCAGCACGTTGGGCCGACCGCGAATGCCGAGCGCCTGCTTGGTCGCGGCCGCCTGGGCCTGGTTCTTCAGGATCTCGCTGTCGGGAATGCTCTCGATCAGGCCTGCGCCGAACACCGGCGTGGGGATGCGGAAGACGACGTTGTTGCGCGCCAGCTCACGCGCGAAGTCGGGCTGTTGCAGCCCGCATGAGTCAGCACCGGCGCGCCCGGCGATCGTGAACAGGCCGTGCACACCGCCGTCGGGTGACCCGTCGGCGTTGCGCACGAAGCGGGCCTCGCGCACAGGGCCATTGGCCGTAATGAACGGCGGCAGCGCATTGGCCGCGTTGGCCATCTTCACCTGCGGGTTCTCCTTCGGGCTCGTTCCTCCGAAGGCCGGTTGCGCATGGCAGCCGCCGCAGCTGTCGAGATTGAACGCGGGCCCGAGGCCCTCATCGGGTTCTTCGGCCGCTATGAAGTCGGCTTTGCCACGGTCGAAGGCATAGGACTGCGCGGCGGTCAGGGGTTCAAGCGGTCTGCCCTCGTCACCCAGCGTCTCGCGCGGACCTGGGTCTCTTGCAGTCGAAGGCGGTGGCGTGAAGGGCGACGTGGCGCCGCGGCCGCTGCCGCGCAGCGCCTCGATGGTTTCACGCACGTTGTTCGCCGTGTCGGTGGCAGCCGCTGCCGAAGCGTTGGCTTGCGCCGCGGCGCTCGTCTTGGCGTCCTCGCTGTCGGAGCCGCCGTTGCATGCCGCCAGCGTGCCAATGATCCCCAGCAAGATGGTATTGCGTCTCATGATTGCCTCCTCGCACCGGCCGATGCGGCCAGCGAGGGCGCACCCCACGCCCATCATGGCTGTCGCCTGCATCCGTTATGGAGGTTTGGTAAGCAGAAGGTAAACGCTGCCTTCGAGGCGGGCCAGTCTCGCCGCGCGTCAACAACGGCGACGCTGTGACGGCAATGCGCCTGCTGATGCGACCTGCCACGTCGCGTGGCGGGCCTTACAAAGAGTCATCGCTCTTCCTGCTCGCCCGTAGCGCGACAGGACTCGTGAATGCATGTGGCCGTGCGCGTTGTCGCTGCCCACCGCACCGGATTTCCGGTGCCAAATCGTTTCAGGCAAGATGGCGCATTCATTTGCAGATCACGGGTGAGCCTTGGACAAACCGCCGTACCGCGCCGACCAGGTCGGCAGCCTGTTGCGCCCAGACTGGCTGGCGCGGATGCGAACACAGTTCAAGCAGGGCGAGGTCGACCGCCAGGCGCTGCGTGCCGCCGAGGACCGCGCGGTGAGCGAGGCCGTGCAGCGCCAGGAGTCGATCGGCCTGAAGTCGGTGACCGACGGCGAATTCCGCCGCGACTGGTGGCATCTGGATTTCCTGAGCCAGCTCGACGGCGTCGTGTTGCGGCAGAACCTGGGCGAGAAGTTCAAGGTCGCGGGGCAATCCGAGCAGCCGCCGATCACGGCGGTGACGGGCCGGGTGGGCTGTTCGCGGCCGATCATGGTGGACGACTTCGCCTTCCTGAAGTCGACCACGCGGCAGACGCCGAAGATGACGATTCCCTCGCCGTCGATGCTGCATCTGCGCGGTGGGCGCGCGTCGATCTCGAACGCCGTCTATCCGGACCTCGACGAATTCTGGGCCGACGTGGCGGCGGCCTACCGCAAGGCCATCGCCCATCTGGCCGAGGCTGGCTGCCGCTACCTGCAACTCGACGACGTCACGTTTGCCTACCTGTGCGACCCGAAGATCCAGCAGAACTGCCGCAACAACGGCGACGAGCCGGCGGCGTTGCCGCGGCGTTATGCGCAGACGATCAACGCCGCGCTCCAGGGCAAGCCGTCGGACATGACGGTGACGATCCACACCTGCCGCGGCAACTTCAAGAGCGCATGGGTTGCCGAGGGCGGCTACGAGCCGGTGGTCGAGGCGATGTTCTCGACCGATGTCGACGGCTACTTCATGGAATTCGACTCGGCGCGTGCCGGCGGCTTCGAGCCGTTGAAGGCCTTGCCGCGCGGCAAGAAGGTGGTGCTGGGGCTCGTGACCACCAAGGTCGGCGAGCTCGAGAGCAAGGACGACCTGAAGCGCCGCATCGACGAGGCGGTGAAGTTCGTGCCGCTCGAGAACCTGTGCTTGTCGCCACAATGCGGCTTCTCCAGCACCCACCACGGCAACGTGCTGTCGATCGACGACCAGTGGCGCAAGCTCGAGCGCGTGGTCGAAGTGGCGGCGGAGGTCTGGTCGGGCGTCGACGCCTAACAGGCTGCTAACGCGCCGCGGCGCGCTTCAGCTCGATCTGCGCGAACGCGTGTTCGCGGTAGGGCAGGGCGCCGATCTCGACCGTGCGCTGGAACATGCGGCGGGCGCCCTCGGGGTCGCCGGCCAGCAGCATCTGCTGGCCGACGTAGAACCAGGCCTCCGACAGGTTGAGCCGCTCCATCTGCTTGTCCCTGCGCGCATCCTTGACCAGATCGTCCTGCGACTTGCGGCCGGCGAGGTAATGGATCACCGCGCCGGGCCACTTGTCGGCGTCGACCTGCGCGACGTAGGGCGCCAGCGCGGCGCGTCCCTTACCGCCGTTGCGCTCGGCCGAGAGATAGAGCCAGATCAGCGCGAAGTCGCGCTCTTCGCCGCCGGAGTCCTGGGCGGCCTCGCGGAACGACGCCTCGGCGTCGGCGTAGCGACCCTGGTAGTACAACGCGTTGCCCAGGCCCTTGGCGACGAAGGCGCGATTGACCGGCTCCTTGATGCTGAGCATCGCAAGGGCGGCCTCGTCGGCGCGGCCCAGCGACAGCAGCGCGAGGCCGCGCGCGTAGTGCAGGTCGCTCAGGTGCGGGGCCAGCGGCAAGGCCTTGTCGACATCGGCCAGAGTGGCATCGAACCGATTCAGCATGTTGTTGGCCACGGCGCGCTTGTAGAGCAGCATGCCGGTCAATGGCGAGGCCTCGCCCGCGACCTTCAGGGTTTCGGTGGCCAGGACGCGCTCAAGTTCCTGCCGCACCATGATCTCGCGCAGCGAATCGGATGTCGATCCGTGCGCACGCTCCATGCGGCGCTCGATGTCGGTGAACGCGCCCTGCAAGGCCTCGGCGTCCAGCAGCGGCAGGCGCAACGTCGTGCCGCCGGAGCGGCGCGCCGACTGCACACGCTCGCGGTACGCAGCCAGGTCGGCCGGCAGCACCTCGTCGAGCTTGCGGGTATAGGTCAGCGTCAGTGTGAAGACGTTCGCGCTGGTCTCCATGCGCGAGCTCAGGCTGAAATGCTTGTCGCCGACGTCCTGCGGCGCGGGTGGACGCGACTGGAAATTGCGCGGTGCCACCACGCGGATGCGCTGGCGCACCTGGCGCGGCTGGTCGTTGAGCCATGGCATCTCGCGGCGCGCCTCGCGCGGGCCGACCAGCGAGTCGAGGATTTCCAGCGCCGGCGCCTCGACCGTCAGCGTGCCACGCTCGTAGGTTCCGAAGCCGGGCAACTCGTAGTGCAGTTCGAACTCGAACAGGTTGGTCTCGCGATCGTCGCGGACCAGCGGCTCGCCGATGGCCGTGAGCCCGGGAAGCAGCCGGGCCCAGCTGCCGGCGATGTTCTCGGCCAGGCGCTGCGCGCCGCCGGCGGCCACGGCGCCGCGCCAGTTCTCGGCGGCGAGACCCCTGGCACGGATGATCGACGTGAACTGCGCCGCGCGCTTCAAGTCCGACACATCCCAGGTCTGGTCGAACTCGATGCCTTCGGGTGCACCCGCGGGACGCTCGACACGCGTCAGCGCGGTGGTCACCGGCGATACGACGAGGGCCGCGCCGTATTCCGCGTAGCCGCGCGTGTCCATGCGACGGCCCTGCTTCTGCTGTGTCGGATCGATCCAATAGACCTTGCCGTGGAGTTCGAGCCGGGTGATGACATGGTCGAACTGATCATGGCCGGGCAGATAGTCGGCGATGCCGCGGTTGCGCTGCATCGACACCAGCGCGGGCTTGGCATCGAAGCCGAGCTGGCGCAACGCCGCGTTCAGCAACGCCACCTTGTCCTTGCAGTCGCCGAGCCGCTCCTCGAAGGTGCGTGCCGGCAGCTTGGGGCGGTGCGAGCTCTCGCCGAGACTGGCGCTGAAATATCGCACCTCGTCCTGCACCGCCTCGACAACTGCGGCGATCAACTCCTCCGGCGCCAGGCCCCTGGCGCGCCAGGCGTCGATGCGCGCGGTGAGGTCGGGGCCGAGTTCGCCGGCATCGGCGAACAGGTCGTCTGCCCAACGCGCCACCTCGGTCCAGTCGGCGTACTCGCTGATGTGCACCGACGGCCACACCTTGAACCAGGGCGGCACCTGCTCCTCCGGGCGCACGGCGCTCACGTCGCGCCGCACGATGCGCAGCACCTGCCGGCCGCCTTCGACCGCGAATTCGGGCGTGACGTCGGCGCGGATGCCCTTGACGCGCAGGTTGCGGCCCAGCGGATAGTCGACACGCACATGCACCAGGCTGGCGTCGGTGCCGAAGCCAAGCTGGTAGTTGTCGGCGAAGCGTCCCTTGAAGATCGGATTGGCGCCGTGCACCGTGTAGGCGACGTCGACCACGTCGCCGATGCGCACGTCGTTGAGCATGACGAACAGCGTCTGCAGGCCCGTCAGCGTGCCTTGCTCGAGCCGCTCCTCGCGGCGCAGCAGTTCCACGCGCGCGTCCTTCAGGCGATCGTTGCGCACGCCGTTGCGCCAGACGGCGGCCTCGTGCAGCGACAGGGTCTGGAACGCCGGGTTGAACATCAGCTCCGCCTTCGACACCTCCTGCAGTGCGGCGCTTTCGGTCGCGACCAGCGTCGAGCGCGAGTACATATGCTGCCCGCCGTCTTCGTCAAGGCGGGTCTGCGTGTCCGACAGCAGCTGGCGGTATCCCGGACCTTGGCCGCCTGACGGCGCGATCTTCAGCGGGGCGTCGACCGCTTTGACCCAATCGGGCGTGGCGGCGATGCGATAGCCATTGACGAAGGGAGCCGGCGCCTGCTCTGCCACGCTGGCGATCACGGCGGCCTTGGCGTGCGCCGAACGGGGAGCCGAGGGCTTGGCGGCCAGTGGCTTGGCGGTTTGCGCGCCGGCGATGGTCAGGCCGCAGAGCATCGAACCCGCAACCGTCCATGCGCGCAGTCCGCGCAGGCGGCGCTGCAAATTCATAGCCTCATTCGTCATGGGTGGCTTCCAGGTGGACGGTCGATTATTCAGTTGCGCTGCCGCGCGGCAGGCCCCTCAACGCCGGGGGTAGCCCCGGGATGAGGCCCGTGTCGACCGTTGATGAGGCGTTGCTTGCCCGCCCGGCGGACAGGCTGCGTGCCGGTCAGGCCGCCCGACCGGCCGGCGCGCCCAGGACCAGCACGCGGCTGCGCCCCGTCTGCTTGGCCAGCAGCAACTGGTCATCGGCGCACTTCAGCAGTGCCTGCGCCGTCACCGGCGCCTGCCGTGTGTCGGCGATGCCGGCCGAGAATGTCAGGCCGGACAGCGCCTCGCCCTCGAGCGCCAGCGACTGGCCGCGCCACAGCTCGAGCAAGGCATCGACCTTGTGTCGCGCCGCATTCGCGTCGGTGCGCGGCATCAGCAGGCAGAACTCCTCGCCGCCATAGCGGCAGGCCACGTCGCTCTCGCGGCAGTTCTCGGTCAGCATCTGGCCGAAGCGCTCGAGCAGCAGGTCGCCGATCACGTGGCCGTAACTGTCGTTCGTGGCCTTGAAGTGATCCAGGTCGATGATCGCCACGGCCAGCGGCTGGCGGTCGCGCCGGGCCAGCGCGAAGGCGGCCGGCAGCGTGTCGTTCAGGTAGCGGCGGTTGAACAGACCGGTCAGCACGTCGCGGGTCGCCTGTTCCTTCAGCGCGGTCTGCAGCGACTGCACCTCGTCGATCTTGCGCGACAGCTCGCGATTGATCGCCTCGAGCTCGGCGCGGGCGCGCTCAGTGGCACGTCGGCGGACGTCGTTCTCGTCGAGCTTCTGCCGCAGCCGCAGCAGCTCGGTCTGCAGCGCGGCCGCCTGGTAGCGGGCGCGCGAGGCCAGGTGCGCGCGCGCCACGTGCAACTGCTGCCAGATGCGCAGCGTCGCCAGCGCCCGAGTCGTCTCGCCGAGCTGCTCCAGCAGCTCCGAGCGGGTCAGGAAGTACAGGCAACGCACGCGCAGGCTCAGGCCCTCGGCCGCGTCGGCATCGTCGGCGCCCACCAGCGGGCGCACCCGATCGAGCTGGGCCAACGCGGTCGACCATTCACCGCGCTGCCCCGCCAGCAGCGCCGAGGCGATCGCGAGTTCGACCTGTTCGTCGGGAATCGCCGCGCGCGGCGCCGCCCAGGCGAGGGCCACGAGTTCGCTGCCGACGGCCAGTTCGCCGGCGCGCAACGCGGCGACGGCCAGAGTCTCGAAATGCGATGCCATCTCGCCGCGGCCGCTCGCATCGGCCGGCAGGCCGCGCACCTGCAGCACGTCGAGCAATGCCTCCTGCGCGCGGTCGAGCTCGGTCAGGCAGATGACGCGGTTGATCAGCAGCACGCTGAGCAGACGTGGGTTCTTCAGGCGCTGGCAGCGCGCGATGCCTTGGTCGAGGTAGCGCAAGGCCTCGTGATAGTCGCCCAATTGCAGCAGCTCATGCGCGAGGTTGCAGTACAGCACGGCGTCGAATCCATGCCCGTGCGACGGCGTCGAATCGCGCAGCGCCTGGTACATGTAGGCGAAGGCCTGTTCCGAATGCCCTTGCGCCGAGTAGCAGCCGGCGATCGTGTTCAACAGCACGCCGCGCTGCTCGTACCTCAGCACGATCAGGCCTTCGTCGCGCAACGGCAGCACCTGGTCCAGCGATTCGGCAAAGCGCCCCTCGCGCCACAGGCAGCGCGCCAATCCGGCGCCGGCCAGGATGGCACCGGCGCGGTCGCCGCTGTGCTCGAAACGCGACGACGCGGCGTCCAGGGCCAGCCGTGCCTGCGCCGGCGTGCCGAAATACAGCAGATGGAATCCGATTGCCAGCCGGGCCCAGCCCTCTCCGCTTGCATCGTGGCCGGCCAGCGCAATCGCCAGCGCCTGTTCGGCCAGTTCGAAAGCGCGGGCGGAGTCCTGGTGCAGCAACTCCCAGGATTTGCGCGCAAGGCGCAGGCCCTTGGTCGAGGGAGGGTGCAAGTGCCGGGTCGGCATCGGCAAATTATCGCCGCTGCGCTCGTGCGCGCGCGCTGTTTGCCGGCGGGTCGACGGCCGGCACGGCGTCGACCCGGCCGCAAGGCGCGTGCACGCTTCGTCGACGGCGCAACACCGGCACGGCGGCCTCCCCCTACCCGCCGATCCGCAGCCAGGGCTGGGCCAATACCGCGACCTGGTCCGGAAACGGGCAGGCCTGGCGAGCCGTCGTGTCCATGTGGACGCCCAGCAGCGTGGTCACGGCAGCGATTTCGCCGCTGTCGTCGGCGCGCATCTCGTGCATGAACCTGATCTTGCGCGGATGCAGCTCCAGCACGCGCGAGCGGATCGTGACCACGTCGCCCGCGACCAGCTCGCGCCGGTACTCGATGTGCTGGTCCACGGCCGCCATGCCGCGCTGTTGGTTGCGCAGGTAGGCGGGCGTCAACCCGAGCCGGGCGAACAGGCTCCAGGTGGCCTCGTCGAACTTGCCCACGTACCACATGACGTTCATGTGGCCGATATGGTCGCAGTGCCAGGGATAGACGGCGCCGCGGTAGGTGATGGTGTCGGGTGCGGTCATCGCGGCGCTCTCACATGCTGCGCCGGTACTGGCCGCCGACCTCGAACAGCGCGTTCGTGATCTGCCCGAGCGAACAGCAGCGCACGGCCTCCATCAGGACTTCGAAGACATTGGCGTCGGCGATCACCGCCTGCTGCAGGCGCGCGAGCATCGCCGGCGCCTGCGCCGCGTGGCGGGCGTGGAAGTCGGCCAGCCGCCGCAGCTGCGACCGTTTTTCCTCCTCGGTCGAACGCGCCAACTCGATCGCCTCGGACACCGGGTCGCCGTGCGGGTTGCGGAAGGTGTTGACGCCGATGATCGGGTACTCGCCGGTGTGCTTCTGCATCTCATAGTGCATCGATTCTTCCTGGATCTTGCTGCGCTGGTAGCCGGTCTCCATCGCGCCCAGCACGCCGCCGCGTTCGGCGAGTCGCTCGAACTCGGCCAGCACCGCCTCTTCGACCAGCTCGGTCAGCTCGTCGATGATGAACGATCCCTGGTTGGGGTTCTCGTTCTTCGCCAGGCCCCATTCGCGGTTGATGACCAGCTGGATCGCCATCGCGCGGCGCACGCTCTCCTCGGTGGGCGTGGTGATGGCCTCGTCATACGCATTCGTGTGCAGGCTGTTTGCGTTGTCGTAGGTGGCTATCAGCGCCTGCAGCGTGGTGCGGATGTCGTTGAACGCGATCTCCTGCGCGTGCAGGCTGCGGCCGCTGGTCTGGCAGTGGTATTTGAGCTTCTGGCTGCGCTCGTTGGCGCCGTAGCGGTCGCGCATCGCCACCGCCCAGATGCGGCGCGCCACGCGGCCGATCACGGTGTACTCCGGGTCCATGCCGTTGCTGAAGAAGAAGCTCAGGTTGGGCGCGAAATCGTCGATGTGCATGCCGCGCGCGAGATAGGCCTCGACGAAGGTGAAGCCGTTGCTCAACGTGAATGCGAGCTGGCTGATCGGGTTGGCGCCGGCCTCGGCGATGTGGTAGCCGCTGATGCTCACCGAGTAGAAATTGCGCACGTTGTGGTGCACGAAGTACTGCGCGATGTCGCCCATCACCTTGAGGCTGAACTCGGTGGAGAAGATGCAGGTGTTCTGGCCCTGGTCCTCCTTCAGGATGTCGGCCTGCACGGTGCCGCGCACGTTGGCCAGCGCCCATTCGCGGATCTTGCGTGCTTCGGTGTCGGTGGGCTGGCGGCCGTTGTCGGCGACGAACTTCTCGAGCTGCTGGTCGATCGCCGCGTTCATGAACATCGCCAGGATGCTCGGCGCCGGGCCGTTGATCGTCATGCTGACCGAGGTGTTCGGCGCGCACAGGTCGAACCCCGAGTACAGCACCTTCAGGTCGTCGAGCGTCGCGATGCTGACCCCCGAGTTGCCGACCTTGCCGTAGATGTCGGGCCGGCGATCGGGGTCGTTGCCGTACAGCGTGACCGAGTCGAAGGCGGTCGAAAGGCGCTTGGCCGGCATGCCTTCGCTGACCAGCTTGAAGCGCCGATTGGTGCGGAACGCATCGCCTTCACCGGCGAACATGCGCGTCGGATCCTCGTTCTCGCGCTTGAACGCAAACGTACCGGCGGTGTAGGGGAAGCTGCCCGGCACGTTGTCGAGCATCAGCCATTTGAGGATCTCGCCATGGTCCTCGAACCGGGGCAGCGCGACCTTGCGGATCTTGCTGCCCGACAGTGTCGTGTGCACCAGGCTCGTGCGGATCTCCTGGTCGCGGATCTTCACGACGTATTCGTCGCCGGCATAGGCCTTCTGCATCTCGGGCCACATCGCCAGCAGCTTGCTCGCGTCGGCGCCCAGGCGCGTCTGGCGCTCGTCGGCGAGCTTCGCCACGGTGTTCCTTGCGCCGTCCTTGCCGGCATCGTCTTCCTGCAGCATGCGCGCAGTGGCGCGCAGCTGCTGCACCTCGCGCGCAAGGCGAGACTGTTGCCGTGCCCGTGCCTTGTAGGCACGGACGCCGTCGGTGATCTCGGCCAGGTAGCGCGTGCGCGAGGCCGGCACCACCGGCATCTGGTGCGTGCTGTGCCGTGTGTCGACCCGCGGCAGGCGGCCGTCGGACAGCTTGAGGCCCAGTGCGACCAGGCGCGCCTTGATCGCCTGGTACAGCGCGGTGACGCCGTCGTCGTTGAAGCGGCTGGCGATGGTGCCGAACACCGGCATCTGGTCGGGCGTCTGCTTGAAGGCTTCGCGATTGCGCTGCACCTGCTTGGACACGTCGCGCAGCGCGTCGAGGGCACCCTTGCGGTCGAACTTGTTGATCGCCACGAATTCGGCGAAGTCGAGCATGTCGATCTTCTCGAGCTGGCTGGCGGCGCCGAATTCGGGCGTCATCACGTACATCGGCACATCCACCAGCGGCACGATGGCGGCGTCGCCCTGGCCGATGCCCGAGGTCTCGACGATCACCAGGTCGAAGCCCGCCGCCTTGCACGCCGCGATCACGTCGGGGAGCGCGGCGCTGATCTCGGTGCCGGTGTCGCGGGTGGCCAGGCTGCGCATGAACACGCGCTGGCCGTCGCCCCCGCCGCCGCCGGGTCGCCCCAAGGCGGCGGGCGTCCCCTCGGGGGGCAGCGAAGTCCGCGCAGCGGCGAGCGTGGGGGCTGTCCATTTCCCGATGGCGTTCATGCGGATGCGGTCGCCCAGCAACGCACCGCCGCTCTTGCGCCGCGACGGGTCGATGCTGATGACGGCGATGCGCACCATGTCGCCCTGGTCCAGCCGCAGCCGCCGGATCAATTCGTCGGTGAGCGAGGACTTGCCGGCTCCGCCGGTGCCGGTGATGCCGAGCACCGGCGTGCCCGATTTCGCCGCGGCGGCTTGCAGCGCCTTGACGAGCCCTGCATCGGCGGCGCCGTTCTCGAGCGCGGTGATCGCCTGCGCCAACGCACGCCAGGCCGCTTCGGAATGGCCCTGGATCGCGGCGACGGATTTGGGCGCATACGACGACAGATCCTTGTCGCAGCGCATCACCATCTCGCCGATCATCCCGGCCAGCCCCATGCGCTGGCCGTCTTCCGGGCTGTAGATGCGCGAGACGCCATAACCCTGCAGTTCGCGGATCTCGGCCGGCACGATCACGCCGCCGCCGCCGCCGAACACCTGGATATGGGCGCCGCCGCGTTCGCGCAGCAGATCGACCATGTATTTGAAGTACTCCAGATGCCCGCCCTGGTAGCTCGACACGGCGATTCCCTGCACGTCCTCCTGCAGCGCCGCGGTGACCACTTCGTCCACCGAGCGGTTGTGTCCGAGGTGGATCACCTCGGCGCCCATGCCCTGCAGGATGCGGCGCATGATGTTGATCGCGGCGTCGTGGCCGTCGAACAGGCTGGCGGCCGTGACGAAGCGAACCTTGTGGGTCGGGCGGTAGGCCGCGAGGGCCTTGAACTCCGCGGACAGGTCGGTCATCGGGATCTCCGTGCGCCGGTCAAAACCGGCAAGGTGTTGTGAATGAAAGTTTCATACGTTGAAGGCTTAGCCAGCTACGGCGGCCCCGAGTCATGCGTGCA
>Ga0209253_10000527_pt1 | contig 33166 bp, 30 predicted proteins | sample FrelakmetBRP12BR_FD_187145 | JGI IMG/M metagenome (GOLD analysis project Ga0209253, IMG submission 187145) | Freshwater lake sediment microbial communities from the University of Notre Dame, USA, for methane emissions studies - BRP12 BR (SPAdes)... | ecosystem: Environmental > Aquatic >... | reverse complement strand
AATACGAATCAGTCACGATGACCAAGGTCAAGGCGAGCCGGCACTTCTCTTCATGCCGGGTTGGTGTGGAAGCCGTAAGGTGTCTGACCAACTCGCCAGTAGGTGTGCCGCACAGCGGCAGGCTCTTTGGCTCGACTGGCGGGGCCATGGGCAGTCGGAAACGCCCGCGGGCGATTTCGGGGCCAGCAACTTGGTCGATGATGCACTTTCGGTCATTGAGGGAAGAGAAGCGCAGAGGATTTTGCCGGTTGCGCTCTCACACGCTGGCTGGATCGCAATTGAGCTGCGCCAAAGGCTGGGGGCACGCATCCCTAAGCTTGTGCTGCTTGACTGGATCATCCCAGATGCTCCGCCACCCTTTCTCGATGCGCTGCAAGCGCTTCAGGAGTTAGCGACGTGGCGGCAGACCCGCGAGCAAGTCTTTTCCATGTGGCTATCGGGCCTGGACATTCCCGAGCTGACCCACTATGTACGCGAGGATATGAGCTCTTACGGCTTTGACATGTGGCGACGCGCCGGTCGCGAAATACGTTCGGCCTTTGCCGAGGCGGGGAGCCCAATTCAGGCGCTGGCTACGTTGCACCCGGCAGTGCCCGCGTTACATTTTTATGCCCAGCCGGAAGACCCGGGATACCTCAAGGCGCAACAGTCATTCACCGCTGCACATCCGTGGTTCCACGTCCGTAAGCTGGAAGCTCGTAGTCACTTTCCGCTGTTTGAAGTGCCCGATGAGATGGCAAGGGCTATCGAGCGCTTCGTTGCCTGAGACACTCTTGTCCTTTGGAGAGGCTGGCGACTTCCGGGATCGCAGGGGGGCTTGAGGAAACGTGAGATAAGGGGGAACTAGGAACCCGCTGTACGGATCGAAAGAGTACAAGTCGGTAACTCTCCGCCTAAGTCTGCGCGCGCCTCACTTCTATCCCGACTACACCCAGCAGACTCAGAACGGCGGCTCCAATTACGTCCAAAATGAGCGGTCCAGCGAAGCCATTCGTTGGATTTCGTTCGGCGGTATTGATGAAGCAACCGCCGACGCCACCGAGAGTGCTGCGGCTGTTCCCGTTGTCACTCGCCATATCAGCGCTGCCACTGTCCCCGTTGTCAGTCGCCATATCGTTCGTAGAGGCTTCGTTGGAGTAATCACTTTCCAAGCCTTCTGCATTGTAGGCAGTCACTGCAAAAAAGTATGAGCGAGTGTCGTCCAAGCCAGCAACGGTGAAGGTAGTAACGTTTCCCACGTCAATGGGTGATGGCCCTTCATTGGCTTCTGTCCCCTCGTAGGGAGGGCCAGAACCTTCCCCGTAGTACAGGAGGTACCCCGCGACAAGGTCAGAATCCTGACTTGGTAGATCCCATTCTAAGGTGACGGTGGCTGCGTAGGTTCCTATGGGCAGAAGTAAAGCGAACATGGCGAGTGTGAGCAGTAAAGCGCAAGTCCGTGATACTCTGTGTTTCTGGTGTGGTAGCTGACAAACATAAGTAGTCATCGGATCACCCCCTAGGGCGAACTACACTGCCCACGAGATGATCCTCCGTTGGCACGTGCATTCACCCGGCAGCTGTGCGACCATGTCCAGAGAGCCTGGAGTCAGGTCAATAGCTTTGCGTCCCAGTCTTTCGACTGGTTTGCCTTTTTCGGGCCATGACAATCGGTTTCAAACCTTGCCTGGCGTATTTTCTAGCTCTCAGTGTCGAAGCAAAGCCCGTGCCAACCAGTAATAGAGATGCTTTCGCATCGGGTCTTGGCCTAACCACTCAAATTTCAACAGAGAGTATCTAGACCACAAGTCACGGTATCTCCACGAGAGCGCACAAGGGTAGGGTTCTCGATCCCAGCCTTATCTGACGCATCTGCTTGAAACTGAGATTTCTAAAGGCGTCCTCCGATGGATGCGTCTGTGCAACCCATCTTCTTGTGGTTGAGTGAGTTTGGTATGGTTGCTTCCGTAGCTTTCGTTTTGGATTGGCGATACGGATGGAAGCCAAAGGGGAGTGACCGGTATGACGAGAAGGGCTCCTCCAAGGTGTTGTCTACCCTCCTCACCACGGCTGCGGCATCGCTGCAGTTCAGGGCGTGAGGGGTCCGGAAATCGAGGAGAATCGCCGACGCCGGCGATGGCGATAATCGCGATCCGGAGCTTGAGGCGAGCGTTCTCCTTGACGACGAGGAAAAGCGATGGTTGCGGGTTGCCCGCCGGGGCTTTCCCGTTTATACATTGGGGGTGTCCCGACGGGTCAAGTTCGCGGGCTACCGCGAACCGATTCTTCTCTCAGGTCTGCATACCCGGCAGAGTCTGTTCACAGGAGTGTCCTCATGCGCCGTGGGGAGAAGATTCCCCTTTTTCCGCTGGAAGTGGTTCTGCTTCCCCAGACTCCCCTTCCTCTCCACATTTTCGAAGAGCGCTATAAGCTCATGATTGGAGAGTGCCTTGAGCAGCATCGAGAATTCGGGGTGGTCTACTTCGACGGGAGCAAGGTGAGGAAGGTAGGATGTACCGCCAAGATTACGAGGGTGCTCAAACGTTACGATGACGGCAGGATGGATATCGCTACGCGAGGTGAGAAGCGCTTCGTGCTCAAGAAGATCTCCGATGAAAAACCCTACCTCCAGGGTGACGTAACCTATTTTGACGATGCAGGTGAGGAGCACACCGAGGAAACCGACAGAGCGGCGCGGGAAGGGCTCAGACTCCTCAAGCGGGTGTACGGACTGATGCGAAAAGAGCTGACCCTCGATGAGGTCTCCGAGCGAGACCTTCAGACACTCTCCTTTGTCATCGCCGGAAATCAGGGATTTACCCTTGACGAGAAGCAGAAACTCCTAGAGATGACCTCGACCAGCGAGCGTCTCAACGCCTGTGTGGAATGCCTCAAAGCGGTGCTCCAGCGCATGAAAATAGGCGAAGAGGTAAAGAAGATTATCTCGGGCAACGGCGATCTTCTCAAGGGCCTTCAAAGCTGAACTCCCGGGGTTCCCCCCACGGCGGTCATTGCTCCGAGGCACTCCTCACGCTTCCCTTTCGACCATCACCCGTGTCTCTTCTCACGACTGGCCATCGCCGCCAACCTTAGCAGGTTGCTGAAAAACTCGTCTCGTGGTCATGGAGTGCCCTGGCGGCTGAGCCCTGCTGATCTATGAGGTAAGGCGCATCTGGAGCCACCTCTCAACTCTGTGGCCTCTCGGAAAGCTCGCCGAACCGTACACCACGGTTTTGCAGGCGGGCCGGACCACAGCAACCTTATTCATGACGCGACTATGCAGCGTTGCCGGGTAGATCAGCAGGGGTCGCATGCCCCTGGCACTCCTATGCAGGATGACGGCCACCCGAAGGAGTTTTTCAGCAACCTACTAGCCACCGAGACCGCGCATCATCTTGGCCATGCGGGCCGGCTTGCTGTATAGTCAGATTGGATGAGAACCCGTCCAGGTCAGGTGCCACCGAGAGGGCTTGAGGGAGACTCCCGGCGGGCGGTCACGCCGGGAGTCCTGGACACCAGCGCGAAGTGAACCCATGGCGATCGAGAGCGTCACCATACCTTTAGGAGGGGGAGAGGCGGTTTCCGGGGTGCTCGCCGTCCCTGAAGGCTGTCGAGCCGGCGAGGGAACGGGAGTCATCCTTGCGCACGGGGCGGGGAACGATATGAATCACCCGCTGATCACATCTGTCGCCGACGGCCTCACCAAGGCCGGCCATGTCACCCTCCGCTTCAACTTCCTCTATCGTGAGCGGGGACTGGAGCGTCCCGACTCCCTGCATGCACTCTTCCGCGCCTGGGAGGGCGCCTACCGGTTCTTGCATGAGCACCCATGTTGTCGGCCCGGGGTTTTGGTAGCTGCGGGGAAATCCCTCGGCGGTAGGGTGGCCGCCCACATGGTGGCCGAGGGCCTGCTCCCGGTGGATCGACTCGTCTTTCTCGGCTATCCTCTCCATCCCCCGGGAAAGTTTCAAAGACTTCGAGATGCTCATCTCTACGGCATCACCGTGCCCATGCTCTTCTTCGCTGGCACCCGGGATAGTCTGTGTGACCTCTCCCTCCTCAAAGCCGTGCTGAAGCGGGTGACAGCACCCTGGGTGCTGGAGGTGGTTGAAGGCGGCGACCACTCCTTCCGCGTACCGAGAGCGACCGGCCTCAACGACGAGACGGTGCACAGGCGAATACTGGAGAGGGTGCTCGGGTGGCTCGGGGAGCGGAGCCTTTGAGAAAGCGGAATCCATATCACTCCTCTTTCCCTCAGGAGGTGGAGAGGAAAGTTTCCCGGGGTCGTCGCCCAGCCTGCCGATGCCCTCGTTAACAAAGGGAAGGCGCTGGACTGTAAGTTGTTGGGAATCTAAACTCATACATGGGTCGAATAGTAGGAGAAGGATGACCGGTTATGAGAGAAATCGTGCTCGGTGTGGAGGAGATGACCCTGGAGCACCTCGTGGCCATCGCCAGGGAGGGTGTCCGGGTCCGGCTGTCCAGGGAGTCGGAGGAACTCATCCATGCCTCTCGGAAGCTCGTGGAACAGTGGGTTCAGGAGGGGAGGATCGTCTACGGGATAACCACCGGCTTCGGCGCGTTGAGTGACGTCACCATCTCCCAGGAAAATTCCCGTAGCCTCCAAGAAAACGTCCTGATGAGCCACGCCGCAGGCGTGGGGAACGTCCTCGACAAGGAAACAACCCGTGCGGTCTTGGCGCTTCGGATCAAGGACCTTGCCCAGGGGCGCTCCGGTATCCGCCTCTTCACCGTCCACCAACTCGTAGAACTCCTGAACCGCCAGGTCCTCCCCCTAGTGCCGGAAAAAGGCTCAGTGGGCGCGAGCGGCGATCTTGCGCCCCTCGCCCATCTCTCGTTGGTCCTCATCGGGCTTGGCGAGGCCTTCTACCAGGGAAAGAGGCTCACTGGCGCCGAGGCGCTGACCAGGGCTGGTCTCGAGCCCCTCCGCCTCGAGGCCGGGGAGGGTCTCGCCCTCGTGAACGGCACCCAGCTAACCACCGCCATCGGCGGCCTTGCGGTTTCGGACGCAGTGCGTCTCTTGAAGATGGCTGATATCGCCGCCTCCATGAGTCTCGAGGTCCTCATGGGGAGCAGGACCGAATTCGATCCGAGAATACACCGGGTCCGCCCGCACCCGGGGCAGGCGGCCGTTGCCGATAACATGGCGAGAATCACCCGAAACAGCGAGATCATCTCTTCCCACAAAGACTGCTCCCGCATACAGGACGCTTACACCCTTCGCTGCTCTCCCCAGGTACACGGCGCGAGCAAGGATGCCATCGTCTACGCTAAGAGAGTCGTGGAGACCGAGATGAACTCCTCAACCAACAATCCCCTCATCTTTCCCGAGTCCGGCGAGTTTCTCCTCGGGGGAAACTTCCACGGGCAACCCCTCGCCCTCGCCCTGGATTTCCTCTGCCTCGCCGTCGCTGAGCTTGCCAACATCTCAGAGCGGCGGATCGAGCGACTGGTAAATCCGAATTTGAGCGGCCTTCCCGCCTTTCTCGTAAGCAGCGGCGGCCTCAATTCAGGGTTCATGATCGCGCAGTACACGGCCGCGGCACTGGTCTCGGAAAACAAGGTGCTCTCTCACCCGGCCTGTGTCGATTCTATACCTACCTCCGCCAACAAGGAGGACCACGTTTCCATGGGGCCCATCGCGGCGCGAAAGTGCAGGGAGATCGTTCGAAACGCCGAACACGTGATCGCCATCGAACTCCTCTGCGCCGCACAGGCCATGGACCTCTTCACCAACATGAGGCCGGGAGAGGGAACCTGCGCCGCCTATCAGAGCATCCGGGGCGTTGTTTCCCATCTGGAAAGGGATCGCGTGTTAGCGACGGACATCGCGAGGGTGGTGGAACTCCTGCACAGTGGAGAGATCATCCTGGACGTGGAGCGCGTGGTCGGCAAACTTTCCTGAGGGACGTTTTTCAGGAGAAGTGCAAAGGCACTTCCAGGCGCTGCACCCCCTCATCTCGCCGGGAGCTACGTTGTCGATCTACAAAGAAGCGCTTCCGGAAGAGATCGCCTTCGAACTCGGGCGGGCCGCCTGTGACCCCTTAATGTTGGCGAGGAGTTGATAGAAACCGGCGGGCGAGAGGTAGATCACCTTGGTTTGTGGGCCAAAGGAAATCTCATCATTCTCCGCCAGCGGGTAGATTTCGTAGGGGCTGATCTTCTGATCGTTGACAAAGGTACAGTTGCGGGAACCGACATCCGCAATATATGTAGTCTTGTCATCAGGAGGAAAGTAGAAAAATGCATGCGATTTCGAGACGATTTTGTTGTAGAGCACGATATCGTTGGAAGAAGATCTGCCAATTGTAACGATATATTCGTCACTTTGCCTTTTCCTCTTGCTGATTTCGATGACCCTCGCCTCAAGAATATGGGTATCATTTTCAACATGATTGAGACAAAGATTTAGATCTTCTTGATCAAATTGTCTCGTGTTGAATTGAAAAATCACGTCTTTGTCAAAAATCGTCTCAAAACGTTCAATCAGAAAACCACGAGAAAATTTCCGGCTGAACTCATCGAGCGATGTCGCTTCCACAGCAGACATATACTGTGCGAGTCTCTTGTACCGCACCTTCCCTGGAACTTCCAGCTTTTCCCGACGTTTGAACTGTCGAAAACAGCTACTGAATTCGACCGCGACCCCTTCGTGCTCCTCGTCCAGCCGGGCGATAAATCCGCGACCCTCCATGCGCACGGTAGTGCTCTCATCGGAGAACACCGAGGGGAGGAAGATGGCCACAGAGACCTCCTCGTTAACCCGGAAGGACCGCCATTCCCTGACTTTGATGAAGGCGCCGCTCTGGCCGATATTTTCCGTGACACCGCTCACCGTTTCGGTCATGCTCGCCTTGGCGAGTTCGGCGACAAAGGAGCCGCTACATCTCGCGTGTTCGCGCGCTTGAGATTGGTGCCTGCTCTCGCTTGCTCGCTGCTCCGCGATGCCGTCGTTGCCTTGCTGCGCGTCGTTACGTCGAAGATCTTCTCGCTTGAGAGGCAGAGGGGGTTCAAGAACCTTGCCCTGAGCAAGGGAAACATCCGCGATGTTTCCCATGATCTGAAGAACCTCAGGATGCATGTCGCCGAGGGCGCTCTTCTTGATCGTCAGGGCTTGGTTCAGGAGACCCTGGGCATGGGTGTACTTCTGTCTCGCGAGCTGAACCAGAACAAGCCGGTGCAAGGATCGGGCAGAGGGAAGATATCCCGGCGGTCTCGTCTCTGACTCGGTGCCGGCAAGCCTTTGTTCCGCCATGGCCGCCTCCACCTCCCGAGCCTGGGCGTAGAAGATGAGGGCCAGCTTGTTCAGAGACTCCGCCACATTCACGTGATCTGCACCGAAGCTTTCTTCGGCGAACTTCAGCGCCTCTTTCGCCAGATTCACCGCTTCTGCATACCAACCTTGCTGGTAAAAGGCAACGATCCGCGCATCGAGATTCTGCCATCGATCAAGGGAATTCATAGATTCTCCACGAGTAACGACGATGACGCTCACGACGATCCGAGTGCGATCGGATCGCGAGCATGCCATTGTCTCACTGGAGCGGGACTCGCCGCGCCTTCTCTCACGGCCGCTCAGGAGGGCTTGGTTCTGGGATATCCTTTCTCTGCTGCGATTCGGTAGCGCTCGCCTTCAACCACCGTTCCGTGGAAAACAGAGAGCAAGAACAGTGCCAAGGTAACGATAATCCCAGCTCCCCCTGGCCTTACGGGAAGGACAAAAGGGGGGCGGGGCGGGGCGGGTGGTGTACTTGGAAATCACTGTCCGATCTAAAAACCGGGTGGGGAAAGATGGCAAAGAAGGAAAAGCGACAACAAGCATTGCAAGGGAAAGGAGGAATGGCTTCCCCGAGGGCAGGGAAACACTGATGAGCTCTCAGGGCACATATCTTTCCTACGCCTTGCGCCGGCTGAAATACTTCTGAATGACCTGTCCGATCATTGTTTTCTGATGCCGCGTCTCTTTACCACCGGCGGCGCTTGCCATGAGCTTGCAAATCTCCTCCCGCCGCTCCGCGGTGAGATGCATGAAGCGGAGCATGGTCCCCCAGTGTTTGCTCTCGAAGAGGTGCTTGCACTGCATGATCGAGCAGTCCACCTGGATCAATTTCCCCGTGTAGGGGTCGTGGATCTTGAGGGAGAACATGCCGCCCGTTGGGGGTCGCTTTTTGCTGAAGATGACGCATCCCTGGCTTGAGAGATTCGTCCCGCATGCCTCCACCGACTTTCCCCCCTGGTTGTAGTACACGGGAAATTTGACCCGCACGCTCTGGCCGGCACGATCTTTGGCCTGAACCCGATGAGGGAGGAGGGTGGGGGAGGATGTGGTCCCTGCGGCCGCGGCGAGGATCTTCTGGTGGTAGTGTCTCGCGATGATGCCCTGGAGAAACTGACGGTCACCGTCAGAGATGGAGGAAAATTCGATTTCGGTGCCCAGGCGAACCACGCCGTTGTCGACGCCGGCAATGCTTGTCCACACCGACTTGGCGATAGCGCTCAGGGTTTGACGGTTGGGTACCTTCACCAGGACCTGGAAGCTTCCCTCCATGGGGGGCGCTTGCAGACAGGAGATGAGCATTCCTCGAGAGGTAATGGCCTGCGCCTCTCCCTCGATATGCCCCTGTGCGGTCACCAGGGTGACCGGCCATCGCACGTCCACGCCGTGCGGTTCATGTGCGCTGGCTGATGTCGAGGTATTCATAATCATACCCCCATACGGAGCTCTCTGAGTTCCTCCAAAGGGCCGGAGTCGAGCCCCCAGAGCCAGAGTACGGTCGAGTAAGCTCTCATGGTCGGGGACGGTGCAGACATATCACCCTTCCGATGAGCAAGGGTTGTGCCAGGCCAAAAGGGGGAGGCCGTCGCTATCCTTGACGCTTGACGATTCTCGGCAGAGTTCTCCCAACAAGAATAGTCGTCCGTGATTGCGCTCGGTCCTTGAACCGTCTACCTTCCGTCGCCAACTCCGTGGTAGAATACCCAGAACTTTTGAAAACAAGGGAAAGGAGAAACCAATGCCCACCCTGGTGCATCCTTCCGGGAGAAAGACTATCCTGCTCACGGACATTCTCACGCCTCAGGAGGCGAGAGAGCTGGGCCTGCTGCCGGATATTTACATCCTGGTGGAGGACGGCGGTAACGGCTTCAAGAGGCAGGTTGGCGACGCCGAGCTCTTGACCGGCGAATACATCATGGTGCCCAGCAATGTTGCCGGATGAGGGGCCGGAGAATCCCTCAGTCTCTGCATCCGGGGAGAGCGCATGAGGAACAGGAGGTTTCTCCGCCGAAACCTGGACGAGCTCCAAGGCAGGGGTTACCAGGTGGAAACACCCTGGAATATGAGCTGGGTCTGTGTTCACGGTATCGCCTTGCCGGGGACTACCACGGGGGAGTGGACGGACCACGAGGGCCGGGGGATCGTCGAGATCTCCGTCCTCATTGACATCCCTTACGACTTTCCCCTCTCACCTCCCGGCATCGGCTACTCCCACCCGACGAGAGCCATCCACCTGCCCCGGATCTATTACAATGGCAGCAAGATGAAGGATCTCTACGACTGTGTCCATGAGCCATGGGCGTGGCTCTGTTTCCAAAGCATGAGGTGGGACCCGGAGCAGGACAACTTGCTTTCCGTCCTGGCGCTGGTCGAGGCGTCTATCTCGGTGCGCCTGAGAGAGGCCGGTCTATGCTGACGATGGTCAGAACAACTGGGGCCGTATACCAGGCCATCAAGCAGGACATCGACCGCTACGCTCCCAAGGAGACCATGCTCTTCAGCCGGGCCCGACAGGTCAGGCTCCGCGACCGCGAAATCTATCTCATGCCGGAGGTGATCACCCTCGATGAGGACGAGGCCTGCCGCTCCTCCGGGTTGACCCAGCCAAGCCCGGTCTTTCAGCAGTGGTTTTATGGCTCGTTGAAGAAGGAAGGCCTCCTCGCTCAGGGGCACCGGGTCGTCACCATCCATTCCCATCCATTCCAGACCGGCGAGGCATCCTTCAGCGCCATCGACGGGGAAACGATGGCGAAGGACCGGGAGGTCTACGCGAAGGCTTACGACGGCCACGACTTCGTCTGGCTGGTGTTCAATCGGGATGTTCGATCCTTCGAGGGCTCGGTCGTCCGCCGGAAGGGTCAGTCAAAGATCGACGCCCTGGTGGTGCTCGGTGACGAACTCAGCAGGCTGACCGGCACCGGCGGTGCGGGATCGGGGACGGACTATCCCCGTGAGCTCTACTCGCGGATGGTGCTCATCCCCTCGTGGGATCAGGAGCGCATAACCTGGCCGAAAGTGGCCGTCGTCGGCCTCGGCGGTCTCGGAAGTGTGGTGCTGGAGGCCGTGACGGAACTCGGAATCGGCGACCTCGGAGATCTTGTCCTCGTCGATCATGACGTGCTAGAGGCGAGCAACCTTTCCCGCATTCCCTACTCATCCTTCCACGACATCGGGAGCCCCAAGACCGCCGTGGCACGGCGGTACGTGCACGGAGCTCGACCCTACCGGAACGTGACGACCGTTGACAAACCCTGTTACACGGCCGAAGCGCAGCAGGAGATTGCAAGCGCCGATCTCATCCTCGGCTGTGTGGACAGCGAGGTGGCGGGGTCGTGTCTGAATCATCTCGCCGCGTCCTTCCTGGTGCCGCTTCTGGATCTCGGGGCCGGCGTCATCATCGATCGTTTTGCCGGTGAGCGGGTGGTACTCTCATCCGGGCAGGCACGACTCTTCATTCCCGGGGCGACTCCTTGCCTCCTGTGCAACATGGGGATTCGGCCAGAACGGTTCGATCGCGAGCTAACCCGCCTCAAGATGGATGTCGAGGAGAAAGACCTGTTAGGGAGAGCCGGTTACCTGCAAGACTTCCTCTTCGAGGATGCGCCCCAACCGAGTGTATACAACCTGAATGCCTTGGTGGGAGCCGCGGGAGTCACGCTGTTGCTCCGCTATCTCCTTGGAGGAGGAGTTGACTACCACGCCCTTCATTTCAATATGGAGGCGATGGCCTTCGAGAAGATCGTGGCCAAGTCCCGGGAGCATTGCGCTGTCTGCGGTTCCGACGGCCTGCTAGGAATGGGCGACTTCTTTGACCTGGAGGGTTTGCTTGCCGAGAAACGATATCCCCTGCCCCAACCTCAGAAGGGCTCTAGCTCACCTTAGCCACCCGCCGCGAGCGGTGTTCCTGCGATTGCAGCCCATGCCCGTTGGGTTTATAATAAATCATGACGAAGCTTTAGCTCCCACACCCCCTCGATGGGGTGGGAGGTGAACGAACGGGAAGTGGGGGTTCGCGCTCTTGTAAGTGATCGAACACATCCCCTCTTGCTGGCTTCAGTGATTGTTCCGGCACCACGTTCCCTCTTCATTGATTGCCTCAGGTTCCCTTTCGGACCCCGCGAGTTCATGAATACCCTCTTCCCATCGTGGTCTCGACGGCGGAGCCGAGCTCGTCCCGAGAGGTGGGGAATCCGTGTCCAACGAGGAAAAATACGACGGCAGGGAGTTCGATGTCCAACCCGGCAGCGATAGCCCGGTCATCCGGGAAGAAGAAGGGGACCCCTATAAGAACGAGGTGCCCGCCTCCGACGATTTCGACACCGGCAAGGTCTACTTCCGGGAGATGGCAAGGATTTCCCTGTTGAGCCAAGAAGGGGAGATCGACCTCGCCAGATCGATCGAACAGGACCGGTACATCGTAGCCCGCATACTCCTTCGGTACCCCACGATGATCCTCGAGGAACTGGCGCGATTCAGGGAGAGGGCAAGATACAACAAGGGACCCGAGAGGCAGGGGGTTGCAAGGCCCGATGTCCGGCGTTTCGATGACCGCGAGGTGGGCCGTGGTGCGGACAGGCTAAGGGAGTCTGCCAAGGGGTTTACCGGGAACCTGCGTTATGGTGCCGAACCTTCTCCCCCGACGGTTGAGAGCAAGCAGCTTTCGGACCAACTCCTCAGCCTCCTCCTGGAGACCGCTCGCACCGATCGCCTGACGGAGCGCGTGATTCTCAGGTTGGCCGACTACAGGGAGCGATTGAACAGGGCGGAAGAGGTGCTGAGGAAATGGGAGCAGACCCATGCTGCTCCCCGGGGCGAGCACCTCGAGTCTATCCGCCAGAGAACAGGAGCCGGGGCCATCTCGATGCAGCGCAAGTTGAGGGACGGCATGCCACTCCCGGGGGAAGTGACCGCCGCCCTGGACGAAATCCGCCAGATCGGAGAGGAGACGGGAGTCGGCCTCGAGAAGTTTCGGGCAGATGTGGAGCGTGCCTCCGCGGCACGGGCTCGGGTAAAGGCTGCCAAGAAGGTCTTCGTCGAGGCCAACCTCCGTCTCGTGATCGCCATAGCCAGGAGGTACGCCGACCGTGGCGTGCCGTTTCTTGACCTGGTCCAGGAGGGGAACATCGGGCTCATGCGGGCGGTCGACAAGTTCGACTACCGTTTGGGACACAAGTTCAGCACCTACGCCACTTGGTGGATCCGACAGGCCGTCACCCGCGCCATCCAAGAGCAAGCGCGAACCATTCGCATGCCGGTACACATGGTCGAGATGATCAACAGGGTAATACGGACCGCTCAGGAGCTGCTTCGGGACGAGGGGAGAAAGCCGACACCTGCGGAGATCGGCGAACGAATGGCGCTCCCGCCGGACAAGGTGCGGCGGGTCTTGGAGATTGCGAGCAGGAGGCAGACGATCTCGCTGGATACCCCCTTAGGTGACGGTGACTCGGAGCTGATTGACTTCATCGAAAACGATAGCATACTCTCCCCCGAGGATGCGGTGATGGAGTGGCATCTGGTTAGGCAGACCCGAAAGATGCTCGCAACCCTTACCCCTCGAGAAGAGCGAGTGCTCCGAAGGCGCTTCGGCATTGGCGAGAGGGCGCCGCGAACCCTCGAGGAGCTGGGGCGGGAGTTCGGACTCACCCGCGAGCGGGTCCGTCAGATTGAGGCCAAGGCCCTGACCAAGCTTCGCCGCACCCGGCGGAGAAGGACTTTCCTCGGCCCTGAGGAGTCATTATGATAGCCACCACGAGTTCTGAGTAGCAGCGTTCCGTCGACAGGCACGGGGAGATGGGAGTGCCGGCCTGGAGGAGTTCATGGCGAAGGAAGATACTATCGAAGTAGAGGGTATCGTACTAGAGACGCTCCCAAACGCCATGTTTCGCGTCGAACTGGCGAACGGCCATCAGGTGCTTGCCCACCTAAGCGGTAAGATGCGCATGCATTTCATCAAGATCCTCCCCGGAGACCGGGTAACGGTGCAGCTATCGCCCTACGACCTCAGCCGGGGCAGGATCACCTATCGTGCGAAATAGCCCCGCCGATCTTCCTCTCGATCAGGAGTGCCAAGACGGTCAGGAGATCGTCACGAACCGAGACCGTCAGCGGATCTTTCCTTGAGCAACGGCAGGTTCTAGCGAGGTTCTCGAAGGAGCCGAAAGCACTGACCGTATGATACCTCTCCGCGATACCACCCAGTCCAAAAGCTATCCCGTTGTTAGTATAACAATCATTGTCGCCAACTGCCTCGTCTATCTGCTCCAGCAGGCGCAAGGGCCTCGCCTCGAAGCCTTCATCATGACCTACGGCCTCGTGCCCGCCCGCTATTCCCTGCCTGCCATCGGCTCATTCTATACCGTGAGCCAGCAGATTCTCTCCTTTATCTCTTTCATGTTCCTCCACGGCGGGTTCTGGCATCTCCTCGGGAACATGTGGAGCCTCTATATCTTCGGCGACAACGTGGAGGACCGACTCGGGTCCGTGAGGTACCTCTTCTTCTACCTCCTGTGCGGGGTCGCCTCGGGCCTCTCCCATCTTCTCCTGAACTGGCGCTCGTCCGTACCCACCATCGGGGCCAGCGGGGCCATAGCGGGGGTGATGGGCGCCTATTTCCTTCTCTATCCGAGGTCCCGTGTTCTCACCCTGATCCCCATTCTCTTTCTCCCTTATCTGATAGAGGTCCCGGCATATTTCTTCCTGGGTCTTTGGTTCGTGATGCAGTTCTTGAGCGCAACCCTGGCTCCCGCCGGAGGGGGAGGCATCGCCTGGTGGGCCCACATCGGCGGCTTCGTCTTTGGAATGATTCTTCTCAAGCTCTTCGTGAGAGTTCCCGAATCGAGCCTCAGCCAGCGGATACGGGAGGAGACCTCGAGAAAGAAGAGCCCGCACGTCCAGATGGCAAAGCCGCCTGGCTCGGCCGAAGGCTCTGATCTCTCCGCCTCCCTTTTCATCACGCCCCGGGAGGCCGCCTTTGGAACACGCAAGCTGGTGAGCATCGCCTCAGGCCGCCAGCGAAGGCTCTTTCGTGTCACCATACCACCAGGCACCCACGACGGCATGGTCCTCCGCCTGAGCGGGGCAGGGGAGGAGCTCGATGACGGCAGTCAGAGAGATCTCCACCTGAGGATCAGGATTCGGCCCGATCAGGGGTGATACGGGATTGCGAGAAGGGTTTCCGCTGCTTAGCATATAGGGCACCCATCAACCCGTGCTCCACCTTTGCACCTTACTTCGTCTCGAGGAGGTCTCCGACATGAGCGTCCACGAAGGTGCCGGAAAGTCCGCGCCCAGGTCTGTGCTCGTCAATGTTCCCCGACTTATTTCTGCTTACTATACCCATACCGTGGACGTTTCCGATCCGGATCAGCGCGTTGCCTTCGGGACATCAGGACACCGAGGATCGTCATTAAGAAATAGCTTCAATGAAAGTCATATTCTCGCAATAAGTACAGCTATTTGTGAATATCGCAAGAAGCAGGGAGTCACGGGACCTCTTTTCATGGGCATGGACACCCACGCCCTCTCCGAGGCAGCCCTCGCCAGCGCCCTCGAGGTCTTCGCCGCCCACGGCGTAAACGTGATGATTCAGAAAGGGCTCCGCTACACGCCTACCCCGGTCATCTCTCACGCCATTCTCACGTACAATCGCGGGAGAATAGAGGGGCTCGCCGACGGGGTGGTCGTCACCCCCTCCCACAATCCCCCTGAAGACGGCGGCTTCAAGTACAACCCACCGGAGGGCGGCCCGGCGGATACGGAGACGACCCGGATCATCCAGGATCGAGCCAACGGGATTCTTGGCGCCGGACTGGAGGATGTGAAGAGGATTCCCTTCGAGCGGGCGCTCAAGGCGGACACCACCCGCGAGTACGACTACATCACCCCTTACGTCGAGGATCTCGCGAGCATCATCGACATGGAGGCCATCGCCGGGGCACGACTCAAGATCGGCGCCGACCCACTGGGTGGATCATCCATCGACTTCTGGGACCCGATTGCCCGGCGATACGGCCTTTCCCTGGAGGTGGTGAACCGGACCGTTGACCCGACCTTCTTCTTCATGACCCTGGACAAGGACGGCAAGATTCGAATGGACTGCTCCTCGCCCTATGCCATGGCGAGCCTCATCACCCTGAAGGACCGGTTCGACATCGCCTTCGGCAACGACACCGACACGGACCGCCACGGCATCGTCACCAGGAGCGCCGGTCTCCTCAATCCCAACCATTACCTCGCCGTTGCGGTGTGGTACCTATTCCAGAACCGACCCGGCTGGCGAAGTGATGCCGCGGTGGGGAAGACCATCGTGTCGAGCTCCATGATCGACCGGGTTGCCTCGCACCTCGGCAGACGGCTGGCCGAGGTAGCCGTAGGCTTCAAGTGGTTCGTGGTGGGACTCCTGGACGGCTCCTACGGCTTCGGCGGCGAGGAGAGTGCCGGGGCCTCATTCCTCCGGAAAGATGGGACGGTCTGGACCACGGACAAGGACGGCATCATCATGGACCTTCTCGCGGCGGAGATCACGGCGAGGACGGGCAAAGATCCCGGGGAGGTATACCGGGAGCTTGAGGGGAAGTTCGGCCGTACCTACTACGATCGGATCGATGCTCCCGCCACACCCAGGGCGAAGGCGGTCCTCCAATCCCTGTCACCGGATCTGGTCCGGGCTACGGAGCTTGCCGGCGAACCCATTCTAGCCAAGCTCACCAAGGCGCCGGCGAGCAATGCCCCCATCGGCGGGTTGAAGGTGGTGGCCCAAAGCGGGTGGTTTGCGGCGCGGCCCTCGGGAACCGAAGATATTTACAAGATCTACGCCGAGAGCTTCAGGGGCAGGGAGCATTTGGAGCGGATTCGTGAAGAGGCGCAATCGATCGTAAACGCGGCCCTGGCTGCCACCGGGGTCTGAGAGACTGACCATGTCTCACGTTCTTGCTGGAGACCGGGGATGAAGACTTTGGCGATTGCTCCAGGCAATGATAGCTCTTCTTTCGTTCCAAGGCTCCCGGCGCCCTTTTGCTTAAGGAGCGATGAATTCCGCGGCGATCCTGCGGGCCAGATCCATGGAGCTGGTGAAGGCAGGAGAGATCGGGTTCAGGATGTGAATGCTCCGGCCCTCCCGCACGACAAGGAAATCCATAACCAGCTCCTTCCTGTCCCAATCGACCAGTTGCGCCCTGATACCGCACTTGTCCGAGGGCACAATATCGGTGGGATGGAGCTCTTTCACCAGGCGGGCCGCATCATGGAAGAAATAGCGAAACACGTACTTCTTCGGTTCGGTCAGGGCCACCTCGCGGAACTTCGGATTGCTCACGAAAAGGATGGCGTCCCGCGCCAGGATGATGGGGCCCTCGCGATCGATTCCCTCGAGCAGACCATAGTTCTCCCGCCCCAGCGCCGGGATGGCAGTGGGGCCGAGGTAGACATCACCGTGTACGTTCCGGGTGAAGTGAACTCCTAGGAACGGATTACGAATGTCGGGAACCGGATAGATGCTACCCCGGACCAGGTGACTTTTCTCCGCTCTGAGCTTGCGGTAGATGCCCTTGAAGGGGATGAGTCGGAGGTTTCGGCCCACGCCGAAAATCCGTGCCACCCGGTCGCAGTGAGCGCCGGCGGCGTTTATGAACCGAGCAAACTCGACGGGGCCGGAGCTGGTCAGGGCCGTTCCGCTTCCTTTCAGCCCATGAAACTGACAGGAGAAGAGGAACCTCACCTTGCCGGTAGCCTCAAGATCTCGTTTCAGACTGAAGAGAACCTTCTTCGGGTCAACGACGGCGGTGTAGTGGGAGTAGAGAGCGAGCTCGCAGGTCTTGGCATTCGGCTCAATGTCAAGGAGCCGGCGCTCCTCGATGAGCTCAACCTTCGCCCCGTTCGCCATCGCTCGCCGTTCAAGCTCCTTGAGAATGGCAATCTCGCCCTCGTTCTTGGCGACGATCACTTTCCCTGTTTCGAGAATCGGGAGACCTTTCTCCTTGCAGTATGCCCTCATCAGGAAGTTCCCGTTCAGACATGACCTCGCCTTGAGTGTGTCCGGCGTGTAGTAGATGCCGGCATGGAGCACTCCACTGTTTCGCCCCGAGGCGTGTCTTGCCACCTCCTCTTCTTTGTCGATGATGAGGATATCGTCGCAGCCTCGATGGACGAGCTCACGAGCGACGGTGAGGCCGATTATGCCCGCGCCGGCGATAAGAATATCGGTACCGTGATGTGTCGACATGAATGCGCTCCCAACCATCGAGTCCACCCTGTAGGAGCAACCCCGGCGAGTCGGGCTTCCGATCGCAGCCAGGAGGCCGCTCCCACCAGGATCCCTCAAGTCGCAATAACCAAGGACGTTGTCCGACCCACCAGCAGTTTCTCTTGCCGACCCCAAGCGGGGGGCGTTTCCTCCGACATCCTGACAGAACCACTCTTCCAAGAGGGCTCTCCAGTGCCTAGGGAGAATACGTGCACTCTCTCCTTTTGGCAATCGCTCTCTGAGGAAATATAGCAGAATCGACATAGCGCTCCTGTTGCATTTAGGGCAATCTGCTGAATTTCGCTCAGTGTCTCAACTCGAGGGGGGTGCGAAACAAGGGGAGGTGGCCTGAGGTGGTGGAGAGACAGGAGCATGGCGGCTCTTGGAGCTGACGGCAAGAGGGGATGAAAGGCGCTGTGAGGTGGATGACCTGAGGAGTGGACTCTGGGGATCAGGGCTCGGAGAGCTTGAGAGACCAGGAACGAAGGAGCCGCGAGAGGCGCCAGAGCTCCGCCTCGTTCTGCTGCAGCTCTTCCTGCTCTTCCCGGGCCGAAGTGTCGGCCTTCATGGCCGCCACTTGCTTCACGATGTGGAGCTTCTGGCCCACTCGATCCAGGGCCTCCATCAGGCTGGCATGGCGTTCTCTGTCTGTCGACGCCCTCTCGAAGCGACGGAGAGAGGAAAGGAGCCTGCGGTTCACCGCCCGCCAGTCCAGGACCTCTCCCCCTTCCTCCAGCCAAATCGTGTAGAGCAGGGCATGGCAGCCGGCGAGGGTGCCGAGGCGAAGCTCTCTCCACAGGCGGGAGTTGATCGTGGTGAGAGCCTCGTGGATCTCCTTGAGACCCTGCCGCTCGTTCCGCCTGGAATTGGCTGGAACGATAGACTGCCCCTTCTTGAGCCGTCTGAACCAGAATTTCTTGGAACCTGTAAGGGCGGAGCGCGCTGAGTCTGAGAACACAGCCACCTCTCCCTCCCGCAAGGTCCTCGTGCTCCCTAGCTGCTCGCGCAGAAGCCTGCCGCAGTCGGCGGCGAGGCGGAAACCCCAGACCGCGCCGGCGGCAACCCCGAGGAGACCGCCGATCTCGTCGTAGAGCCAGGTTCCAAGGCCAAAACCCGAGGCGACCGCGGTCGCGACGAAAAACAGACCGACTAGATTGATGAACACGTGCACCATGAATACTCTAATTCGTCAAGGGGAAAGGGCCACTAATACCCGGTGTCCTAGCAAACAAGGTGCCAGGAATCGCCGATATACTTCTCCCGAGTGGGCTCACCTTATCCTTGCTTTCTGCCTCCTGCCCTGGTAGTAGAAAGCTGCAACCTCTGCAGAGAGGATGGAACGGGCCATGGGAACACTGAATTTAAAAGGTTTTCCGGACGAACTTCACCGGCAGGCAAAGTCCCGTGCGGCACTGGAGGGCATCTCCCTTCGTGATCTCTTACTCCGCGCCGTTACGGCCTACCTCGAAAGTCCGATCACCCTGGACGTGCAAGAGGTGATCGTGAAGCGGAAGGATCTGCCAGAGGGGGAGCGGTGACCCCATTCTGAACTGGTCTGGTTCGGGGTGCTGTCGGGGGAATTCAATGGCAGCCGGTCTTGTCGAGTTGACAGAGAGAGCCACCGGCGAGGCGGCCGCTCTCATGTGGGCACGGGTACCGGTTCCCGCAGGAGCCGTCTGACCGCCTCGGTGGCGCTGGCCGCGAGGGCAGGGTGGGAACGGTCAAGCCCCTCAAGTTGCCGAAGGTTGTCGGCAGTGCGATAGATCAGCATGGCCAGATCGCCCTCGTCCAGACCGGAAAGCTCGAGGACTTCTTCCCAGCTCCCGCCCGAAGCCCAACTGTAGGCTGCTGCCGCAGGCCAGAAGGAGATGGGGTAGGCAACGAATTCGTTCTGGCGAAGACGGGCTTGGAGCGGCCTGAGTTCTGAAACCAGCCGGGAGAAGGCCTGACCGATAGGGGTGTGAGGCCAGAGGCGGTGCTCCGATGGCAGGCCTTGCTGGTCCCGGTCGCTCACGAAAGGGGCGATGAGGCCGGCCAGAAGGGCAGGATCGTTGTGGGGAAACACCGCCCGGCGGATGCCCTCGGCGATCATGAGCGGTTGATCGAGGCGAAGTTGCGAGGCCCACATGCCGTCAGGCGTCAACCTCCCGTGGATGTCGACGTAGCCTTCCTGCTGCAGAAACCCGTAGTACCGCTTGAACTCCCGCCAGAGTCGATTGGTCACTGCATCAAGCCGCTCACGGAGGGCAAGGGCGGCGTCGATTGTCTCTCTGAATCTGCTGTGCCCTTTGGGATCGCACGCGTTAAGATGCGAACAGGCCTCGCAGGGATGGGCGGCAAGTACGGCCTCGAGGGCTGAGACGCGGGCGCCCAGATGCTTCCACGTCTCCTGCCAGGGAGGGGGAAGAGGACTCTTGGGGTCTAGGGGCTCGCAGGCGTCGAGCGGGTGCGCCTCCAGGTAATCGAGCCAGACCTGAGGCTTGGCGCTGTCAGGAAGATCAAGAGTAGAGTCGAGTAGCGTCCGGATCTTCTCCAGGCGCAGCCAGCGGCCCCGGAAGCGACCGCGGCGGAGCCTCGGCCTGGGCGTGATCCGGATGGCCAGTACGCCCTCCACCTGATTGCGCGACTCCTGGTGCAGCACCACGAAGGTCTCACCTTTCTTGCTCAAGAAAACCCTGCCGGGTGTAAGGAACGCCTGCCTCAGGAGGCGATGCCGCCGCCGGCGCCTTTCCTGTCGGGCTTTCTCAAGCTCCGCCTCCAGCTCACGCCGTGTCGCCAACGTCCGGAGGAGCCCATCCAGGTCGCCGCACGGGGTCGCCTCGAGATCCGCTCCGAGCTCCCGTTCCATCTGCTGCACCTGGTGGAGCACCTCGCGGTTCTCGTCAAGGTCCTGGTATGTAGCGAAGGATCTGGCCAAGAGGTCTCTCACTTCCTCGGGGGGATGGGAGAGAAGCAGGTTCAGCACCATGGAAAAGGTGATATGAATCTGACTGTTGACGGGCTCGGGTACGGCGTGAAGGAGGTTAAAGATGAGATGAGGATCCTGGTAGGGACCTGGAAGGAGGACGACGAAACCCACCTTGTCCATGCCCCGGCGGCCCGCCCTTCCCGTCATCTGGAGAAGATCAGTGGCGCTGAGGGAGACGAACTCCCGCCCGTTGAATCGGTCGCTCTGGGAGAGGACCACGGTCCGCGCCGGAAAGTTGACACCCGCCGCCACGGTGGAGGTTGAAAAGATGGCATCCAGATATCCCTCCTTCATGGCGGTTTCGATGAGGATCTTCCATGCCGGCAGCTGACCGCCGTGGTGGGCAGCCACCCGGCCCTGCCGAAGGGCCGTAAGGTGCCGGTGCCTTATCAGATACGAATGGGTGCGGAGCAACTCCTGGAGACGACGGTGGAACCGGTGCCGCTCCGCATCGGTCTCGGGGTTTCCTTGACGGGGGAGAGCCGCCTGGGTCGCCAGGTTACAGTCCGATCTCGACTTGAGGAAGAAGATGGCCGGGAGCAGATTCAGTTGCCCCAGGGCCCCGATGATCTGGGAGAAGTTGGCCACCCCCTGTCGGGGTGTGAGCCCGCTCCCCGGGTTGCGCTCCACGAAATGCCGCACCTTTCCGGCCATGGTCCCTCGCCTGATGAAGGGGGTCACCTCGCCGCTGGGAAACATGAACAGGGGATAGAGAGAGACCGGGCGCTCCTGGGCGGATATCACCTGGCAGGGAGTCCAGCGCAGCCATTCGAGCCACCCGGCGATCTGGCCCGAGTTGGAGACGGTGGCCGAGAGGAGGAGGAGGCGAACCCGCCGGGGCAGATAGATCATCACCTCCTCCCACACCACCCCGCGATCCTGATCGCCCAGGTAATGGGCTTCATCGAGAACCACCAGGTTGACGGGAATATCCTCACCGCGGTACATGGCGTCGTAGAGTTGGTTGCGGAGGATTTCGGTGGTACCGACGATGATCGGCGCGTTGGCCTTCTCTTTCCGGTCCCCGGTCAGGATGCCCACGTTCTCTTCGCCGAACTCCTGGGAAAACTCCACATACTTGGCGTTGGAGAGAGCCTTGAGGGGGGAAGCATACCAGGTCCGCTCACCGCGTGCCAGCCCCTGTTCCATGGCTTTCAGGGCGATCCACGTCTTCCCGGCGCCGGTAGGGGCGGTGACCAGCACGTCCCCCGATTCCAGTGCTGCCACCGCCTCCTGCTGAAAGGGATCGGGAACAAAGGGCGCCGCCTCCGGCACGCCGATTTGTTCGAGTAACGGTCTGAGCTGCGGGGAAGGGTGAGCTTGGAACGTGCCGCTCTCACCTTCGACTCTCTTCTTGGGGCCCCGGAAGCCTCGCCTTGCCGCCGGATGTCTTGGGCGTCGGTATCGTCTATCCATCGAATGCCTTGATCTGTTTCCCGCTCATAAGGTATTAGTCACAGGTGGACATAGGTTACCAGGCTCTCCGAAAAACCGGTAATGGAGAGACGATGCGCGTCTGTCGGAAACGAGCACCCCCATCAAAAGCTACTGGGAAGAAGACCCCTTGTATGTCCTCTATGGGAAGAGATAACGACACTCCGGCCTCCTCGGGTCTCGCGGCGGGCGCGAGCGAGCTCGTTCACGTCGCCGGGCCGGTAGGAATCCTGGCGCTCCATGGCGGCGGGATCGAGCCGGGCACCGAGGCGATCGCCCGGTTCGTGGCGCGCGAAACCGGAGCGAGTCTCTATATCTACGCCGGGCGGCTTCCGCGGGAGAACCTCAGGCTCCACCGGCCCAGCCACTCCGCCGCTTCTGAGATCTCGCCGCCTCTCCAGCAGTTCCTCAACCGCGTCCGCCTGGCCATCTCCATCCACGGTCATAACCGCAACAAGGATTGCGTCTACCTGGGAGGTTTGAACGATGCACTGGCGGCGAGGCTCGCCGCAGTCGCCTGGGACGCACTGCCCCGATATGGGTGGATCTCCGATCCCGTGGCAATCCCCCTGGGCCTGAGGGGTCGACATCCCCGAAATGCGGTCAACCTGCCCCTGGACCGAGGAGTGCAAATCGAGTTACCTCGCTCCCTGCGTGGGACTCGGACCGGCGCAGAGGGGAGGCCCCCGGAGCCGACCGGTGACGCCCTCGTTTTCGCCCAGGTGCTCTCCCGCCTTGTGAAAGAGGCGACGGCAGTGTACTGGAGGGGGCCGTGATCCCGCCCTGTCGGAGGCTCACCCTCTCTCCGGCACCTCGGGAGGTTTGCTGCTCATTGCCGTCCCGGTTGGCTATTCTATGCGTCATGCCGGCAGATGACAAGCAGGACCCCGGGGAAGAGGCAGTCGCCCGGGATTTCGGCGGGGCGATGACGGAAGGAGGCACCTCGATGAGCGAGAAGACCGGCACCGCCTACCGAATCCGAAACGCCCGGCTCATCGGGTTCGGGCGACTCCTCCTGCTGGCCATGTTGTGGCCCTCTGGTCTCTATCTCCTTCTGGGCGGGGTAGAGCCCATCTCGGGCCTCCTTCTTCTTTTCGCCGGGATTTGGCTCCTCTTGGACAATCCCCTGGACTTTCTCGCCGCCTTCTCCGGCCCTTGTCCCTCGTGCGGCGCCGAGGTGAGAACCAGGGGGCGCTCGCCCTGCCGGTGCCCATCCTGCGGTGCGGCCATCAAAGTGGAGGAGGGACGCCTTTACCCGGCAGAGGTGCAGAGGAACCCTTCGGACACTGCTTACGAACACTTGGCGGACGCAGGAAAGGGCTCGCTCTTTGAGAAACCGCTCCATTTCCCCCCAGGGGACACCCTGGACCTCCACACCTTCTCGCCCCGGGAGGTGGCTCCCCTGCTTGGTGATTTTCTCGAACTCTGTGAACAGGCCGGGATAACCCGTGCCCGGATCATCCATGGGAAGGGGATGGGCGTCCTCCGTCAGCGAGTGAGGGCACTCCTCGCTAGGGATCCCCGCGTCCTCTGCTGCCGGGATGCACCCGCCGAGGGCGGCGGCTGGGGCTCGACGGTAGTGGAACTGCGCCGCCGATCGGATAGGGGCGAAACGGATCCAGGAGAGGCTCACCCCTAGAAAGATCCGTCCCGCTTCCGCCGTCGCCGCTCCCGCCGGAGTTGACGCTTCCAGTCAACGTCTTTCTTGCCTCGAGTGACGCGACCCGGATCCGGGACTCGTGAGGGATCAAGGAGGAAGGACCCCGGCGTCTGCCAGACTTCACGGTCGGAGACCTCCGGAGATTTCCGGGGGGCTTTCGCCGGCGGGTGTACCTGCTCGAGGGGAGGGCCGGTAATGAAGGGGGCGGGAAGCTCCCTCACGAGATAGAGCAGCTCACCGCACCTGAGGAACTGGTGCCCGGCCTGGTGAGCACGGGCTGCGTCTAAGGTGAGGAGCACCGGATTGGCGTCGCGCCGGCTGCCGATGCGGAGCGCCATCTCCTCTGTGCTCGCCAGCACCACGTGGCCTCGGCTGCCGGGCCGCAGCCCCTGCTTGAGAATGGCCTGATATGCCTGGCGCCGAGCTCCGTGGAAAAGAAAACGGGGTGGGGGCGTGAGCGCAAGGCCGAGGGGGGAGGGCACCTTCGGCCGGATGTGAGTATCGTGGAGGGAGAAGTTCACCTGAAGCCCGGAGTAGGCCAGTTCCTTGAGGTGAGTCGAACGCACATAGCTCCAGCCCGGCTCTTCGTGGAGAGCCCAGATGAGCTCCTTGATGGGCAGTGAACCGTCTTCGTCCGGAAAGAGGCCGAATTCATCTGGCCGGCGGAACAGGATGTAGTCGATAATCTTCGCGAGCTCCTTGAGTTGATACTTTCCCATGGTGTTGCTCCCGGACTCACTATACCGCAACAAGACCTCCGCTGTCAGCCCATGGCCCGTGAGGCTTAGCCCGCGAGTTTGCTGGTTGGGCCGGAGAGATGATGGACGTTTTTGTCTTGACATCCCCCCCTCGCATTTACTAGAGTGCAATCCAACGGTTATCTCAGGAAACTGACATGGCCTACCGCGGCGGGCAGAACGAACCTCGCTTGAGTTACTACCACTATTGCTACTCCAAGGGGGAGTCTGTCCACTAGCCTAGTGTAACTGAGAGAGAAAAAGGCCGTGGGCAGACCAAGAAGCCTGCGGCCTTTCTATTATTGGGGCCGCTCGCCGGAGCGGCCTCTCGATTGATGGGGGTAAACGTAGCATAGCCGTCAGGAGGTGCCAAGATGAGAAGGTTTGGGAAGGGATGGCGAGGAGCTGCAACATTGACTTTTTGCTTGGTTCTGGTATGGATTCTAGGTCCAACGGTCGTCACCGCCAAGGAACCCTACAGGGTCGGCGCCATATTCTCGGTGACCGGCGGCGCCTCGATTCTCGGAGAGCCTGAGAAAAGGACGGCCGAGATGCTCGCCGAAGAGATCAACAAGAAAGGCGGCATCGATGGGCACAAACTGGAGCTCGTGCTCTACGACGACGAGACCGATGAGACGAAATGCCGACTCGCGGTCACTCGTCTGATCAAGAAGGACAAAGTGCCGGTGATCATCGGCCCGAGCACGAGCGGCAACACGTTGGCGGTCATCGCCGTCTGTGATGAGGCGAAGGTACCCCTTATCTCGTGTGCTTCCAGCATCAAGATCGTAACCCCGGTCAGCGAGCGCAAGTGGATCTTCAAGGTGGCCCCGTCGGACTCCCACTCGGTGGAGAGGATCTACGAGTTCCTCGTGAAGAAGGGCATCAAGAAGGTCGCCATCATGACCGTCTCCGACGGCTACGGCTCGAGCGGCCGCGAGGAACTCCTTCGTTTGGCGCCGCAGACGGGTATCGAGGTGGTCGCCGATGAGCGCTACGGGCCGAAGGACACGGATCTCACCGCCCAGCTCACCCGGATCCGCGGCACGGGGGCCCAGGCGCTGATCAACTGGTCGGTAGGCCCCACCCAGATCCTCGCGGTAAAGAACTGGAAGGAACTCGGCATGACGGCGATGACCCTCGTCCAGAGCCACGGCTTTGCCAGCAAAAAGAACATCGAGCTCGCGGGCGGCGCCGCGGAAGGAGTGATCTGTCCCCTTGGCCGCGTGAACATCCCTGACCTGCTTCCTGCAACGGATCCGCAGAAAGGGGTGATCATGGCATACAACGAGGCGTACCAGGGACGTTTCAAGGAACCGCTTTCCGCATTCGGCGGCCATGCCTGGGACGCGCTCAAGCTTGCTGTCGAGGCCCTTGGTGCGGTAGGGCCCGATCCCGCGAAGATCAGGGATTACCTCGAGAACCGTAAGAACTTCGTCGGACAGGGTGGGGTCTTCAACTTTTCTCCCGCCGATCACTGCGGCCTCACCAAGGATGCCTTCGAGATGGTGGTGGTGAAGAACGGCACCTGGGCTCTCGCCCAGTAGGGATGACTCCCACAGGTGAAAGAGGGAAAGCCTCTCCGAAAAGGGGTGCCGGAGAGGCTTTCTCATGAGCTCAAATCGGTTATGGAAAAGCTTTCACTCGGCGGACAAATCGTCCAGTATCTCTTCACCGGAGTCACCGTGGGGAGCATCTACGGGATGGTGGCCCTGGGGTTCAATATCATCTACAACGTGACCGAGATGATCAATTTCGCCCAGGGCGAGTTTGTCATGCTGGGCGGACTGATCATGGTGTTCTCCGCAAGATTTCTGCCGCTCCCCGTGGCGTTCTGTGTGACCGTAGCGGCGCTGACCGCCATAGGCGCCGTCATGGAGCGCTCCACCATCAATCCTCTCAAGAATGCCACCGTTCTCACGCTCATCATCGTCACGATCGCCGTGTCCATTCTCCTCAAAGGGATCGCCATGTTTATTTGGGGCAAGGATCCCTACATCATGAAACCTTTCTCCGGTGCCGAGCCTTTCCAAGTATTCGGAGCCGCCATCCAGACCCAGGCCTTCTGGGTGCTTGGGATCAGCGGGGTTATCGTTTTGCTCCTCACCCTGTTTTTCAGAAAAACCCGCTACGGGAAGGCCATGCTCGCCTGCGCCGACAATCCCGAGGCCGCTCGCCTGGTGGGCATCAAGGTAAAGCTCATGGTGCTTCTCTCCTTCGCCCTCAGTGCCGCCATTGGTGCGGCTGCCGGAGCGGTCATCACCCCCATCTCCCTCATGGAGTACGATAGGGGGGCGCTCCTCGGCCTGAAGGGGTTCGGGGCCGCCGTCCTTGGCGGTCTCGGGAGCTTCTCCGGTGCGGTGGTCGCAGGGCTCCTTCTGGGAGTCGTCGAGTCTCTCTGCGCCGGTTTCGTCTCCTCGGGATACAAGGACGCGGTTGCCCTTTTGCTGCTGCTCCTGGTCCTCTTCGTCCGCCCGAGCGGGCTCTTCGGAAACGTCGAGGCGAGCAAGATCAAGAAGTTTTGAGGGTTCTCCCGCATGAGCAGGGGCAATCTGATAACGCTTTCAGCAACCGTTCTCCTCATCATCATCTTCCCGGTGCTGGTCACGAGGGTGGAGGCGATAAGCCATTACCTTGACGTCATGGTGTTCGTGGGGATCTTCAGTATGATTACCATGGGGCTCAGCCTGCTCATGGGGTACGCCGGACAGATCTCCCTGGGACATGCAGCGTTCTTTGGGCTCGGCGCCTATACCTCGGGCATTCTCTGTGTGAAGCTTGCGGTCTCGCCCTGGCTTGCCATGGTAGCGGGAGCGCTTCTCACCGCGGTGGTGGCCTACGCCGTGGGGGTGCCCTCCCTGAAACTCAAGGGGCACTACCTGGCCATGGCCACCCTGGGTTTCGGGGTCATCGTCAACATCGTGTTCAATGAGGAGGTGGAGTTGACCGGGGGCCCGTCCGGTCTATCCAATATCCCGGGCCTGAAGATCTTCGGCCTTCCCATCCGGGGGGAGCTGTTGTTCTATTTTCTTGTCTGGTCCATGGTCATCCTGGTACTCATTTTCTGTCTCAACGTCATTCACTCCCGAGTCGGGCGGGCGCTCCGTTCCATCCATGACAGCGAGGTGGCCGCCGACGCGATGGGTGTGGAGACGGCGCGCTATAAGGTGATGATCTTCGTCCTGAGCGCGGTCCTGGCCTCTCTCGGCGGGAGTCTCTACGCCCACTACGTGGGGTTCCTGAGCCCAAGCTCCTTCAATCTCCTTTTCTCCATAAGACTCGTGATGATGGTCGTGGTGGGGGGCATGCACAGCCTCTGGGGAGCCCTTCTGGGCACCTGGCTTCTCACCTTCCTCGGGAACGAGTGGCTCCATGTGTTCAAGGATTTCGATATTCTCGTCTACGGTGCGATCCTTCTCTTCGTGGTCATGGCCCTTCCCGAAGGATTGGTGAGCGTTGTTCCCCGGCTCAGCCACATGTGGAAGCGGGGGAGAGAGTCGGAGGGGTGAACGGACGGGACCTGACGGAGATGGAGACGAGGCAGCATCAGCCCAGTGAGTTACTTCAGGTTGACAGCCTGGAGAAATCCTTCGGCGGCATCCGGGCGTTGCAGGGGCTGACCTTTGCCGTCCCCGCGGGTGCAATCAAGGCGGTCATCGGCCCAAACGGCGCGGGGAAGACGACCCTTTTCAACCTCGTTACCGGGATCTTCCTCCCCACGCGGGGAACCATCTCCCTCAACGGTGAGACCATCAGCGGTCGGCGACCTCAGGAGATTGCCCGGCTCGGTGTCTCCCGGACGTTCCAGAACGTGCTCGTCTTCGGGCGAATGACGGTCCTGGAGAATGTCATGGTGGGGCGGCATATGCGGAGTCGGGCGAGTGCGCTGAGCGCTGGCCTCCGGGTCCCGTGGATGCGGCGGGAGGAGCAGGAGATTCAGGCGAGGGCCATGGAGCGCCTCGACTTCGTCGGGCTTGCCGAGCGGGCTAAGGAGCGTGCCGGGAATCTTCCCCTGGGAGAACAGAAACTCCTGGAGGTGGCACGAGCGCTGGCGACAGAGCCGAAGATCCTCCTTCTTGACGAGCCGGCAGGGGGCCTCAACACGAGGGAGACCGAGCGCCTGGCCGAGCTTATCCGCCGCATTCGAGAGCAGGGGATCACCGTGGTGCTCGTGGAGCACGACATGAATCTGGTCATGGACGTCTCGGACGATATCGTGGTCATCAGCTTCGGACAGAAGATCGCCGAGGGCAAGCCGTGGGAGATCAAGAAGCACCCGGCGGTAATCGAGGCATACCTGGGCGAGGAGGCGGATTACGCGAACGCCTAGACGTGATCTATGTTGAGACTCAAGAGTGTCCACACCTACTACGGGAAGATTCACGCGCTGAAGGGCGTATCCCTCCATGTCAACCGCGGGGAGATCGTCACCCTCATCGGCGCGAACGGAGCCGGGAAGACGACCCTGTTGAGAACCATTTCCGGCCTCACCCCTGCAGCCCGCGGCAACGTGGACTACAACGGTCAGGACATCACCCGCATGCAGGCGGAGGAGATTGTCCGTTGCGGGATCTCCCACGTGCCCGAGGGGCGGAAGCTCTTCGCCACCCTGAGCGTACGGGATAATCTGGAGATGGGTGCGTTTCTCCGGCGTGATCGAGGGGAGGTGCGAGGGGATCTGAGAGAGTTCCGCAAGAAATTCCCTATCCTCTCGGAGCGGTGGCACCAGATGGCGGGCACGTTGAGCGGCGGCGAGCAGCAGATGGTGGCCATCACCCGTGCCCTTATGGCCCGTCCCGAGCTCCTTATCCTTGATGAGCCGTCAATGGGACTTTCGCCGGTCCTCGTCAAGGAGATCTTCAAGATCATCAGGAGACTTTGCCAGGAAGGGACGACGATTCTCCTCATCGAACAAAACGCCCGGGCGGCCCTTCATGTCGCCGACCGCGGCTACGTCCTCGAAACAGGTCGAATCATTCTTCAGGGCACCTCCCACATGCTCCTCGAGCATAACGAGGTGAAACGGGCTTACCTGGGAAAGGGCTACCGGGAGGTGTGGGAAGAATAGCGATCTAGTCCATGGCCCGTAGTCCGTCGCATCCCTCGACGCAAGGAACCGTGTCCGCAAGGATTCTTGTCTCTGACGACGGACCACGGACAACTTGTATGAAACTTCAGTTTCCTGGTCGATCAAACTTGCCGCGACAGCGGCAAGCGGCTAGGCTGACAACGGACCGATGACAACGGGCACTCCGTAGGAGTACGAGACCATGCGTATCTGGGAACCGGAATACGAGTGTATGTCGCGGGACGAGCTGGCCCAGATCCAGTTCGAACGGCTGCAGAGCACCCTGAACCGGGTGTACAGGAATGTTGCCTTCTACCGGAAACAGTTCAACGCCATTGACTTCGAGCCCGGCGACATGAACGACCCGAGCGAGCTGGAGAAGCTTCCCTTCACGCAGAGTCGTGACATCAGCGCCGCCTATCCCTACGACCTCTTCGCCGTGCCGCTCCGTGAGGTGGTACGGGTCCACTCCTCTTCGGGCGCCACCGCCAAGCCCATTGTCGTCGGCTACACCCGCCAGGATCTCCGCTCCTGGAGTCAGCTCGTCGCCCGCGTTCTCACGGCGGGCGGGGTGACCGCCGATGACGTGATCCAGGTCACCCTGAACTACGGGCTCCTGACCGGAGGGCTGGGCATCCACTACGGTGCGGAGCGGATCGGCGCCTCGGTCCTTCCCACGTCGGTGGGGAGAACGGATCGGCAGGTAAAGATCATGCAGGACTACCGGACGACGGCGCTCGTGGCCACTCCCTCCTACGCCCTGGTCATCGCAGACCGGATGGAAAAGATGGGGATCAACCCGCGCACTCTCAGCCTGAAATTCGCCCTTCTTGCCGGCGAACCCTGGACTGAGGCGATGCGGAAGGAGATCGAAGAACGCCTCTATGTGAAGGCCACCGACAACTACGGCCTGAGCGAGATCATGGGGCCGGGTGTATCCGGTGAGTGTTTATGCCAGGCCGGCATGCACCTCAATGAAGACCACTTCATCGCCGAACTGGTGGACCCTGCAACCGAGGAGCGGCTGGAATCGGGCAAGGTAGGCGAGCTTGTCATCACCACGATCACCAAGGAGGCATTCCCCCTCGTCCGGTACCGAACCGGTGACCTCTGCTCCCTGGACTACAGCCCGTGCGCCTGCGGCCGGACCCTCGCGCGCATGGGCCGGATCTTGGGCCGCACCGATGAGGTGCTGATCATCAAGGGGGTGAATATCATTCCCAGCCGCGTGGGCGATATCCTCGAGGAGGTCCAGGGGAAGCGGCCTGCCTATCAGCTCCTGGTGGAGCGAGAGAAGAATCTCGATAAGCTCATAGTCCTCGTCGAGGTGTCCGAGGATCTGTTCTTTGATAAAATGCGCGAGCAGCGTGCGATCGTCGATACCTTGCGAAAAGAGGTAGCCGACGGAATCGGGATAACGCCCCGTATCCTGCTGGTCGAGCCCGGCACCATCCGCCGCGAGGAGGAGACGACCCCGGGCGTCCTGGATCGGCGCAGGCTGGCGTCGCAACCCAGTCCTGACGGCGGGAGTTGTTCCTTTGTCGATCCAGGCTATCCGGCAAGCGGGCTGGAAGGTCCGCAAAGGAAGCGATAACGAGAAATGAAAGGATAAGCATGCACGAACTACTGACGGATGAAACAGGGAGCAAGCGATTGCTTCTCGGCAATGAGGCGATCGTCCGGGGAGCCCTGGAGGCGGGGGTTGCCTTTGCCACCACCTATCCCGGCACCCCGTCTTCGGAGATCGGTGATACTTTTTACCGGATCTCCCGGGAGACGGATCTCTACTTCGAGTACTCGGTCAATGAGAAAGTGGCGCTGGAAACCGCTGCGGCTTCCGCACTCTCCGGCGTGCGTACCATGTGCAGCATGAAGCATGTAGGGCTGAACGTTGCCGCCGATGCCCTCATCTCCCTCGCCTACGTGGGAGTGAAGGGGGGGATGGTGATAGTGAGTGCCGACGATCCATCCCTCCATTCCAGCCAGAACGAGCAGGACAATCGCTACTATGCGAGACTTTCCGGCCTGCCCATGCTGGAGCCCGCCGACGCTCACGAGGCCTACGCCATGACGAGGTCCGCCTTTGAGCTTTCAGAGGCCTATCGGATTCCGGTACTGCTCCGAACCACGACCCGGGTAAACCACAGCCGTGGGGTGGTTGAGCTGGGGGCGCTCCAGTCCAGAAGAGCACGGGGCACCTTCGAAAAAGATCCCTTTAATCTCGTGTTGGTCCCTATGGTGGGACGAAAACTCCACCTCGAACTCTTGAAGAAGATGGAGAAGCTCCAGGGGGAGGCAAACGTCTCTCAATTCAACAAACGAAGCGGCGCCGGCACCTGGGGAGTCGTGACCAGTGGGGTGAGCGCCAACTATGTGCTGGACGCGGTCCAGGAGCTCGGGATCGGCGACCAGGTACAGATCCTGAAGCTGGGCATGACCTATCCCTTCCCCGATGCTCTCATGGGAGACTTCCTCGAAGGCGTAGATCGGGTCCTGGTAGTGGAGGAACTGGAATCCTTCCAAGAGGAGCGGCTGAAGGTGGTGGCCCAGGAGCGACGCCTCGGGGTGGAGATCGCCGGAAAGGCCCTCCTCCCCCGCGCCTTCGAGTTTGACCCGGCGCAGGTGAGATCCGCCATGGCTCGTTTTTTCCATCTCGAATATCAACCCGCCCGGATCGATGGAGGCCCCGAGCTTCCGCCGCGCCCGCCCAATCTCTGCGCCGGTTGTCCCCACCGGGCTACCTACTATGCGGTGAAACAGGCCCTTGGCGACCAGGCGATATTTCCCACCGACATCGGCTGCTACACCCTGGGGCTCCTGCCGCCGCTGCAGATAGCCGATTTTGTCATTTGCATGGGATCAAGCGTTTCCAGTGCCGGTGGGTTCTCCAAGGCTCAAGACAAACCGGTGGTGGCCTTCATCGGCGATTCCACCTTCTTTCATTCCGGGATTACGGGCTTGATAAATGCTGTCCAGAACCGACATAACTTCACCTTGGTGATCCTGGACAACGGTACCACCGCCATGACCGGGCACCAGCCCCATCCCGGGGTTGAGCTCACCCCAAAAGGGCGCCAGGCGCCTCGGGTGAGCCTGGAAGCCGTGGTCCGGGGCTGCGGGGTGGAGCGGGTGGTGACGGTGCAACCCCTCCAGGTGAGAAAGACCATCGAGCGGGTGAAGGATGTGGTCACGGACGACCGGGATCAAGGGGTGAAAGTGATCATCTCCAAGGCTCCTTGTCCTCTCTTCGAGCGGCGCCTCACCGGGAAGGAGCAAAAGGTCGTTTTCCAGGTGTGCGAGGACTGCGATATGTGTCGCAGGTGCCTGAACGAGCTTGGATGTCCCGCCTTCAGGTACCGGGAGGACGCTGCCTCGGGAGCATCCATAACCATCGACGAGATGCTCTGTAGCGGCTGCGCCGTGTGCAGCCAGATCTGCCACGCGGTCAAAGCGAAGAAGAAGGAGGCGTGAGGTTTGCGGTCCATTAGCGATAGCGATAGCGCGAGACCGGGTAATCTCATCGGCAAGGCCGCATAGTCGCAGCATGAATAAGGTTGTGGTGTTCCGGCCCATAGCAGAGCGAAGGCACAGTATTCGGGAAACTTTTCCGAGGGCTGGAGATTAAGAGGTGGCTCCAGATGCGCCTTGCCTCAGAGATCACCCGGTCTCCGGCGTTCCCACCCTCCGTGAGTGTGACGGGGTTTTGCAGCAACCGGCTAAGGCCTGAATCGACCGGGCCTTCCTTGGCAGTTTGGTTTAGGGTTTGAAGATTACTCCCAG
>Ga0209253_10000526_pt1 | contig 33170 bp, 26 predicted proteins | sample FrelakmetBRP12BR_FD_187145 | JGI IMG/M metagenome (GOLD analysis project Ga0209253, IMG submission 187145) | Freshwater lake sediment microbial communities from the University of Notre Dame, USA, for methane emissions studies - BRP12 BR (SPAdes)... | ecosystem: Environmental > Aquatic >... | reverse complement strand
GCCATTAAGACCATTGGTGGTATACTCTTGAGTGATATTGAATTTCAGACTGGAAGCGCGTTGAAAAGGATCTGGATTAGGATCCATCCAATTATATACTTTCACAGTATACCCTTCCGCTTCAACATCAGCCTTATATTGTACAATTTCGGAGTTGATACTAGAAATAATCGTGGAGTTCACATAAATAATGAAATTACTAGTCCCTGAGGATTGTTGTGCTTTTGGTGTATTAAGTGAAAACGGATTTATGCTCGAAAATATTAGAGGAGTTACGAGAAAGAGCAGTACTAATCTTGAGAGTATTTTTTGCATTGGTTATCACCTACATTATAGAAGATAATGAGGAATGGACTATTTATGCTTAATTATCGATTTAAATTTTCCTTCAGTTTTTTTGATAGATTTTATTAAGTTGAAGGGTAAGGATGTCATAACTCAAATATTCCAAATAAATCAATACAAAGTGATATTATGCGTAGATATGATGGAACGGAACTTAAATTAGGACCTCTTAAAACCATAGAACCCTTTGTGATGCAATATAGAGGCTTTTCTTGGGGATTATGCCTTCAAACTTACGACTTAACCAAAACACTACCATTTATTGAGAAGTTTAATTCTGAAAGAGGATTAGATAAAACAAATCGAATTTCGTTATTTCAATTAATTTTATGCGCTGCTGCAAGAAGTGTAGCGATGCATCCTCAATTAAACCGATTCATAGCTGGAAAACGCTTTTTTCAGAGAAATCGTCTGAATTTCGCATTTATTGTCAAGCCTGCATTAACACCTCAAAGTCCAGAGACAGTCATAAAATTTGATCTAAGTCCTTTTGAAACCCTTGAAACCCTTCGAATCCGTATGCATGCATTTGTCAGTGAAGCAAAAACCGATGCAGGAAGTGCTGGAGAAAAACATGTTCGCCTTTTAGCCAAGCTACCTCATTTTGTGAAAGTAATAGTAAATCGAATCATTGCAAATTTAGATTATAGAGGAAAACTTAGTGCTTCCTATATTGAAAGTGATCCCCTATTTTGCACATCTTTTTTCGCTAATTTGGGTTCTGTAGATGTGGGGGGGCAAATTATCCATCATATGTACGAGTACGGAACTGCTTCATCGTTTGTGACAGTAGGAAGGATACGAAAAGGGGCTGTAGTTGTGGATAACTCTCGCATCGAAGTGCGAGATGTGATAGACATTGGTTTTACCATAGATGAACGCGTGACAGGAGGTGCGTACGCAGCGAGTTTTCTGATTATGATGAAAAATTTAGTGGAAAATCCGGAACCGTTGTTGAAAAAACCAGAGATTCCCGAAGAGAGCATTAAAGAATTGAATTTAGTGGATCTTACAAAATATAAGCCATACTTGAAATTGAAGAATAAGAAATAGAGAAAATTCATTTCTAATATTGTTTTTATCTAGTCCTCTTAGAATTCTTTATATGTTCTTTTGCAGTAAAGAGGATGATCATAGAGAGAAAATATTTAGAGTTATTAAAGAGAAATAAAATAGAGATAGGCTTAATTAGTTTAGGAGAAGAAAGACAATGGTAGCAATACAAACGGGTTTTTCTCCGTTTTCGATATTTAACACACAATCGAATTCACATTGAATACCATTTTTAATTTCCGTTATATTTACGAGGGTTACTTTCATGTTAACATTTGAGTCGACTGGAACCGGAGCGGGAAATCTAACTTTGTTAGTACCATAATTGATCACGGTTTTGAAACCTTTGACCTCTAGAACGTCCCAAAACAAATCAGGAATTAAAGAAAGAGTTAAGTACCCATGGGCAATCGGAACTTTATAGGGGCTTTCCCGTTTTGCTCTATCGACATCTACATGAATCCATTGATGATCACCAGTAGCGTCTGCGAACATATTGATCTTTTTCTGCGTAATTTTGACCCATTTGCTCGGTCCTATTTCTTTTCCTTGATATTCCTTTAATTTCCCAATTCCTTCTAAAACTAATTTTGGCATACTCCCATTACTTTTCAAGTAGTAAATATAGTTAACGACTCAAAGATTCAGTGAGTGAATGAATTATCCGATTCCATAATCTCGAAGATTTTTTAAAACGATATAAAAAGAAAGAAAATAAGCTTCGTTTCTCTTTCTATCTTTTTCAATATCTTATGAGTTTTTATTTCAGATCTATGGATAGCACTTATTTTCCTTTACATCAATCTCTCTTTTTTACAGTTTTGGATGATTTCCTTATTAGGATCCAATACATCCAAGCCCATCTGAATGGATTGTAGGGGAGTATAGCGAAATTCAAATCCAAGGCTCTCGATCTTACTTCTGTCATATTGGTAGGAGTTACTGAAAAATGCAATTGCAGTTTTGGAGAGAACCGATTGCACAAACCGATTTTTTCGAAATAATCCCCGGATTATCCAAAATATTGGTCTTAATGCTTGGAATATCCAAAAGGAGATCGAAAAATTCGAATATCCGATTCCATAATACAGCGAAACACAATCGAACAGTTCCTTATAGGTTACCATTTCTCCTGTAACGTTATAGATAGGAAGAGATGGAATGGAATGAGAATGTAGATGCGAATTGCGGGCAAGAAAGACAATTGCTCGAGCGACGTCCTCCGGAGCGATAATTGAGATTTTTCTATAACCTTTATCAATCAGTTTGGGTAGGTATTTTTTACTCATTATATCCACAAGTTTAGGAAGAATTATGCGATCATGTGTGCCGCATATAGGTCCGATTCTAGCGATAATAAACTGCTTTTCCGGAAAAACCTTTTGTAGATGGATAATTTCTTGCTCAGTTATTCTTTTTGAAATCGCATAGGGGTCACCCTTCGTTAAACTTCCGATATCAGCTTCCTCGGTTATTAAAAGCCCGTTCGCTTTTAAATAGGATTTGTACACAGAAATCGAACTGCAAAATACAAAACAATAAGCATGAGAGTGTATAAAAGCATTCAGAATGGTATCTGATCCATCTATATTTGTTGAAAAAATGAGTTCCTTATTCAAAGATGGATCGGAAACAGCTGCACAATGGAAAATTATCTCGATATGATATTCTTCCAACAAGTTGAGCAGCTTAGAAGGATCTTCAAGTGTGCCTTGAATAAGCGTTACATTATTCTGTGCTAGATCACTGGCTTGATTGGGATTTCTAACCAAACAGATGATATCTTGTGGAGAACCGATTTTTTCGGTGATTAAGTGATCTACAAGACTATGACCAAGCTGACCCGTAGCACCACTAATTAGGATTCTCATTGATAATGGACCAAATTAAGCTTTGTTGGCATGATTAAAAATAGTTCTCGTTTAGGACACGCGATGAATTGCACTGTAGATCTAACAACATTTTCAATCTCTATTATCTTAATTCTTGTCGTGAGATACATGCGAAAGATAAAATTATAAAAAGAACCTCGAGGAATTAGTTCAAATAACGACTGAATTGGTTAAAAAAGTACTAAAGGATATGAAAAATTCATGAAAAGATATGCTTCTATTGATTTTTTGCGCGGATTAGCCATATTTCTTATGGTATTTGTGCATACGCTTATGCGATGGGTCTGGCGTGACCCGATTTACTCCCATATGGAAAACTACTCACTATTTGTTATTATTTTCCTACTGGGAACTCTCTTCTTGGGAGGTTGGTGCGGTCTATTTTTGATGGTTTCGGCAACAGGGAATATTCTCTCGATGTATAACGGATTTGAAAGAAATTCGGTTAAGGATACGGTCATTAAACAAATTATTGGTGGTATTCTTCTTCTGGGAGCTGCAATTCTAACCGAGAGTACCACCGGGTACGGAGGATATTTAGGGAATCTCGTGTTAGGAAATCCAGAAAAATGGACCCTTATCTTCTATAAAGGATATCATTTTGAAACCATTCATGCAATCGCCTGGTGTGTAATTTTAAATGGTATTACACAAGGAATTCTTTCAAGATCAGAGGGATGGAAAAAGATCAACCGAAATATTACAATTTATATTATGTTGATACTAATTATTGTTGCGTTAACTCCATCTGTTTGGAATTTTGCACAGAGAGTGATTCCTGGGTATCCGGACGCTAAACGGTCATTTATTTGGGAAATTTTTGGCAAATCCATTCCTGTTACAGAAATTGTTCAATATGGATTTCTGTTTCATGATTCTGTTTGGGATTTGACAATAAGATTCTTTCTCGATCCGCTTGCGGGACAAGTAGAACCAGTCTTTCCCTTTTTAGCTGTATCGTATGTTGGAAGCATCATTGGATTGTTTTTAATACGAAAACAAAAGGAAATGGATGGATTTGATGAATACGATGTTTCAGTAATGAAGAAACCTGAACTTTGGTTTAAGAGATTTACCCAATTGCTCTGGTTTACCTCTATCATTGCTTTCATTTCTTGTTCAGCGTTGTGGCTATTTAGCCCAATTGGAAATGCATTCAAATTCATGCAATGTATGATACTTTCATTCCTAATTTTTACTCTTTTAGGTATTTTATTGTATTATATTAGGAAGAAAGAACGAATTGAAACTAATTATAAGCACGCTACATTGCCTCTTAAAATTGGGATGTTAATTGGATTTTCCCTATTTATTATAGGACTTCTTGGAGTAGGATTAGTGGTGTTCCTGGGTGGAGATCCAACGGCAATAGATACAATATTATCTTATACATATGACGTAAGATCCCTCTATGAATCAGGAACTTGGTTATGGTGGTTCTGCGTGGTAACAGGCGCTCAGATCGGAGCATTTTGCCTATTATTAAGGGTAACAGAGTTTCGTGGTAAAACTATGAAATTCGGCAGCAAAACTTTGTTTTTAAGGCAGTTTGGTTTTGTTGCATTCAGTATTTATAACTATCAATTCATCGATGTGGTTCCAGCTCTTCTTCTCAGCCTAATCGGACCCTTCATTCCAATAATGGATCAGTATTCCCGAAACGGCATGATTTTTCCTGAATTTGGATTATATCAATATGGTATATATGGTATTTGGATTTTATTAGGCTTAATTTTTCTCATGTATTGGGGACTATTAACATTATGGCAAAAGACACATTTTGCTTTTGGTTTTGAATGGTTCCTAGTGAAAATTTCTGACTTCATTATCCCTTCGAAACGAAGAGAAAAAAATACTTATGGGAAGCTTCCATGGTGGCAATCTCGGAGATTGGATGTGCAAAATGGACTAGTAAATCCTGACTGGATCGATATCATTACGGAAGAAAAAGTCCCACGGCAAGATCTGGTTGATTCTAAATTATCGTTCAAATTATGTTGGCTTGGATTAATAATAGCACCGCTCTCCCTCGTTTCATTAGGAATTGCCCGAACAGCACGAAAAACTGAAGGAAAAAATGTATATAATTTTTGGGGAATGTTCATATCTATTCTCGGTGCAGTATTAGCATTAACAATTTTAATCGGAACGATGTTTGTTTTTGGAATTAGTTTCTAATTCTTATTTTTTTTCTCTGATTTGTTTTCTTAATAGACTAAATTTTTTGGACGTATCTCACCATTCAAATCACTGATTCTGTATTTTAGATAGGTCCCTTTTTCTTTGATTTCTCCCATTATTAAATCGGTAGTTTAATTATAATAAAAAATCATCATGATTTTTGTCTTTACATGTATCGTATATGTGCATAGACCATGGAATCGGAATTTTATAGGTGAAAAATGTTAACATATATATAGATACATCACTCATCCTATTGATCAAAAATATGTACTATTGAATAATAATAAAAACATCAAAGAGATTGATGAGAATATGAAAAGATATGCTAGTATCGATTTTTTACGGGGATACGCAATCTGGATGATGATTTTCGTCCATACACTAATGCGTTGGGCGGATCAAGATGCCATTAGTGGCATGCTGGATCAACTTCCAATGTTTATCTTCGTATTTCTCCTTGCAGCCATTTTCTTTGGCGGCTGGGCTGGATTCTTTCTAATGGTTTCTGCAACAGGTAACATGATCTCGATGTATAAAAGCACCAAACGGTCTGGAAGCCCAGGAGATGTGATTTTAAAACAATTGATCGGTGGTATATTATTATATATTTTTGCGATTTTAGCCGAGTCGGTGTCGGGATATCATGGATACCTTGGGGAAATTGCTCTTGGAAATCCAGATAGATGGGATTTAGTGCTATGGAGAGGATTCCATTTTGAAACGATTCATACAATAGCAGTTTGTGTGATTCTAAACGCCCTAGTTCAAGGAATTTTATCCATTAATGGTGGGTGGAAAAAAGATAAGATTAATCGAAATATCAAAATCTATATCATCCTCGCTATTATTGTGATTTTAGCTTCGGTATTTGTGTGGGAGGGAGCACGATCAATCGTTCCTGGTTATCCGTTTGAGGATCGAGTGATTTTTATTAAAATATTTGGGAAATGGAGGTATATAACCAACGATGTACAATATGGATATTTGGGGTATGATAGTATCTGGGAATTAACCCGATTATTCTTCTTAATGCCGCTAGCGGGGCAAGTTGAACCAATCTTTCCTTTCCTTGCCGTATCCTTCATCGGTTCAATCATTGGTTTGTTTCTGATGAAAAAAGAAGAAGAGCGGGAGGAAATGCCGGAAAAATTACCCTCAACCCGACCCCTCACGAGAGGGATGATAATCTCATTTGCAATGTTCCTTATTGGTTTGATCGGGATCGTTGTTCTGGCGATTGCTTCCGATTTAGAAATTGTTGGAAATATTATATCTCACCATTATGATGTGCGTCGTTTATATGAGGATGGACTAATTTTTGGGGGAGGAGCACCTTTCTGGAAAAACCCCTATTCATTCCTATGGTTCTTTTGGTTTATAATGGAAACCGGAGCTCAATTAGGATGTATGACATTAATTATCCGTCTTGTGGAATTCCGCGGAAAAGCAAAGAAGTTCGGCGAGAAAACATTATACTTCCGTCGATTCGGTCATGTAGCATTTTCCATCTATAATTATCAATTTGTAGATATCGCGATGCCTCTTCTCTTAGCTGCAATAGGTTACTTGCTTCCTATTTTAAGAATTCCGGGAGCTAATCAAGTTCCCAATGGTTATGCTGCAATTCTCTCGAATGGAACATTTTTTCCCCTTAGTGGAGGAGCATGGACTGCATATGGACCAATCCATATTTGGTTCTTAATTGCTTTCATATATTTATGGCATCAAATTCTTTTGAAATCGTGGGAAAAGATCCATTATACCGGAGGACTCGAATGGGTAATAGCGAAAATCGCGAATTTTTTAGTACCATCCAAACGTAAAGAACGCATTCGAGAAGGGTTCTTCAAATCCTCCCGATTAGATCCCAAAGAAGCACTGATTAATCCTGAATGGATCGAAATAGTGCCCTATGATAAAGTGCAGCATGTTGAGCTTGTGGATTCAAAATTAGCGTCCCGACTTTGTTGGCTCGGAATCATAATCCCGCCTTTATCCTTGGTCTCACTTGGAATTTCGCGCACTGCAATCAAGAAAGAAGGAAAAAATAAGTATAGTATGCGCGGACTAATTGTGTCCATAATTGCTATAGCTTTATCCGCAATTATAATCGCATTGCTGTTTGTATTCAAGGGAATTTCTCTCTAAGAAACAATCAAACGATTTTCTCTTTTTTTTATTTTAAACAAAATTATATAAGAAATAAAGGAGATTTAGGTGGAACCTTCGGACTCTTCAGGTTTTACTTCGATTAATTCATTTTTCCTCCATGAACTTGTTCTTCGATTAAGGTAGGTGAGATTTGAGTATGAGGATCTCGTTGCAGATTATCCAAATAAATATGTCTTTAGTGAAAAAAATATGATTTCTAAGACTGTTCATGGCTCAAATTTAATTGATTTTTATCAAATTTCTCCATTTTAAAAATAAAATCATTAAGGTTGCTGTAGCAATTACTGATAGGAGCAAAATAACATGTAAAAATCCTGGAATTCGGTTTTGAGGTTTCCCTATGACTGGAAAGTTCTGGTTACATGAAAATATCTCAAATCCATCATAGCTATCCGCAACAAATAAGTTTGAACCTGACACATGAACCTTATTTGAATACCCTTCATCATCAAAATTAGCAACGCGAACGGGATTTGTAGGATCTGAAATATCATATACGAAGAATCCGTAATTCGAGTCACAAAGAAATGCGTAATCATAAGCAACATAAACTCCTGTAGCACGTGGATACATTCCTGTATCCATAATTCCTCCAATTTTGGTTGGGTTCGTCGGAGTGGATACATCAATTATTTCTAATCCGTGCTTCCAAGCTGCCACATATGCATAAGATCCTTTCACATATACACTATTAACATTACCCTCGAATAGCACACTTTCATAACGACCTACTTCTTCGGGCTTCTCAGGATTGGATATATCTACGATAATTAATCCCGCATAGTCATCAGCGATATATGCATAATCCCCTACAACATGAATCCCTACCCCACTAATGAAATATAACTCTCTTTCTTCATAAGCCAACTTACTTACATTTTTAGGATTGACCGGATCAGAAACATCATAAATGCATAATCCAGAAGCCCCTACTGAATACGCATATCCCCCGAGAACCTGAATATCCTCAGTTAGCCCACATGAAAAACTGCTAATGTTCTTAGGATTCAAGGGGTTGGAAATATCAAGGATAAAATTATCATAAAAGCAACCCAGATATGCATATTTTCCTTGTACATAGACTGTTCTAACGGGATCAATGAATGTATATGTGTAATTCATGTATGTAAAATTAAATGAAGGGATATAACTTGCAAGAATTTTAGGTTCATGTGGTTTTGATACATCCGCTATTACCAACCCTTCTTCATCACAAACCGCAAAAAAATAATCTCCGTACACAAATCCATCATTCACAGGTGCGTAAGAGATATCAAGAGAACCCACTTTTACTGGTGAACCAGGTGTAGATATTTCTACTACGACTAGACCTTCATATTCATCCGCTAGATATGCTTTCGAACCTTGCAACGCAACAGCGTTAATATACCCTTGATAATATCCAACAGATTCTGGATTTGTGGAATTTGATATATTAATTATTCGTAAACCGTTTATACTTGCAATATAGGCATAAGATCCCTGTACTTCGATCCCATATGATTCAGATACTTGTATTTCTCCCATTTTAATGGGGGATGTCGGATCAGAAATATTAATAACTTCCATGTAATTTTGATTGGACTGAATATCATCTGCTAACACATACATATTAGAACCCGAAACTGCTACTCCTCTAATATTCCCAATAGAAGAATAATACTGACCAATAAAAGATGGATTAGTAGGAGTGGTAAGGTCCAAAATTTCTACACGCCTAGTACTAGTTGATAAAAACGCATGAGTATCCTCAATATGAATATCCCGAATTCCACTATTATTATAATAATATCCTACTTTTGAGAGAAATCCAGCTGAGCTCGGATTTGATATGTCTAAAACATCCAATCCATATTTATAACTCCCAACATATAGATAGTTTCCATTTACACAAAGACCACGTGTATTACTATCCACTCCTGGATTATATATCTTGAATTTATTTGGTGCTTGTGAATCCGATACATCAATTGCTTCCACTCCTTGGTAATATTGTCCAATAAATGCGACAAAATCTTTCAATGCAACTTGGGAAGCATGTCCACCATCATCACATTCCCCAAGTACTTGTGGAGATGTCGGATTTGAAACATCAATGATTCGTAAACCACCATGTTGTGATGCCATATAAACTAAGGAGCCATCTACCTGCACATCATAACATCTTCCATCTAAAGCATCAGAGACTTTTTCCATCTGAAATGTATCACTAGATGCAGGAAGGGGCTGAATTTTTGTTTCAATAAACATAAATGGACTTATAATTATAAGAACCATAATAACTAGGTATGGGTATCTGTAAATTTTGAGATTCATTTTTTTCTCCCAATCCTATTTTACCCAAAGTAGGTAAAAATCTTTTTCATCCCCACCATCATCACAATAAATATCAATATACTTTCAATTTGATGAATATTAAAACTAGCAGTGAAAATATAGATCATGATCCCATAGCTATTTTTGTCAATGATTCAAACAATACCGTAACTATACTGGGTGTTCGAACACCTTTTTGTTTTTTAAACAAAGGATCTATTTTTCTAAAAGGATTTGCAACTGTTCATGGGAGGAGAACACGTCGCTGCTGAAAAATTCTTCTTGAATATTTTTGATGTGGCACTTGGTTATAGAGAAATTTATGAAAAACTAATTTTAAAACACCTGCTTCTTCTTTTCACAATTTTTTTTAAACATTAATACTTCCAAATTTTTTTTTAATTTCTCCAACGATGCTTCGTTCCACATCCAAGGCAGAAATTCGCTTCTCTAGGAACCGCAGTATCACAATTACCACACTTCTTCATCTTAGAGGGCTGCTTTTGGATTACTAATTGAAAATTGCTAGGTGCATGCAATAGTGTATTTCTAAAACTTATGTAACCAAGAGCTATCACAATATAACCCATAAATATGATTGGATCATGCAGAATCTTCGGGCTCTTCAGGTTTTACTTCGATTAATTCATATTTCTGGTTACCTATCCCGAGCGTTTCTCCGTATTCAAACTGAATTTTCCCCCTAGTCTCTTCATGCAATCCAAGAAATTTGTCCTCACCTGGTTTAAAGCCACTTCTTAAACGGCTGGTTTTTAATCCTTCTTGCCTATTGACCGCGTCGTAGCATGCTCTGTCAATAGCTACCGGATCTATTGAGGCGAAGATCCCCACATCTGGAACGATTAAAGGTTCACTTACATTGAAGCAATCGCATTCTGGAGTCACGTTTATTACAAAATTGAAGCATCCGATTTTTTTCTCATGTTGTTTCCATAATCCATAGGCATATTCAGTCATTCTTTCCGTGAACGGAACTATTTCTGCATTCCAATCAAACTGAATAGCGTGTTCGGGGCAAACTCCAACACAGGTACCACACCCAATGCATTTTTTCTCATCTACATGTGACTTATTTTCTACAAAGAATATTGCTTCCGCAGGGCAATATTTTTTGCAGGTTCCACAGCCAGTGCATTTTTCGGGGTCAGATTTTGGTTTGAGAGCGTGTTGCTCCTTTTTCCCCTGAATCGAACCCCCGCCCATTCCTATATTTTTTATTGCACCTCCAAATCCTGCCATCAGGTGACCTTTAAAATGACTGACAACGATAAGGGCATCGGCATAAACCAGATCACTACCAATTTTTACACTTTTAAAGTGTTTTTTATTGATTTCCAATGATTTATAGTTCCTTCCCTTAAGCCCATCAGCTATGACAATGGGAGCTCCCACTGTTGCATAGGAGAATCCATGGAGGAGCGCCATAGTTATATGATCGGGAGCATTCCTCCGATGTCCAATGTAAACTGTGTTACAATCGGTCAAAAAGGGTTTTCCGCCAGCCTCTTTAATCCTATCCACGATTATGCGAATATACCACGGAGGAACGAACGCATTATTCCCAATTTCTCCGAAATGGACTTTGATCGCCACCAAATCACCTTTTTTAATTAATTTTGAAAACTCCGCAGCATCCCATAACAATTTAATTTTGTTCTGGGTATTGGACAGGTACGTATGCCCTTCAGCTTCAGCAAAATACACTTTACTTACGTTATTCGACATCTTACTACACTATTTGTTTTGAATATTTTATAGATGTTACTAGATGAATAAAAAAGAGAAAAACCCTTCGGGGGAGGTGTATGAGGTCGTCGGGTCTTATTTAGAACGATATCCCGAAAACAAACATGGAACCGAAGAATACGGTGGAAGCAAATACAATAGAAATAATAGATAACACCATTGCACGCTTTGTATAACGGTTTTTACCCTCAGTTTTCATCGCACCTCTTGCAACACCGATCATTACCGGAGCGATGGGTGAAACCAACAATCCTACCCAACTCAGACGTGCAGCTAATCGTGAGTCCACTAGATTTTCGTGATGAGAGTTCATGTTTGATTCAGGGATGATATCAATCCATTCAGGTTCAAGTAGGGCATTTTTCACATCTATTTTATTGGATCTCCACCATGGTAATTTCTCCCCCCTTTGTTCAAGCTCTTTGCGTTTGAGAGGAGTGATCAGTTCTGCTAACTTTGCAATCATCCATTCCAAGCTACCAGTAAAATGCACACGTTGCCATAGTTGAAGAACAAGCTCGTATTGTGCGAAAACTAAAATGATCAATGGCCATATGTGATATATACCCCAAGTATTTTGGGCTAGTTCTTTGGGAAAGGTGGGGATCAATGATAATAACAATACTATAGTCACATCGATAAATTCATAATTATATAATGAGAAGGGGACAAACCCGAATCTCCGAAAATACAAAGTTTTTTTACCGAAAGGCGTTGCTTTTCCTCTAAATTCTACGAGACGGATAATTAAGCATGTAGCTCCGAGTTGTGCACCAACTACAAGTAAAAACCAGAAGATCCAAACTCCACTATCATACATGTATCGAATATCATAAGTGTACTCCATGACAGCAGAAAAAGCTCCATTTACATCAAAAATTGCCATTCCAATCGTTCCGAATGCTCCCATTAAGAACATGATAAAACCGATTAGCATTCCCCAAGTTAACGGGCGTGTGGAAGGAATTACTTCCGGATGTCCCTTTATTTCTTCCAGTTTTTTCATCAAATACAGTCCAATGGCGGATCCAATAAAACTGACGGCTAAATAGGGAAAAATGGGTTCCACCACTCCTGCAAAAGGAGCTAAGAACCATAATTTTACCAGTTCCCAAAATGGCGTCACTCCAAGATAGCCATATTGAATGGGGATTTCCACAAATTGATATTTTCCAAAAACTCGAGTAAGAAATCTCTGAGTGGCATAGGGATATCCCGGTACAGCTAAGTCGACAAGGTAATACACAAGAGGAGTGACTACCACCACAATGATGGCTAATGCAATGTAAATCCAGATATTTCGTTTTATTTTTCGAAATCCACTTTGCATTGAGAGTGCCCATTGAACGAGAGCGTTAAAAATGACACACCATCCCACCGTATGGATCGTTTCTATATGAAATCCACGCCAGAATATGGTTTCCCAATTAGTGCGACCCGAAATAAAATCTCCTAGGGCTGATTTATACCCAATTAATGCTTCACAGAGAACTGCAAAAAACAACAATAACGAGCCACCAATGAGCTGTTTAATAATTGTTTGTCGAATTTGTTGATTTTGTTCGAAACTCTTGTGCATAGATACCATATTTCCTATCGCGTTCTGAAGAAGAAAGAATCCTGGCCATCCCCCAAAAAATAAAGAAGCAAGCATAAATATAATGACGAATAAGGAGTAATCTGCCATATTATTAGCTATATGCGATCTATCTACCCAACGCATCAATACATGTAAAAAGAGCATAAGCCAGATTGCTAATCCCCTTAGGAAATCAACACTGGCAAATCTGTTTTTTGTCACTCATACTACCTTGAACTATTTCTAATAGTAGGGAGTTACGGGAAAAAATATATAATCCTTCTGTTTTGGAGTAAGGATACATATAATTAATAGCAAGTTTACTTTCATTTAGAAAATTCGTCAGGTTATCCTAATGTAAACTGCAATTAGAACAATTACACTATCCTATTACATCAGTTTATATTTCTATCCGATTCTGAAGACAAATCTGTTTCTTAACAACTAGTCTCAAAGGGATTAAAGTGCATATTTACCTTTTTCTCCTGATTATGATAGAATAATTGGATATCGCAATCACGGAATTATTCATCGCAAAACAACATCTTAAGCGCCCTGGAAAACTGTATATCTATGAATCAACCAACATCTCAATTCTTTTATATTTTATCCGAGCTAATAAATTTTTATGGTAAATGATGAGATTCCACTTTATTTAGATACTACAAAATCATTTGATGAACGAGCTGCGGATCTGGTTTCCCGATTAACACTTGATGAAAAAATCTCCCAAATGGTACATTGTTCTCCTGAGATTAGTCGTTTGGGGGTTTATAAGTATAACTGGTGGTCCGAGTGCTTGCATGGAGTTATGACAAAAAAAGGTGCTACGATTTTCCCACAAGCGATAGGTCTTGCCGCGATGTTTAATGAAGATCTTCTTTTTCAAATAGCAACCGCTATTTCGGATGAAGCTCGGGCTATCAATAATACCTATTATCCCTATGATAGTCCGTTTACAGGTGGATTAACCTATTGGAGTCCGAATGTGAATTTATTTCGGGATCCACGTTGGGGTAGAGGACAAGAAACGTATGGAGAAGATCCTTATTTAACTGGGAGACTGGGCGTAGCATTTGTCAGAGGCCTCCAAGGGGATGATCCCAAGTATTTCAAATTAATTGCTACTCCCAAACATTTCGCAGCAGGAAGTGGTCCAGAAGCGGATCGGCATCGATTTAACGCAATGATGTCAAAAAAAGATCTATACGAATCCTACCTCCCTCATTTTCGGGATTGTATTATCGAGGGAAAAGCGTACTCCATCATGGGAGCTTACAACCGCATCAACAGTGAACCATGCTGTGCTAGTCCGACATTACAACAAATTCTGCGTTTAGAATGGGGATTTGACGGATACATGGTTAGCGATTGCACCGCGATTGAGAATATCTACAAGGATCATAAATATGTGAAAACCGGAGAAGAAGCAGCAGCATTAGCTGTAAGAACTGGTTGCGAATTAAACTGTGGATTTACCTATAAGTTCTTCTTAAAGAAAGCGGTGGAACAGCATCTTATCTCAGAAGAAGAAATTACACGTGCAGTCTCAAAATTATTTCTTGCTCGGATGAAGCTCGGGCAGTTTGATCCACCTGAAATGGTACCATATCGATCAATACCTTTTGAAGCAGTTAATAGTAAAAAACATCTACATTTAGCACGGGAGGCTGTAAAACAATCGATAGTGCTTCTAAAAAATGCGAATAAAATTTTACCATTGATGAAATCTATTAAGTCCATTGCTGTGATTGGACCAAATGCTACCACGAAGCGAGAATTGCTGGGGAATTATATAAAACGCTCGTATGAAATCACATCCATTCTTAGTGGTATCAAATTAAAACTGGGAAAAAATACGAAGGTAAAGCATGTATTCGGTTGCTTCCGTAGAAGGAGATCCAGAATTGGTGAATATTTAGCTAAGAGAATTGTAAAAGAATCGGAAGTAGTAGTCATGGTTATGGGAATCGGGCAAACCTTCGAAAGTGAAGAACGTTTATGGAGGCGGGATGCTGACCGTGAATCGTTAAATCTACCAAAACATCAGACTGAATTTATGCAAAAAATTCACGATATGGGAAAACCCACTGTTCTGGTTTTAGTAAATGGATCCCCACTAGCGATAAATTGGGCACAACAACACGTGGATGCGATTCTAGAAGTATGGTATCCTGGAGAGAAAGGGGGACTTGGTGTTGCTGATGTTATATTCGGAGATTATAATCCAGCTGGGAGACTACCAATTACTTATCCGAAATCGGATGATGATATCCCTCCTATTGAGGATTATCGGATGAGGGGACGCACATATCGATATATGGAAAGAGAACCCCTTTATCCATTCGGATATGGTCTGAGTTACACTGAATTTTCATACGGAGAGATTACGCTGAATACTGAGAAAATTGAGGTAGGAGAACCGTTGTTAATATCTGTGAATGTAACTAATATTGGAAAAAGTAAGGGGGATGAGGTAGTACAAATCTACATTCAAGATTTGAAGGCGTCTGTAAGGATACCTCGTTGGTCATTACAGGGATTTCAAAGAATAAAATTGGAACCGAATCAAACAACAACCGTCCAATTCAAGATTAAACCTCGGCAACTAGCAATAATTGACAATGATGGTAAACGAATTTTAGAACCTGGTTCTTTTAGAATTTATGTAGGCGGATCACAACCAGACGATGTGAGTTTATCTCTAACAGGAAAGAAGGTATTATTTAAAAATATTGAAGTTGTAGGCAAATCCATGCAGTTGCCCTATTAAATAGGAATTATTTCCAGTTTTTCATTTTTCCATTTGCCTTTAATCTCTTTAGAATAAACGGTAGGGATGCAAATTGAGCCATACCGAATTCATATTCTTCTTTAGATAAGTTATACGTTGCAGGCAAACAGAACCCAATCATTCCTTCTTTACTGCCCATTAATTTACGCACTTTACCACAAGGAAATTCGTCACATTCCATACAATAATCTAATCCTTTCTCCTTTGCACATGGTCGTGTTTCACATTGTTTATCAGCTATTCGCCCATCAGCTTTACAGCCATCGCAACGAACATTTTCAGGGGTATAATTTTGGTGACCGAAATAGGTTTTCCAGATAGTAACTAATTTCTGTCTATCCTTTAGTTTCTCCGATTGGGCGGGACATCTGCCGCAGTCATACCCACAAAATCCTCGTTCTTGCATGAATACAGATTGCAAATTACACTATAAAAAGATAACGGGAGAAAAATAGAAAAAAAATATAATAACTATTATACAACTTTCATAGGTTTATTATGGTGGGTGGGAATAGGAGCCATTCCACAATTTATCCCCATACCACCTTCTTCCTTCGGTAAATTCATCCAACAGACAAGTTTATCATCTCGTAGAATCATATCTCTTCCACAATGCTTAGGTAGTGCTTGTTCGTGGCCACATTTAGTACATACTAATTTAGATACCATGATTTCATCTCCTTTTTCTTTTTGTGATAGTTCTATATGATCTTTTTCCTCTTCATCTTTTTTAATACCATCGATTATCTTCTGCAAGTTTATACGATATAGCAGTAACGCAGATACTACAACAGAAACGGAACTAAAAGCCATGAACAAAGATGCAAGTGAGGGCGGAAGGAAGGGTATTCCAAAATAACTGAACAAACCCGCAGCGAATGGGATTCCGATAATGTTGTAAATAAACGCCCAGAAGAGGTTTTGGATCATTTTTTTATACGTCTTTCTGGAAAGGTATAATGCAGCAATTAAGGTTCGTAAATCCCCGCGCATTAGTACAATATCGGCGGATTCAATAGCAATGTCGGTACCTGAACCAATTGCAATTCCTACGTCTGCTTTTGACAACGCAGGTGCATCATTGATCCCATCTCCGACCATTGCGACCATCCCTTCTCCTTTTAATGATGCAATTTTTTCCAGTTTCTGCGCAGGTAAAACCTCCGCGAAATAATTAGTAATCCCTAACTCTTGAGCAATTGCACGAGCAGTCTTCTCGTTATCACCCGTGAGGATATAGGATTCAATATTCATCTCATGCAATTTTTGAATGATTGATCGTGCATAGGGTTTGATTTTATCAGAAATTGTAATGAATCCAATCAAAGTATTGTCTTGCATGACCAAAACAACGGTTTTCCCTTGGTTTTGGTAGATTGATAGCATATCTATCTGTGCATTGATGTCGATTTTTCTTTCCCGAGCGAATGAAGGATTTCCAATCAACACGGTAGAACTATTCAGAATTGATTCTATTCCATATCCAGGATAATTTTTAAATTCTGTAACAGCTAGAACTGGAACTTGCATTTCTTTAGCTTTTTCTACAATTGCAGTTGCAAGAGGATGCTCCGATCCAGTTTCAACAGATGCAGCAATCGATAATACAGTTTTTTCTGAATACCCTTCCATTGGAATAATATCGATAACCTGCGGTTTACCCACAGTTAGGGTTCCGGTTTTATCAAACACGATTTTCTTTACTTTATGAATGGCTTCCAAGCTCTCCCCTCCTTTTATTAATATCCCGGATTTTGCACCAACTCCGGTTCCAACCATTACTGCAGTTGGGATAGCTAATCCCATAGCACAGGCACATGAGATAACTATTACCGCAACAAAACGAAGTAAAGATATCTCGAAGGGTTGATTTGCGATGAGTAACCAGTATAAGAAAGTTATTACACCCAATGAGATTACAATTGGCACAAAGATCCTGCTTACTTTGTCTGCAATTCTTTGAAGGGGTGCTTTTTGTGACTGAGCACTTCGAACTAATTCAATAATACGCTGTAATACAGTATCATTCCCGATTCGTTCTACCTTTGCTTTGATTACACCATTTTGATTGACTGTTCCTCCTATCACAATATCGCCGGTTTCCTTTTTTACGGAGTAAGTTTCTCCAGTCAGCATAGATTCGTCAACACGGCTCGTTCCATCAATAACTCTTCCGTCAATTGGTACACTTTCACCTGGACGTATAATAACGATATCGTTCACATCGATTTCATCTATATCAACTAAATATTCTTGCCCATTTCGAATCACACTTGCTTGGGATGATTGTAATTCCATTAATTTTGTTAGTGCTTTGGAAGTACGGCCTTTGGCAATCATTTCGAATACTTTCCCTAATAAAATGAAGGAAAATATCAATACTGATGCCTCATAAAACTCATTTCCCTCTAAAAAGAACGTAGTGAGTACACTGTAAATATACGCGGTCCCTGACCCAATCGCTATCAAGGTATCCATATTCGCAGTGAAGTTTCGTAATGCTCTCCAAGCATTTTTATAAAAATAACTGCCTACCAATATTTGGGCGAGTGTAGCAAGAGCAAATAGAATGTACATTAAACCCATTTCAAAATGATGAAAAATATTGGTATAATGATGCAATTCCGAAAGGATCATGATTGGAATAGATAGGAATAAACTTATATACAACAAGTGTTTGCGGTTTTTTACTTCTTTGGTGAATAATTCCTGCTCTTCTTCTAATTTGCCTTTGCTTTTCTTCACATGAAAACCGACATCTTTCAAAGAGCGCAAAATGATGTTTTCTGAGACAACTCCACTGTTAAAGGTAACGGTAACTTGCTTATTATCAGTAAACTGGATCCTATCAGTTCCCTCCAAGGATCGAAGGACAGATGTAATTTCTTGCTCGATTGGTTCTGTAGCGGTTTGTTCCAATTGAAGGGTCGTTTTCGATAAATTTGCACGATACCCAATGGATTTAACGGATTGCAGTATGTCGTCGATTTGTATCTGGGATTGATCATACACTAAGCTCGCACTTTCTGTGGTTAGAACTACTTCTGCATCTTTTACACCGGTTAATGAATTGAGTTTATCACTTATTTTCAATGCACAAGCTGCGCACGTCATTCCGCTTAAATTTAAATTCAAGCGAGTTGTTTTTAAATTAGTTTTTTGTTCACTCATAATCCATCAATATATATAACGAATGATTGTAAAAAAGGGGAGTGGAAGTCAATTATAACCAAATTGCTTGGTTTTATATAAATCTATAAGATTTCGGTGGGATCCAAGAATAAAAAACCCATTTTAGAAAATTTCATAATTCTTGCGAAATAGTGAGTAGTGATGTTGATATCCATCGTTCGGCATGGTGAAACCACATGGAATGCTTTAAAAAAGATTCAAGGACAGGCTGATCCCCCAATGAATGAAGATGGAATTGCGCAAGCAATGAAATTAGCTGAAGAAATGGGGGATTTGATATCTTTGTATCAGTGTATCTTCAGTTCAAATAGAGATCGTGCGAAAATGACTGCAGAATTGTTGCGTGGAAATTATAGGATTCCTATTTTTTTTGATAGTTTGTTAGATTCCCGAAATGTGGGAATTTTTTCAGGCATGACCTTGGAAGAGATTGAAGAGCAATATCCGGAGCATTATAGAAAATGGGTAAGTGGTGATCCAGAATTCTGTCCTCCAGGAGGAGAATCCACAAGAGATCTGGCTAAAAGGTGTAAAGATTTTGTATATTTCATAAAAAAAAAATATCCAGAAGATTCTAAAATCTTAGTGGTCACCCATCGGGAGAATCTTGCATTGTTGACGTATTACATTACTGGTGAACGGATACAGGATTTCTTGAGAAAAATTCAAAATTGCACATTATACACATACAATTTAAAAAAAGAATAATAATTTAATGCTTTTTTGATTCTACATATTCATATGCAGAGAATGCTGCAATTGCACCGTGTCCTGCCGCAACAACGACTTGTTTTTCCCTTCGGTTTACGATATCTCCTGCGGCGAAAAAACCGGGTATGTTCGTGTGCATTTGTTCATCGACAATAATCTCGTCTTTTTCATTCACCTTTGCTCCGATTTCCTTCGCCAATTTCGAACGGGGATCGGCTCCGATCTCAATAAACACCGCATCTAACGGGAATATTTTACCGTTATGGAGGGTAACTGATTCTACTTTTTGTGTTCCGTTTATGGATGAAATGGTGGTGTTGGGAATAATTTCGATTTTAGGATTTGCTTCCACACGCTTTTTATTAATGGGTTCCGGTCGAATTTCCTGTCGCCGGTAGATGATAAAGACTTTTTCTGCAATTTGGGATAAATATAATGCCTCTTTTGCAGCGGTATCTGACCCTCCTATAACTCCGATACGTTTTCCCTTAAAAAATGGACCATCACAAGTAGCACAATAGGATACTCCTCTACCCAACAATTCTGTTTCGCCGGGAATGCCCATCTTCCTCTCTTCTGCGCCTGTTGTGTAAATAAGAGTTATTGCCATTAATGATTCTCCAAAATCCGTTTGGACTCGAAACCGTCCATCTTTCAAACGTTCAATCTTAATCACATTGTCTGGTATTTCCTGAACACCTAAATATTCAATACTTTCCCTCCAGTTCTGCATAAAATCATATCCGCTAATACTTTTAAATCCCGGATAGTTTTCTATAACGTGTGTTCTTGATATCGCTCCCCCCCATTGGTTACCCACCAATGCGGTTTTTAAGGCATATCTTTGGGTATAAATTGCAGCAGTAATTCCAGCTGGTCCACTTCCTATCACAATCACATCATAATCAGTTTCAGTCATGCTAATCCTCTATGCGAATCTGTATAATATCTTACAGAATAATTTAGTTATTGAGATTTTTATTGATTTTCTTTTTGCTTCCTAATCTTTTCTTCCATTGCATCCCGAACCCAATACGAAGAATATTGACCCTTTTTATAATTTCAAATCCAATTAGCGAAAGACCAAGTCCACCAACCATAATCAAGACATACTTCCACCCTAAAGGCAGATCCCATATTACAACAAAATAAGCAGGCACGAATAACCATGTCTGATGCTGTATGTAAACGGGATATGCCGCTTCGGAAGCATAACGATGGATAACACTTGTTTTATTCGCTTTTTCCATAAAAATGTTAAAGAGAACTAATAGTGTACTCCACATTAAAAATCCTTTCTCTACAAACCAAACAATGAGATCCAACATAAGATTCCAATTAGTCGTATAATAAGCCCAGAAAAAATAAGCAATGAACGTGATATAGCCATCGCCATGATAAAAAGTAAATATCTCTGAATTTTTTTAATGGTCAGACCAAAGTTCTTATAATCAACTAGAATATAACCCAATAAAAAACAAATTAAGTAATATATAACATTTTTACCCTCAATTTCTACCGGGAGAGCACTTACGGCAATCAATATGATAGCAGGAATGAAAAAAATTGCGAAAAAAGGACGTTTATCGGCAATCTGATAAAACAAATATAGAATTTTTCCTTCCTTACGCTTCAAGAGAATAGTTATAGGTAAAGCAATAAAAGATACTAATAAAAGCGCAAATAGAAACCATAAATGTGCGGGTGTCAATGTTCCTCGATATCCAGTGATATCCCCAAAACCCGATAGAAAATAATCGAAAAACAACCAATTCAGGTAATTTCCCTCATATCCGTTATGAAATTTTGCCGCGTAAAAAGTTTGAGGGGGAACTACTACGAGCAATCCAAATACCAAAGGAATTAAGAGTTTTATTACTCTATCGATACTATAATGGTAGTAATCCCTCTTTTCTATTGATAAATTAGTGGAAGCACCAGAAATCGCGAAAAATAACAGCATATGGAATATATTGATTATCCAAACAAAGAGAATTGTGATAGTTACGTTGGAAACTGGATTTTCTATGTAGTTTGCCTCCCCTACATCAAATACACGAGCAGTATGAAATAGAAACAATAATATTACAGCGAATATTCGTAACCAATCTAAATAATATAATCTTTCTTCTGATTGATTCGACTCAGAAGAAATGTGTTGGATTTTTTTTAGTCGCTATACCAAATTGGCAATTTCTTTCATATATTTTTTTTGTATAGACAAAGAATTAGCAAAATCGCAACATTTATTTTTTCTACGATGCTTCTCTGATTGATTAGGTTGAGTTCTCAAGAAAGAATTTATCTCGATTTTGCTGCCACCACACCTATTGATCCACAAGTATTGGAAACCATGGTTGAGTCATTTAAGCAATTTGGAAATTCAGAGTCCGTACATGATTTTGGGATAAAATCTCATGAACAACTTCAAAAGTCGAGGAAAATTTTTGCTGAATCTATGCATGTGCATCCTCGGGAGATTATTTTTACCAGTGGGGGAACGGAGTCAGATAACATCGCTATACTTGGGGTAACTCGTAAATTTATGAGAGATAATCCCGGAATACAACCTCATATTATAACAAGTGCAATTGAGCACCATGCAATCTGGAAGTCCTGTGAATATCTGGAAAAGCTAGGAGTAAAGGTTACTTATGTTCCCGTGGAAGCGGACGGTATAGTTTCTGTAAAAAAAATCCAAGAAGTGGTTGCGAAAAATACCATCCTGATAACTATTATGCATGTAAATAATGAATTGGGGACTATTCAGCCAATTAAGGAAATTGGCAAACTCGCAAACGACTCAAATATCCTATTTCATTCCGATACCGTGCAATCATTCGGGAAACTGCATATTAATCCCCAAGAAATGAATTTAGATATGTGTTCCGCTTCTGCACATAAATTATATGGACCGAAAGGAGTGGGACTTCTTTATATCAAGAATTCTGGCAGGAAAACCGCTATTGACGATTGGGATACAAGAGAACCGGAAGAAAAAGATTATTTTGTGGAACCAATTATGTTTGGGGGAGGGCAGGAGAACGGCTTGCGCCCAGCAACGGTAAATGTTCAAAGTATTGTCGGTTTTGCGAAAGCATATGAGATCATGGAATCTGTAAGAAACGAAGAAATGAACCGATTACGAGAATACCAACAAGAATTAACGGGATTCGTACTCAGTTCCATTCCTGATTCCCGGGTGAATGGACATCTAACCAAACGGTTAGCTACCCATAATAATTTTAGTTTTAAAGAAGTTAATGGATTTGATTTACTGACAGAATTGGATAAGAAAAACATTGCAGTTAGTACTGGATCTGCATGCATTGCCCAATCCAATGAAGTTAGCCACGTAATACAAGCGTTGAAATTACCTTTTGAGTATCAGCAAGGAACTCTAAGGGTCTCAACAGGAAGACTTACTACTCCAGATCATATAAAAAAATTTAAAATCGTATTAGAAGAGAGTATAAAAAAATTACGGGCTTAATTTGGAAATTATGTGCTTCCTCGTTCTATTGCGGTCCAAGAGCGTGGAATTGGTTCCTTCTTGTTCATCCCCGTCTCATATTTAAATTGCTTTTTAACTTTTTCCGTTACTGAATAAAAGTAAAGCGATAGGGGTAGATTTGTTGGACAATTTTGGTCACATTTGCCACAATTCACACAAGAATCTCCAACATGGGCTACTCGGGTCATTTGATAACTCAACATATCGATATCTTTTTCCTTTCGCTGTTTTTGTAAGACACAATCGGTGCAAAAACACACGGGGCATGCATTTATGCAAACTCCACACATGGTGCATTTAGCAAGTTCCTTGATTCTATCTGGGCGAATTAAATATTCTTTAACATCCTTTTCTTTTTGTTCTCGTGCTTTTTTCATGATTTCGGCTTGTTTTTTCAGCAATGCATCCAATTTAGTCGTATCTAATTCGACTTTTTTAATATTTAATTTAGAGAAAAGATCTCTCCCTTTTTCACTCCCGGTTCTCACTGCTAATTGGTGGGAGAATGGTTCTAATGTTATCCAAGTGACTGCTAAATCGAAATTATCATCCAGCTTTTTCACATCCGCCCGTTTATCATTCGGAGTTATGTCTATTTTCTTTCCTAGGGGATATTTCTTAATGCTTCCATCTTTTAATTTCAGCAAGTATTCCGTCTCGGTGAGAAAGTCATCCACTACATTTTCCGGTTCGATTCCCTCATCTTTCAGTAATTTAACCATATCCCCACCTTGAATTGTTCCAATATTTTCAAACACGATGGTGAAAATATTATCCAAATTAACTTGTAACCGTTTTGCCAATTCGACCAAAGCTCGTGCATCAGCGGGGTGGCCAATCATAGCTATTTTCTCGTTTAATGCTCCTCCCGCTTTTTTATGGAGGAATTTGGATGCACTATTGATTCGATCGAAATTGTATATGAATAAAGAGGATAAGGGGAAATTTTCGAGTTTCTGGGGATCAGATTCTAAAATGGGACTTACTTGAAAACGATTGCGTTTAGTTTCTCCGGAAATGACTTTGTCCGCCATTTTTTCTCGTATGAGAGCTTTGAGAATTTCAAAAAAATCCTCGAATGTGATAAGATAATACTGAAAGTCTGTCACGCTTAAAACCTATAAACTCAATATTGTCATGTAAAAGACCTCTGTTTAAAAAAATAATCATACCCGAATTTTGAAATAGAATAGATTTTTTTAGTAATCATGACCGAAGCGGTCCTATTCGATTTCGGGGGAACTTTGTTCGACTATAATCCTACTAATTATTCAATACTGGCTGATGTTGCAAGAGAATTTGGATTAACCATCGAGAATTCTGATCCATTATTATCGAGAGCATTTCAATTACAAGAAGAATATATTCATTCCTTAATGATCGAGAGAAATGAGTTTTCCATGGACTGGATGACATCTCATGATTGGCGTAGGTGTGATGAAATCCTTTTAAAAACTTTGAATATCAAATCTCAGTTAGCGTTGGAAATGCTTGTGAAGAAATTTCAAGCAAGGGGGATGTTCCATTATAAAATATTTCCAGATACCTATTCTACACTCAAATCCCTCAAAGATTCAGGTATCAAGTTAGGAGTTGTATCAAATTTACCTGCCAAGTACGTACCGGATAGATATAAAATGCTTAAACAGTATAATTTGGTTCAATTTTTTTCTTCGATTGTATTATCGGGGGAAAGAGGAGTGTCTAAACCCAATCCCGAAATATTTTTAATTGCTCTTAAGGAATTAGGAGTCAGCTTACCAGACCAAGTATATCATATAGGGGATTCGTATATATTTGATGTGATTGGCGCAAAGAATTCAAGCATCATTCCTATTCTCTTTGATCCGAATAAAGGAAGAAATTGTGATTGTAGGAGTATCAGATCTTTATCAGAAATAATCGAAATAATCAAGTAACTAGATTGCGAAAAAAGATCAAACATATTATCGAGCTAGACCACCAATACCCGGACAACTTGAAAGTTAATCACCTATATTTCAGGACGAATATTCTTCCTTTAGTTTTCTTTCCATCAATAAGATTGAAGCGATATATTTTCCTGCTTTTGGAGTAATTTGTTTTTTTTTCACCATCCTGTTCCAAGTTTCAATCATTTTGGCATCCGCAACAATTTCCGCTAGAGATTTGACCAGTAATTCGCTTATCTTCTTCTTTTTTATGATAGAAGCAGTTTTTTTTATTCCCGGGCAATATTCGATTCCTTTTCGGGTATAACCGATGGTTTTCGTAATGGATTTGCCATTATCACTCAGAAGATAAGTAAAAGGAAAGGTTCTACAAATTGTTGGTCGATGAGGGTAAATTGTGCAGTTATCTTCTTGGTCTAAAAATGTGCATCGATAATTTTTTTTCTTCAATAATCCGATATATGCTAAACCTTTTTCCGTGTGAAGAGGAGAGTATACCATATGATTCATGAATTCCTTCACATTTACGTCCGTGAACGTATAAAATCCGATCACTTCCATGATGTCTTCAAGAGAATATTTCAAGCCCGTATGCAGTCGAAGAATATCCTGGAAGGTGATATTTACGAAAGTTTTTTCATCTTTACAACATCTTCCACATTTCATGCAGGAAAACCGTAATACTTTCAAATTATTGGCAAGTTTGATGCGTTCTTCCATACCCTGTATGCCCAAATCGTATATAAAAATCAATAAAAAGGATTATTTTATCGGCTTAAACACCATCAATGCAAGGAGAGCCCAATAGCTGCGGGTTAATTCGATTTCGTATTCTATACTCTCATTTGCCCACGATGAGATGCGTTCCGCTTGATCGGGATCAAAATAAATACCTTTCTCGATGATAAAATCAACCATTTGTTCACAAATTTCCTCATATTTATGATATGCACCAAATAATCCGATCGTGATAAGGACCTTAGCTGTATCTGTTATTGTTTTTTTAATACATCCCTGTTCATCGATTTCAGCTATGACTAAATCCATATACTGGGATTCTAATTTTGCACGATTGAAATTCTCTCCAATCATATGCAATGCGAGAATTTGAGCAGATGTATCAAGCAAAGGATTGAATTCCTGATAATCTGAAAAATCTGTATTGATAACTTTGTTAACCAGTTCGTTGGATTTGCTCGTTTTAATGTTTTCTTGTTCTAGTAATTTTAGAGCGAGAAAATGTTTTTCATTTTCATATAGGTTAAGGGGATTAAAATTCTTTAATTCCTTCATCAAATAATAATGGATCCCATTCAAATCCAATAGCTTTAACATATTATATTCTCGGTAGATTAACAATCCATAATAGGTAGATACAATATCTGGGGCGGTGGAATCTTTTTCTCCAAATGTGCTTCCTTTAAGAAATGGTTTTGTGAATTCTAATACTTGTTTTTTGGTGTAGTGATGACCTAATTTCAACAAGAATTCTACTGTGATAAATTCATGCAATTTCTGAAGTGTGTCGTGAATATGCTCAGGGGGATTAACAATAGCTTCATAATTAAAATTTAAGCTATCGAGGTAATTTTTCGAGATACCTGCAGGATTAACCAGATATCGTATGATATCTTCGGTTTTGTTATCTAGAACCGTTTCAGATTCTGATGAAGTCTCTGATTTTGGACCACTTGGCATTTCTCCGGAAAGTTCCTGGATTTTTTGTTTTTCATCTTGGATTTTTTGTAATTTTTCTAATTCTGAAGTAAATGTATCAGCTAATCCCAAATCTTTTACTTTTATTACGGAACTTTTCGGCTTCTCCACTTCTTTTATTAGAGATTCGATCATTTCCTTTGGGATAGTTTTATGTTCCAGTCGTAGTTCGTTAAATAGGTACTGTTCTAAACCTTTTATCACCTCTGAGTTGAAGTGGTTGCTTATTATATTCATAATTTGAGTACCGAGATATATCTGAGCAATCACATTCACTTTATCAAGAGAAGCAGTTTCTGCCAGTTCATCCATTCGTGTTATTGTAAATTCTAAAATCTCCCCAATTGTTGGAATCTCTATGGTTTTAGTTTCGAGCATCACATTAAGCAATCCCCATATGGATTCCATTGTCCAGAAAGCAGACTCATTTTGTGCGCGTTCATTGATGATTTCGAGAATAGTGTAACGTGCTTTATCAGTAATCTTCTCCGAATGACCTAATTCTTTGTAAATCAGTAAAATTAAAGCTAGTCGGTCAGTAGTATGTAATTCCAGATTATCCTTGGATGTGCTATTATAATCTTGAGAGAGCAATCCATTGACGATTGATTCAGTAAAAGTTACACCTAATAATTTCGCAGCATTCACGATATAAAATACTTTGTATGGATCAGAAAATACGGGATCTTTAAGTACATTCACAATAGCATGAATTAACGTATATAATTCATCGGAACAGATTGAATTATTTATGGAAATACCATTTTGTAACGCTAATTGAGCCCCGGCATAAAGAGTCAATGGACGTAACACTGAAACATTTTCATTTATAGCGCTCCAAGCGCTTGTTTTAGTCATCAAGTAATCAATCGCACCGGAAATATGCACATGGGGGAGGCTCAGATTTTGGGCAAGATTATACATTGTAAATAAATTCTGCAAATCGACTTCGGGTTCTTCAAATTTGAAGATTTTCTCAAAATTCTCAGCTGTGAATAAATTTTCCAACAATATTTGAGATAATTTATGATCCCAGTTAACATAAGTTATCAAATTAGGATATCGCTGCTCTATTTCGTCAAATCGCTCTAAAATTTCTTCATCAAATAGTTCCATATCAATAAAATGACGCAATACCGAATTTTCCTTATCCACATAATAATTGAGAATTTCACCAAAAAGAAGTTCATCGATGGTTTTATTGAGCTTTTTGTAAATCCATTCCTTATAATTCTGTAATTCCGTAGCACGTTTAAAATGCTGATTTTCCTTTTTGAATTCTGAATCAAGACGACTAAAACTGATACCTAGCGAATTGAGTCCTGTACGCAATAAACCAACTATTCGGGAGAGTACTTCCTTGTAATCATCATTGCTATAATCGATTGGTGCATCTAAATCGATATCAGCATTGTATAGCATCTCTTCTAAATATAAATAGATTCGATTGTGAATTTGTTCTCCTAATGTGGGAAAGTGAGCTTGAAAGATTGCAGAAGTTTTCAGGTGGATGTTCATTGTAGCGCCCCATGGTTCGATGAATAATCTTTGTGTTTGTTAATTCCAAATGAATAATAGTTGTTTTTGCTTATTAAAACTTGGTTGAGTACACCTTGGTGATAAGTGGAAAAGATGTATGATGAATTTTCGGAGAGTTTTTCCCAAAAACGGAAAAATCCATGGAAACCATTTTTGAATTTTATACAATCTCTTGAGAAGACCCAAGAGTTTCAGAATTGCGCTGATAATGGAATTTGGTGTGATCTTGGTACCGGTAATGGGAGACATTTGCAAATAATCACACAATATTCTCAAAAATATATAGGAACCGATATCTCGTTTTCCTTAGTACACATAGCACGCACTCAAAATGATCCTAAAAAACAGCATAATTGGATTGCCTGTGATTTAAATGCGCTGCCATTTCGAAAAAATACCTTTCAAAGCATCGTCTCCATTGCAGTACTCCATCACATCCTCGGGAAACACCAGCTTAGGAAATTAATGCATAAAATCAATCAGCTTCTCACAAAAAATGGAATTTTTATCCTCTCATTATGGGGAGCTTTTAAAGGAAAGAACGAGAGTACCCTGAAAAGAAAAAATTTTCATCGCAGAATGTCAAATTTACCGATTATACAAGCTTTTTCGGGTAAACGAATTGTTTTAGGGGTGAATGATGTGGTTGTGCCTTGGACAATGATCCAGAAGCATAATCAACCGATAAAAAAACCTCGATTTTATCATCTATATTCAGTCAACGAATTACAGACATTCAAAGAAATATTTAATACAATAAAATTCCAAGCCGTATATATGGGAAAAAACGCAGGAATGAACTACTTTTTGTGTCTAGCAAAAATATATTCAAACCTCATGGCATAAAAGGGATTTCATTGCAGCTATAATGATATCCTTATAATTAGTATATACATTTGAAATAATCGTTGAATGTAGTTCGAATACTCGGCTTGTCTGTTCGCATAGTGTAATACAATGGATATGATTTGAAATGTAGAATCGACGTTGTTTAATTTTGGAGTTAGTACCATACCAGTAGGTGTTATCATGACTGCGATTCCATATGGTTTCTTTGTTTGTGATGTTTACTTTGATCGCATTATACATATCAAAAGATTGTTGTACGCGATTGCCTTGGTGATAGATAGATCGGTCTACAGTTTCCCAGTAAACCTCAAGTGTCACGTCCGGTCCATAAATTTCTTCCATTTTATTATAAGATTCGAATTTCACGGTTCCCGCTTCGGAAGTACCCTGTAATTCAGTTTGTTGAAAATAAATCGGAACTCTTTCAATTGATACATTATGTTCAGGGGAACGAAAAATCCAGTACGTATGCTCCATAATGAATTACCATAGAAGAAGAAAGGTAAATATTTTTCAATCTCCCGATTCTGCAAAAATTGATATATTAGCTACAATTCAAAAAGGTATTGCAGTTCAAGTGATGTCAATGACCAAGCGTCAGAATGTATCTGTTCAAAAAGCATATACTAAAACATTTCGACCCGGTTTTGGGTATTCTCTTAGTGAATTGAAAGCAGTCGGATTAATCAACGTAAAAAAAGCCAGAACTTTGGGAATTCAAGTAGATTTACGTCGAAAATCACACTATGAAAAAAATATTGAGGTTCTAATTGAAAAATATAATTTAAGCAGACAAACAATCGCTACAAAGGAACCAGAAAGAGTAAAGAAACCGATTCCTAGGAAAATGAGAAAGCAAGCTTCAGAAAAAGTTCCACCTAAACCAGCAGAACCAAAACCATCACCAAAATCAGTTGAAAAAGTCGTTGAGAAGAGGAAGGAACCGGTTAAAGTAAAAGAGATGCCGAAACCAGAACCAGTTAAAGTAAAAGAGACACCGAAACCGGAACCGGTTAAAGTAAAAGAGACGCCGAAACCAGAACCAGTTAAAGTAAAAGAGACACCGAAACCGGAACCGGTTAAAGTAAAAGAGACACCGAAACCGGAACCGGTTAAAGCAAAAGAGACACCGAAACCGGAACCGGTTAAAGCAAAAGAGATGCCGAAACCGGAAGCAGTATTAGAAAAACAGGTGCCAACAACTTCCTCACTATCTTTTGAAAAACTCAATACAGAAGATCTCCACAAATTATATAGTGAAGAGACAGGAAATAAGGCAATTTGGCGTGGAAAAGAATCGAGTGTTTACTTAAAGTGGTTAGATAAGAAGAAACAGGAATTGGGATTAGGGATAGGATCAGAACCAAAACCTCATAAAATAGTTGAAAAAGAACCGAGGAAATCCAGAAAAAAAATAGTTGAATCCGTTAAAAAGACTGAAATCCTACCACCAAAAACAGTAGATAGCAAATCATTCTCCACTGAAGATTTTTACAAAATGTATGCCAACGAAACAGGAAAGAATGCATTATGGCGTGGGAAAGAATCCAGCGTGTACTTAAAATGGTTAGTTAAAAAGAAAAAGGAATTAGGTCTTTAGTTCACGGAAGTTTTACAACATCTAGTTCTTCTAATTTATTTAATAGTTTTTTTGCTTCATTGGAACTGATATTCAAACTTTTTGCGATCTTAAATACAGAAGTTTTTCCATCACAAAGGTTCGCAACATTGTATTCTCCCAAATTAATAATACCCATCATTTTAATACGCTCTAGTGCAGCTTCAGCAATTAATAATTTGGGAAATCGTTCTCCGATTTTACCTCCCAAAGAAATAGTTTCTATATCGACTGCAAAAGAATTGAAAATATCTCTCATATTCTCTTTTCGAAAGATCTCCAAATCTGTCCTATGTTTAAGCCAGAATCGTTTTCCTATCATTCTTAAGTTTTGTGTAATCTTCTCTACGTCATCATCAGGATCCGCTATTGCACATACCAAGACGCGTGCATTGGGTTGATAATGCATTATAATCGATGAGTTTTCACTGGATACAACTCGAGTGATATTACCTATATCTCTTCCCTTTTTCATGGATTTTTGAATATCGTCGATTACTGTATTCAATTCCCCAAAAAAATTCGCAAGCGCATCGGGGGAGACTTCATTTGATTTTTGAATAGTGAGCTTTTTCTCTAGCAATAAAATACCTGAGTCAGCATCGACTAGAATGATCGAGTAAATCACAGCAACATCAAATTAGTATATTTATGATATGTATTCAAGAAATATCAGACTTAAAGATTTAAGCATATTATGAGTTAAAACATATAAAAGGATACATTAAGGATACATAAAACGATGTTGATCCCCCGAAAAATATCCCGAATAAACCAACTCGTGTTAGTTTGCTTAATCATTTGTTTGTTGAGTACGATTATTCAAAACAATGGAAGCACTACATCACCGATTACATATAACAATCCTCCTACGGGATTCAGTACATGGAGTAAAGTGAATCTTAGGATGGATTATGAATATAAAATCTGGTCTTTATCTAATAATAACTTTGTAGAAATGTGGTTTCACCGGTTTTCAAATCATTCTCACCCTCACATGATAGGTGTAGCTCCTATTCAATCTGTTGATGTCCTTAGTAATACTACTAATTTTACACCCGATACTTACTATTATGATCCTGCAGACGATTACAACAACACTATTGAATTTTTTGATGTTACTCTTCTCACGGGTAATGAATTCATTTACGAAATTTCCTACAATATCACAATGAATGAAATCACTTGGGAACCGCAGGATAGCAACGAACAAGAATATAATTTAACAGACCCATTTTATTTGAACTTAACAGGTCCAGAAAATAACCTCCAAGTAAACAATCCGACTTTAGTGGATTTATCCAATCAATTATGCGAAGGAAAAACCTCAATCGGGGATAAAATCGAAGCCATTTTGGATTGGATTATTAATAATATTGAGTATGAACCGGATTTGGTGAGTTCTCAAGGAGCTTATTTGACATATTTCACGAAACGGGGAGATTGTTCGGATTTTTCTACATTATTTGTTACACTTTGTCGCATTCAAGGCATTCCCGCAAGAAAAATCGTCGGTTTAGTTCTTTTCGATGATAATGGCTATCCATTATACAATTTAAAAGCGGGGGATGAAATTTCGTATTTTTTAGGTCTTAATCCCGAAGGAGGAGGAGAAGGCAATGTTCCGGGACATGCATGGGCAGAGTATTATATTCCAGGATATGGATTCATTTCAACCGATCCCACATTTTGTCAATCCGATAAACGGAAGTACATGAATTCTATTGATTATATTCACCTTTTCTCGAGTGTGGGAGAAAATTTTGGTGCTGGGATCGATCCTCCATTACCCTCTTCTACAGTAGAATTTGGATTTTTACCTTATATAATATCATCCGATCTCAATAATCTTCGATGGTCTGTTAGAATTGATATTGAAATAATCAGCGCAGATCTGAAGACCCCTCGACGCTGGATCCCCTTCCACACCGGTGTTTTAATCGTTGTAAGTCTTGGAACAATATCTTTATTGGGACTAGGAACTACATTGAAATCAAA
>Ga0209253_10000525_pt1 | contig 33173 bp, 28 predicted proteins | sample FrelakmetBRP12BR_FD_187145 | JGI IMG/M metagenome (GOLD analysis project Ga0209253, IMG submission 187145) | Freshwater lake sediment microbial communities from the University of Notre Dame, USA, for methane emissions studies - BRP12 BR (SPAdes)... | ecosystem: Environmental > Aquatic >... | reverse complement strand
CCGGCTCGGAGCCGAACCGGCGTTCTGTCTGGTTGCGGGGGCAGGATTTGAACCTGCGACCTTCGGGTTATGAGCACCCATAGTGAATCATGCCCGGCGCCATGCTCCTTACTGGACGCCGGGTTACGCCCCTCGGGATCCCTGTCAACCTTGCCCAGCCTGCATGGATTCGGCATCCTGTGGCCCGAGAATGGCCCGAACCAAGCGCCAGCGTCGCGCCGGCCGCCCGCCTGGGACCTCCCCTGCCGAGCACAGCCGCTCGCTGGTTGGGAGGCGATCTCGGACGAAGGTGCCCGGACGACGGCGACCGTCGCCGACGGCGCCTCGGGCCCGGGAGGTCGAAGGGATCCTCCTGGCGGCAACCAGCTGGGCGATGGACCAGCGTCACATCTGCGGCGCCTTGCTGGTGGGTTCGTGGGCACGAGGTGCCGCCACCTCGAGCTCGGACCTCGACCTCCTCATCCTGAGCGACGAACCTGGCCAGCTCATCCACCTTGACGGGTGGTGGTCCTTCCTCGGGAGCACGAGGTTGATCCGGCAACGGGCCTGGGGCTCAGTGGTCGAGCGCCGGCTCATCCTGGGTTCCGGACTCGAGGTCGAGCTCGGCATCGCGCCGAGGACCTGGGCGCAGATCCCGGTCGATGCGGGGACGCGACGCGTACTTTCCGATGGGGCGCGCCTGCTCTTCGACCCCGAAGGTCTCCTCGGTCGCGCGCTCGCGTCGCTGGCGGAGTAACCAGGCCCGGACCGTCTGGCCCACCGCTCCCTCGTGCCCCGTGCCTCCCGGCAGGTCGCTCACCGGCTAAGGCCGGCCGAGCACGAGGTCGAGTCCCGAGAGCACGAGCTCCAGTTGTCTCTTCGAGATGCGGCCGACCCGCTCCGTGAGGACACCGCGGTCCAGGGTGACGACCTGCGAGACGTTGGCGACGGAGTCCTTGGAGAGCCCGCTGGCCCTGGCCGGGAGCGGGACGTTTCCAGGGGCCTCGGCCCACCTGAGGTTGCTGGTGAGCGGCACGCACACGACGGTCGCGATCCGGCTCCTGTTGAAGGCATCGCCCTGGATGACGAGCACCGGTCGCCGGAACCCGGGACCTGAGCCGACGGGGGCGGGCAGGTCCGCCCAGCAGACATCTCCCTGGGCGATCACCACTCGGACCGCTCCAGCACGCGCCGGGCGGCCGCCTTCGCGAACTCGTCAGGCCTGGGATCGAGCTTCGCGGCCAGCTCGTTCATGGCCTCGGTGATGGCCTCGGGCTCGTGGCGCGCCACGTACTCGGCCACCGCCTCCATGTAGAGCTTGCTGCGCGACTTCTTCAGGCGTTTCGCGAGCCGCTCCGCGTCGCGGAAGACGGCGTCGGGGAGGGAGATGGCCGTCTTCATACCAAAAGTATAACCATGGCCGATGCGCCCCGCAACCAGGCAGCCGCCCACCATGGTCGGTGGCCCGAAGGTGGCCCGAAAGGAAAGACGCGGGCCCAGCCGTGTTGGCTAGGCCCGCGTCTTGTGTGGTTGCGGGGCCAGGATTTGAACCTGGGACCTTCGGGTTATGAGCCCGACGAGCTACCTGGCTGCTCCACCCCGCGGCAGATGGAAAGGGAGCAGATCTGTAGTCGCGGAGGGCGTCGCGGTCAAGCGATTTCTCCAGGCGCGGCGCGAATCTAGCCGCCGAAACGCCGCCAGAGCCAGGCCGGGAGGACGAGCGCTCCCGCCACCACCACCATCGTCGCCCCGGTCGGGATCTGGAGCACCCAGGAACCTACGTACCCCGCTCCAGCTGCCACCGCCCCGAGGGCCGTGGCTGCCGCAAAGGCAGCCGGGAGCCGCCGGGTCGCGAGCAGGGCCGCTGAGGCGGGGATGGTCAGGAAGGCGAATACCGGCAGCGCCCCGACCACGTGGGCCGCCACCGGGATGGCAAGGCCGATGGTGAAGAAGAGCACGCCGCCCCAGAGCCGCACCTTCACGCCCATGGCCTCGGCGGTCTCCCGGTCGAAGGAGGAGAAGACGATCTCCTTCTGGAAGAGCGTGTGCAGAAGGGCCACCATCCCGGTCACGACGACGAGGATGACCACGTCCTGGAAGGGCACGGCGACCGCGTTGCCGAAGACCATGGTGTTGAGGTCGTGGGCCACGTGGACGAGCCGGTTCGCGCCCAGGATGACGAGCGCCCCGGCGACGACGTAGGCCATGCCCACGCCCGCCTCGGTGGGAAGCCGCCTCCCCCACCCCAGGGTCCCCAGCACCAGGCCGCCGCCCACCGAGAAGATCCAGGCCACGAAGAGCTGGATCTCCTGGTGATCCGTCTCGAGGTCGAGGTGCTCGAGGACGAGCAAGGCCACGATGACACCTAGCGTGGAGAGCTGCGTCAGCGCCGCCGACACGAACACGACCCGCCGCAGCACGACGTACACGCCCAGGAAACCCAGCAGGGCGCCGGCGAGCACCGAGGCGAGAAGCGGGTCGCGCCAGATGACCCACGCCGACCAGAACTCGGCGAGCGCGCTCATCGCCCTTCCCCCTTGCCCACCGGGTAGACGAAGCGACGCCCGTCCTCTTCCCGGACGATCACCTCGCGTCCGTAGAGGTGGGTGAGCGCCTCGGGGCGCAGCATCTCCTCGAGCAGCCCCACCTTCCAGAGCCCCTGATCCTTGTCCGCGAAGGCGAGTCGCCGGGCGTAGTTCGCCACCGCCTCGAGCCGGTGGGAGATCATCACCACCGCGAGTCCGCCCCCCCGGTGCAGTTCCCGCAGCAGGTCCATCGCCGAGAGCTCGGCGGACGGGTCCATTCCGTTGGTGGGCTCGTCGAGGGCGAGCAGTCGCGGCTCGGAGGCCAGCGCCCGGGCGATGAGCGTCCGCTGCCGCTGCCCCCCGGAGAGCGTACCGAAGGGGCGCTTCCAGAGTTCCTCCAGGCCGACCCGGGAGAGCGCACGCTCTGCCGCCTCGACGTCGGCCGGCCGGAAGCGCCCACCGGGACCGACGCCGGGCACGCGCCCCATCAAGACAACGTCCCCGCATCCCAGCGGCCAGAGTGCGTCGACGTGATCCCGCTGCGGGACGTACCCCACCCGCAGCGGGCTCTCCGCCGTGCGCTGCCCGGCGATGGGCGGCAGCGTCCCGAGAAGCGTGCGGAGCAGCGTGGTCTTGCCCCCGCCGTTCGGCCCGACCACGGCGAGGAAGTCCTCGGCATCGACCGACACCGAGACTCCCTCGAGGAGCACCCGCCCCCCGTATCCGATGGATGCGCCGTCGAGCCGGACGAGCGGTTGCACGCCCTACTGTACCGCCTGCACGAGCGCCTTCACGAGGGTATCGACGAAGGATACCCAGTCGGACGCGTCCCTCGTGCCGCCCACGTCCCCGGGAATGACGATCACCTTCACGCCGGCGAGGTCGCGGAGCTGATTCGCGGAGCGAGGGTCGTAGTAGTTCTCCACCAGCACCCCCTTCACCCCGGCCGACTTCACGATGGCCGCTAGACCCGCCACGTGGGAGGGCGGCGGCGCCACCCCCGGCTTGGGCTCCATGTAGCCAGCCGCCTTCAGCCCCGCCCAGTCGAGGAGGTAGGTGAGGGTCTTGTGCTGCGTGATCACGCTCCGCCCGGCGAAGGGTGCGAGCTGGGCCCTCCAGCCCTTCTCCGCGGCGCCGACCTTGGCCTGGAAGGCCTGGAGCCTTTCCTGGTAGTACGACGCGTCTCCGGGATCGATCGCCCCCAGCCCCGCAGCGATCGCGTCAGCCACCTGCAACGCCCTCCGCGGGTCGGACAGGAAGTGCGGGTTGCCCGAGGGATGGATGTCCCCCTGGCTCCGATCGACGGGGCCGGTCGGGAGATCCAAGGGCGGAACGGCGGTCGCCGCGGTCAGGCGCCGCGCCCCGCCGGGCTGGATGGCGGAGTTCCGGGACTGGGTCACGAGCGGCGGGAGCCAGCCGATCTCCAGGTCCATTCCCACGTCGACGAGGAGGTCCGCATTTCGCAGCCTCACGGCAAGTGACGGATTGGCGTCGACGAAATGGGCATCTTGGATGCCGCGGGAGAGCGCGGTCACCTTGACCTTGTCCCCGCCGACGTCCCGGGCGATGGCCGCGAGCCCCTCGGTGGTGGTGACCACGTTCACCGTGGCGCGAGCGGGCAACGCGATCGAGGCCAGCAGCGCGGCGACGGACAGTGCAGTTGCGATGTGGCTCATGTTCGCCTCCTAGAACGGGTGCGCCGCGTGGGCGCCGATGGTGAACTCGAAGCTGGCCAGGCCCTGGAAACCGTTCTGGCCTCCCGGCAAGAGGACCAGCGAGGGCTGCAGCCGGACGCGGAAGAACTCGCTCGTGTGGTAGGTCCCGAGCGCCGTCCAGGTCTGCTGGGTCCCCGGGGCGAGCGCCACGGGCGCGGGAGCGTTGTCGTAGCGGGCACCCACCTCCCAGCTCCGGTCGAGGCGCCATACCGCCTGCCCGTACCCGCCCCAGCGCGCCCGGGAGAAGGTCTGATCGCCGAGTTGCCGTCCGTAGATCTCCCCCTGCAGGACGACGGAGGAGCGGGACGAGGGGTCGCGGAACTTCACGTACAGGTCGGCTCCGGCCAGGTTCTTCCACTGCTCGGGCGCCTCGGCCTGGAAGAGCGCCCAGGAGAGCCCGACCCCGAGGGTGGCCGAATCGGAGAGGTCGAAGTACTGGATGAGGCGCGCCACGCCGGTGAGCTGGAGCACGTCGGCGAAGCCGGGCGCCGTGGCCTGGTAGGCCAGGTGAAGCTCGGCGAACCAGGGAAGCGGCGCGAGCCAGGCCACGTCGCCACCAGCCCCGCCGAGCCCCTCCGCCCCGACCAGCCGCTGCATCGAGAGGGGCTGGTCGACGAAGGTCCACTGGTGGCGGTGCAGCTGGCTGGTGCGCCCGAAGGGCGAGTAGATCTTCCCCGCCTTCACCCCGAGTCCCCAGGGGAGCGAGAGGGTGGTGAGGTAGGCCTCCTCCACCTCCACGCCGTCCGGCGAGAAGGTGAGGAATACGTCTCCCCTGACGTAGGGGTCGATGGTGGCCTGGAAGGCCAGCTCCACCTCCTGGAGGAGCGGCCAGACCTTGTGCTGCGGCAGCACCAGCGCCGAGAGCTCCTGTTGCCCGTTCGAGAGCGTGGTGTACCCGAGCGCCCCGTCCACGACCACCGCGATCTCGGGCATCAGCATGAGCTTCCCGATGGGGATGCCACCCGGGGAGCCCACGTTGAGCCCGCCGGTCGGGAAGGGTTGCCCCTGCGACCCCAGGTCGGGGGCGGCCGCCTGCGCGGCCAGCAACGACAGCAATGCGATATTCACCATTGGTAACTTCTCCACGCGCCAAGGCGCGCATCGACGTTCTGGAAACGACGGGAACGGACGCGGACTAAGCGAGCGGAGGTGACTGCCCGGGGACGGCACCCAGCGGGAAGCCGGTCACCGGGTCGGCTGCCGGCTCGGTCGCGAGCGCGACCCGGACCGGAGGCGGCGGAGACAGCCTGGGCGTGGCGTCGCGCGCCTCGAGGGATCCACCCACCGAGCAGGCCAGGCATTCGTGGCTGCCGAGGGGTGCGTCATGATGGTGCGGCGCCGCCAGCCCGGCGACGAGCATCAGCGTGGCGAGGATGGCGAGCGCGGCGCGCAACGGCGAAATAGCTATCCGCGGAGTCGGTGCGTGTCAAGGAACGACCCGGCGGGGGAGCCGGCTCGCGTCGTCCGGGCGCGTCGTCCGTGCACCTCAGCCGAGCGCGCCGCCGGCGCGCAGGGCGTCGATCTCCGCCACGCCGAACCCGGCCTCGGCGAGGATCGCATCGGTGTCCGCGCCGAGCTGCGGCGCCGGCCTCCTTGGGGCCTCGACGCCGGCGAGGCGCACCGGCGAGGCCAGGCTCGCCAGGGCCCGCCCCTCCCACGGCGTGTCGATCTCCACGAAGTTCCCGCGCCCGGCGAGCTGCGGATCGCGCCGCGGCTCGTCGCCCTCCAGCACCGGCATCGCGCAGACGTCGTGGGCAGCGGCGAAGCCGGCCCACTCGTCCCGGGTACGCGCCGCGAAGACTGCCTCCAGCTCTCCGCGCAGGCCCTGGCCGTCGTCGTCGAACTGGCGTTCGGCGAGCTCCGGGCGCCCCACCGCCGCACAGAACGCCTGGAAGAACTTGGGCTCGAGCGCGCCCAGCGCCACGAAGCGCCCGTCCCGCGTCCGGTACACGCCGTAGCAGGCCGCGCCGCCATTCAGCATCTCGGCACCGCGACGCAGGGGCGCGCCGCGCGCATCCGCCGCGCCTTGCTGGAGCGCCAGCATGGCCAGCGCCCCCTCGGCCATGGCGATGTCCACGTGCGCCCCGCGCCCGGTGGCGCCCCGCCGGACGAGCGCTGCCAGGATCCCCGCCACGGCGGGCCACGAGCCGCCCGCGACGTCTGCCACCTGGATCCCGAGTGGCCGCGGCGCCTCCGGCGGCCCGTTCAGCGCCAGGACTCCGGCGAGCGCCACGTAGTCGAGGTCGTGCCCGGCGCGCAGCCGGTACGGGCCGGTCTGCCCGTAGCCGGTGATGGAGCAGAGGACGAGACCGGGGCTCTCGCGGGCCAGCGCCTCGTACCCGACGCCGAGCCGCTCCATCACCCCGGGGCGGAACGACTCCACGAGCACGTCGAAGCGGCGCGCCAGCCGCCGCAGCGCGGCCGCTCCCTCGGGACGGCGCAGGTCCAGCGCCAGCGATCGCTTGTTCCGGTTCAGCGCGTGGAAGTACCCGGACTGCTCGCCCGCCAGCGGCGGCATCCAGCGAGCGTAGTCGCCGCCCACCGGGTCCTCCAGCTTGACGACCTCGGCCCCGAGATCGGCGAGGACCAGCGTGGCATAGGGGCCCGGGAGCAGCCTCGACAGGTCGAGGACGCGGACGCCGGCGAGCGGGAGCTCGTTCACCTGCCCTCCCCGCGGCCACGCGCCGTCGCGGCGCGCGCCGCTCGTCCCACGACGGCCGCCCGCCTACAAGATCTGCTGCAGCTTCATGGCCATGCCCATGTCGCCCTGGATCCTGAGCTTGCCCGACATGAAGGCCATCTGGGGATTCAGCTTCCCGTTCACGAGGTTGAGGAAGTCTCCGTCGGTACAGTTCACCGTGCAGCGCGGGCTCGCGGCCGTGCCCGCGGCGACCAGGCCGCCGGGCTGGGTGCAGTCCACCGTCCACTGCCCGCCGTTCGGGCCGGAGATGTTGAACTGGTAGACCGCGTTGATCTTGGCTGCCACGTCCGGCTTGCTGCGCAGCTTCTCCGGCATGTGCCGGTCGAAGACGTCCTTCACGCTCTCGGCTGCCATCGTCGCCCGTCCTCCTCGATCGATTCGGGAATCGATCGCTTAGCGGCGGTGGCGCTCCCTGTCAAGGCGAGCCGGCCCGACCTATTCGGCGTAGAAGGAGTCGAGCAGCGCCTTCTGGCGCTGCGCCACCACCTTGCGCTTCACCTTGAGGGTCGGCGTCAGCGTCCCCGCCTCCTGGGTGAAGTCCTCGGCCAGGATCGCGAACCTCTTGATGGTGGCGTAGCCCGCCTGCCTGGCGTTCAGAGCGTCCACCGCGTGCTGGATGCGGGCGATCATCCTGGGCTCGTCGTGGAGGCTCGCCTCCTCGGAGATCCCGTGCTCGGTGGCCCAGGCCCGCGCGGCCTCCAGGTTCAGGGTGACGAGCGCGCTCACGAACTTGCGCTGATCGCCGTGGACCAGCACCTGGGAGATGAGCGGATCCATCTTCAGCTCGTTCTCGAGGTTCTGCGGGGCCACGTACTTGCCGCCCGAGGTCTTGATGAGGTCCTTCTTCCGGTCGGTGATCTTGACGTAGCCGTCCGCGTCGACCTCGCCGATGTCGCCGGTGAGGAGCCAGCCGTCCTTCAGCACCTCGGCGGTCGCGTCGGGCCGGTTGTAGTAGCCCTTCATCACCCCGCCGCCCTTCACCAGGATCTCGCCGTCCTCGGCGATCTTGATCTCGGTACCGGGGAAGGGCGGTCCGACCGTCCCGACCTTGTTGGCGCCGATGCGGTTCACGCAGGTGCCTGCCGAGGTCTCGGTGAGCCCCCAACCCTCGAGCAGGGTGAACCCGCACAGCAGGAAGAACCGCTGCACCTTGCTGGGGAGCGGCGCTCCGCCGGAGACGAAGAGGCGCATGCGCCCGCCGAAGCGCTCCTTCAGGCTGGCGGCGAGCTTGGGGAAGACGAGCTTCTCGCCCATGCGGAAGCCCACCGTCCTCACCTCGATCCCCTTCTCCTGGCCCTCCGCCCAGGCGTCGAAGCCGTTCATGGTGATGCCGAAGAGCCAGCCCTTCAGGCCCGGGGTGGCGAGCCCCTTCGTCAGCACGGCGTTGTAGGCCTTCTCGAAGATTCGCGGCACCGACGGCATCACCGTCGGCCGGATCTCCTGGGCGTTGTCGACGAGCTTCTCGATGGACTCCACGAAGGCGACCGTGCACCCCACGACGAGCCACGCCGCCTCGATGACCTTGGCGAAGGAGTGGGCCATGGGGAGGAACATGAGCACCAGATCCTCGTGGTTGAGGATCTTCATCTCCTCCGCGCCGCGCGCCTCGTACGTCCAGTTGCCGTGGGTGAGGACCACGCCCTTGGGGTTGCCGGTGGTCCCCGAGGTGTAGAGGATCGAGGCGGCGTCCTCCGGGCCTACCCCCGCCATCCTGGCGTCGTGCGCGGCCGGGTTGGCCTTGCGCCACTCCTGGCCGGCCTGCTCGAGGGCGTGGAGCGTCCGCTCGTGGTCGGCCTGGGGGGCGCCGTGGAAGCGGACCACGCCCTTCAGCGCCGGGAGGCGATCGGCCTGGCTGCGGATCTTCTCGGCCTGGTGCTCGTGGTCCAGGAGGACCCAGACGGCCCTGCAGTCGTCGAGGATGTACTGGACCTCGTGCGCAGGGTTCGACTGGTAGATGGGCACGGTGATGGCACCCGCTCCCATGATCCCCAGGTCGCAGATGATCCACTCCGCCGAGGTGTCGCCGATCAGCGCCACGCGATCGCCCGGCTTCACGCCCACCGCGGCGAGGCCGTCCGAGACGTCGCGGGCCCGCCGAGCGGCCTCCTTCCAGGAGATCTCCTGCCAGCGCCCGTCGCGCTTGAACGTCATGACCGTCTTGTCACCCTGCTGGGCGGCCTGGGCCTCGAACATCAGGACGAGGTTCTTCGCATCGACTGGCTTCATGGCCTGGATCCCTCCCGGTTCCGCGTTCACGGCTTCAGCTTGGACTGGAGCACTCGCGCCACCGCCTGCGAACGGCGCTCCTCGGGGGCGTCGTAGACCCCCGGCCTGGCGGCGAGGACCTCCTCGAGGAGCTTCTCTGCCTGCTTGGGTTCGTCCTCGTGCATGAAGAGCTCCGCCAGGTAGGCCTTGGCGCGGAGGTTGTTCGGATTGTGGCGCAGCGCCTGGCGATAGGCCTTCTCGCTCTTCTCGGCGTCGTACTTGGGCCAGGGGAGCTCGTACCAGTAGCGCCCCCAGGAGACGTCGGCGGCGTAGCCGTTCAGGGCCGGGTCGATGGATTGCGCCTTCTTGAGCCGGTCGGTGAACTTGCTCTCCATGCCCTGGAAGAGCGCCGTCACCACGCTGATGCCCAGCGAGTACTGCCCGACGCCGCTGGCGCCGTAGAACCAGCCCTCGACCCGCTCCGGCCGGGCCTTCGCGGCCCGGTCGCCGTACTCCCATCCGAGCTTGCCGAGGCGCGATTTCTCCTCGTTGGCGATGCCGGGGTCGTCGGCCGCCCAGAAGCAGTAGCGGGAGACCCGGTAGAGCACCTCGAAGTCCTCGGGCGCGAGCTTCTCGGCCTTGTCGAGGCTCGACTTCACGAGCTCGAGCTGGCCCGGCTCGTCCCGGCGGAGGTAGGCCTGGTCGCTGGCGGCGAGGAGCCTGGCAAGCGCCTCGGGCCCGGCGGGCGCCGCGGGGGCGGCGGCCGGACCGACCGCCGGACCCATGGTCGTCGTCCCCGGAGCTGAGGCGGCCGGAGCCAGTGGAGGCGCCAAGGGCAGCGATGCCGACGGCGCCGCTGCCGGCGCCGCCGGAGGTGCACCGGCGCTGGCCTGGGGCCGGCCCGCGGGCGGCCACCCCAGGACCGCGACCAGCATCCCCAGACGGGGCAGGAGCCCGCGAGATTCCATGTGCCCTATTTGCTCGCTTCGGCGGCGTTCGGCAAGCCAGCGCGACGGGGCGTCACCCAACGTGGAGGGTGGGCGGGTGCCCTGGCCCTGCGCCGCTCATGGCGCAGTGCGGCATGGGGCGCTCCGCGCTACCCGACGCAGAGGAGCTTCACGTCGAGCCGGTCGCCCATTCCCAGGGAGCAGGCGCCGCCAAAGACCAGCGATGGCGGCCGGCTTCCCGCTGGCGCCACGTACACGACGTCGGCCGAGCCAGGCGCCCCCTGCGTCTTGACGGTGCAGGCCTGGCGGGTCCCGTCCGGGCGGATCACGGCGACGGCGAGCAGCCCCGGATCGGCGGGCGCCGCCGCCAGCGGGACCGCCTGGGAGATGCGTGACGCGATCTCCACGAGCGTGTCGGAGAAGCTCGCCTTGCAGACGCTGTCCAGGAGACCGCGCTCGCCGAAGCCGGCGATGAAGTCGGCGTAGCGGAAGGCCGCGTGCTCTGCGAGGGCGGTCGTGCCCTCCACCCGGCACTGGCTCGGCCGACGCGTCGTCGGGTCCACGGCCGCGATGGCCGCCACGAACAGGTCCTTCCTCTCCCCGGCGACGTCGCCCTGGAAGAACTCCACGTAGCGCTGCACCGGGTAGCTCGTGCAGGCGGTCGGCTCCTCCCCGGTGCCGGTGCTCTCCGGGTCCGAGCAGTCGTCGTCGTCGGAGATGAAGATCACGACCAGGCGCGCGCCGGATCGGACGAAGCCGGCGTTGGCACCCGAGACGAGCGGCGGGGAGAGGGCGAGCCGCGCCGCCTCCAGCCCCTGCTCGCGGCCGGAGCCGCATACGCCGACGTAGACGTTGTTCTTGAAGTCGACGGCGAGCGTGGGGGAGCCCGCGCTCAGGATGCGCGGGCCGCTGGTGGTGCTGAAGAGCCGCCGCGCCGGGTCGCTGGGCCCCGACACGGAGACGATGGCGCCCTTGGGGTAGGTCCCCCCGACCATCGGCGAGCCCTGGCACACCGAGCTCGCCACGAAGGTGTCGGGGAACGTCCCGGCGTCGTAGCGGTTCACGTCGCTGGTGACGACCGCCACCTGGTAGGCGTTGCGCGCCGGCGAGCCGGAGAGCCGCAGGACGAAGGCGTCGAAGTTCCGGGCCAGGTTCTGCTGCTTGTCGTCCATCGAGCCGGAGTCGTCGACGACGAAGAGGATGTCGGTCCGGTCCTCGGCGATGGCGAGGTCCTGGCAGGTCTTCACGGCGTTCGCGGGCGCGGCCGGGCCGCACGCCGCGTCCAGGACGGTCCCGCCGGCGATCAGGGCGGCGAGGATGGAGTGGCGCATGGCCCTGGATGCCACGGGCGCGGCCATGGCCCGCGCCGACGGCGATCGGTGGCGTCGGCGCATGGCTTCAGTTGCCCGAGCTGCAGACGCAGGTGCCGACCGAGCCGGAGCCGTAGCACCACCAGTCGGCCGGGTTCTCGTTCTGTCCCTGGACGCCGAGCCGCTGGGCGCAGAAGGCCGACGGCGCCTGCGTGGCGGTGGGGTTCGTGCAGCCGCCCGGCGGCAGCTGGCCGAGGTACTCGGCCGAGTAGGTCTCACCGGGGTTCGCCTCGCAGTTGCCGTTCAGGTGGTTGATGTGGATGCAGGTGGAGAGCCCGCCCGGCGCGATGGGCGGGTTGTCGCCGGTGGCGCCGCAGGCGACGAACCACCAGCCGCCGGTGGCCCGCTCGGCATCGGTGATCGCCTGGGTGCAGAGCTTCCGCTGGCCGCCCCCGGCTCCGACGATGCGCACCACCGTGATGACGTTGGATGCCGGCAGGCTGGGCAGGCGCAGCTGCGACGGCGGCTTCACCAGGTCGGCGATCTGGGTGAGGAGCTCGCCGAAGGGCTGACACACCGAGCCCTCCACCACCTCGTCACCCTGGGCCTTGAGCCCCTGGGCGACGCCCAGCAACCGTTTCGCCGGCGCGTAGCCGTAGGCCTGCCCGCCCACCTGGCAGGTGGAGGGCGTGCAGCTCCCGTTGGTGCAGGTGGCCGAGGCGATGACGCCGATGCCGAGCGCCCGCCCCAGGCCGGAAAGGTAGGCCTCGAAGTCGCCGACGGGGAACAGGACCGGCTTGCCCACCGGATTCTGGTTGCGGGTGCAGCTGTCGCTGCCGGGATTGCCCTGGAGCACGATGGCGACGTTCGCGTCCGCCGGGTTCGAGCAGTCGTCCTCGTCGGCGACGAAGACCACCACCATCTTGGCGTCCGGGTGCGGCCACTCGCCCGGGGCGGCGTTGGGCTGCCTCCCGGCGAGCGCCTTCTCGATGGCGAGGTGCGCCGCCTGGAGGTGCTGCTCCTCGCCGGAGCCGCAGCTGCCCACCTGGATGTTCTGCTTGAACTGGCCGGAGAGCGCCTGGATGGCCGCGGTGTTCACCGTCGGCGCGTAGAGGTCCTTGGTGAAGTGGAGCACCGCCGGGTTCGTGCCGGCACGGACGAAGTCCCCGCCCGGGTACGCTGCGCCCGGCTTGGCGACGCCCGCCAGGCAGCCGCCCGACAGCGGGCTCTCGTAGGACTGCGAGAAGGTCCCGCACTCGCCGCCCAGGACGCAGCCGGCGCCGGCGTCGCCGCACGACTGTGTCGAGCAGCACTGGAACGTGGTGCCCTGGTAGAGGCAGGCCCTGCCACCGCCCGCGCCGCACGCCTGGCCAGCGGTGGCCTCGGTGCAGGCCGGGTCCGCCGCGCAGGCGCCAGCCTGGACGTCGCAGCACTGCCGGCCGCCGGGCGCGCTCGCCGCGGCCACGCACTGCCTCCCGCGGCCATAGTTGCGGAACACGGACGAGGTGGTGATGGCGATGTGGAACTCGAAGGGATCGAGCCCGCGGTCCACGCGCGACTGGTTGAAGGCGTTCAGGTCCTGGATGAACACGTCGAAGTTCTGCGCCAGCGCCTGCTGCTTCGGGTCCATCGACCCCGAGTCGTCGACGACGAAGAGGATGTCGGCGGCCGAGACGTCGGCGAGCTTCACCTGCTTCACGCCCGGCTGGATGACGCAGGAGCCGACCGGGTTGAAGTTGTAGTCCTGGCAGCCGCCGACGACGGCGGCTGCGGCGACCGTGAGGGCGATGAGGGTCAGTGCGCGGCCCAGCTTCATTCCTGCCTCCAGTGGACCGATGATACCCCGCTTCGCAGGACGGCGAAGCCCGCGGCCGACCGGGGTGGGCGCGCGGCGCAGCGCGCGCTACCCCTCCCTACACGGCGCGATCGACGTCGCGTGAACCGGAGGGGGCGTCGCCGCTATTCCCACTCGATGGTGGCGGGCGGCTTCGACGAGACGTCGTAGACCACGCGGTTGATGCCGCGCACCTCGTTGATGATCCGCGACGAGAGGCGCGCCAGCAGCTCGTAGGGCAGCCGAGCCCAGTCGCCAGTCATACCGTCGGTGGAATCGACCGCGCGGATGGCGCAGGTGGACTCGTAGGTTCGCTCGTCGCCCATGACGCCGACGCTCCGCACCGGCAGGAGCACCGCGAACGACTGCCACAGCTTCTCGTAGAGGCCGGCTTTCCGGACCTCCTCCTGCACGATGGTGTCGGCGCGGCGCAGCACCGCCAGCCGCTCCTCGGTGACCTCTCCGAGGACGCGGATGGCGAGCCCGGGCCCCGGGAAGGGCTGGCGCTGCACCGACTCCTTGGGAAGCCCGAGCTCGAGCCCGAGCCGCCGGACCTCGTCCTTGAAGAGTTCCCGCAGCGGCTCCACCAGCCCGAGCTTCATGACCTCGGGGAGCCCGCCCACGTTGTGGTGGCTCTTGATGGTCGCCGACGGCCCCTTGAAGGAGACGCTCTCGATCACGTCCGGGTAGAGGGTTCCCTGCACCAGGAACTGGGCGCGCTCGCCATGGGCGGCGAGCCGCTCCACCTCCTCCTCGAAGACCGCGATGAACTCGCGGCCGATGATCTTGCGCTTCTGCTCCGGGTCGGTGATCCCGGCGAGCTTGGCGAGGAAGCGGTAGCGGGCATCCACGGTGACGAGCGGCAGGTGGAACATCCTTCCGAAGACCTCCTCCACCTGCTCGCGCTCCCCGGCGCGGAGCACCCCGTTGTCCACGAAGATGCAGCGCAGCCGGTCACCGATGGCCCGGTGCACCAGCAGGGCCGCCACCGCCGAGTCCACGCCGCCGGAGAGGGCACAGATGGCGTGACCGTCCTTCACCTGGGCTCGGATCTGCTCGACCGCCACGTCGGCGTAGGCCCGCATCGACCAGGCGCCGGCGAGCCCGCAAACGCCGAGCGCGAAGTTGCGAAGGATGTCGCTGCCCTTCGGCGTGTGCGCCACCTCGGGGTGGAACTGCACGCCGTAGAAGCGGCGCCGGGCGTCCTGCACCGCGGCGAAGGGCGCGCTGGGCGTCGACGCCACCGGCTCGAACCCCGGGGGCAGCGCCTCCACCCGGTCGCCATGGCTCATCCAGACGTCGAGCTTGGCCGGCAGCCCCTGGAACAGCGGTGACGCGGCACGGGCGTCGATGGAGGCCGGGCCGTACTCGCGGTGCGCCGCCTGGTCCACCTTGCCGCCCAGCTCGTGGGCAAGCAGCTGGAGCCCGTAGCAGATGCCCAGCAAGGGGACCCCGAGCTCGTAGACCGCCCGGTCGGCTCGCGGGCTCCCGTCGGCGAGCACGCTCGCCGGGCCGCCGGAGAGGACGATGCCGCGCGGGCTCCAGGCCCGGATGGCGCCGGCCTTCATGGTGCACGGGTGGATCTCGCAGTAGACGCCCAGCTCGCGCAGCCGCCGCGCGATGAGCTGGGTGTACTGGGACCCGAAATCGAGGATGAGGATCTTCTCGCCGTGGATGTCCATCGCTGCCGTCCCCCGTTCCCACCGCGCCGCCGCCGTCGGCTGGGCCGCCGCGCCGCTCAGTCCACGCGGTAGTTTGGCGCTTCCTGCACGATGATCACGTCGTGAACGTGGCTCTCCTTGAGGCCCGCCGAGCTGATGCGGATGAACCGCGCCTTCTGCTGGAGCTCGGGAATCGTCCGCGCGCCCAGATAGCCCATTCCGCTCTTCAGGCCGCCCACCAGCTGGAAGATGTTCATCGCCAGCGACCCCTTGTAGGGCACGCGCCCCTCGACGCCCTCCGGCACGAGCTTCTCGGCCTCCGACACCTCGCCCTGGAAGTAGCGGTCCTTCGACCCGTCCTTCATGGCGCCGATCGAGCCCATGCCGCGGTAGCTCTTGTAGCTGCGCCCCTGGTAGAGGATGACCTCACCCGGCGCCTCCTCCGTCCCGGCGAGCAGGGACCCGATCATGACGCAGCTGGCCCCCGCGGCGAGCGCCTTGACGACGTCGCCCGAGTACTTCACGCCGCCGTCGGAGATGATGGGGACGCCGTGGGCGGCAGCGGCGCGGGCGCAGTCGTCCACCGCGGTGATCTGCGGGACGCCGACGCCGGCCACCACCCGGGTGGTGCAGATGGAGCCCGGCCCGACGCCCACCTTCACCGCGTCGACGCCGGCCTGGCAAAGCGCCTCGCAGGCCTCGGCGGTGGCCACGTTCCCGGCGACGAGCTCGACGCCCTTGAAGTTCGCCCGCGTGTCCCGTACCGCCTCGACGACGCCGCGGGAGTGGCCATGGGCGGTGTCGATGACGATGACGTCGGCGCCGGCCTTGAGCAGCGCCGCCACTCGCGCCTCGCGGTCGGCCCCCACGCCCACGGCCGCACCGCACAGCAGCCGCCCGAAGCGGTCCTTGGCGGCGTTGGGGTGCTTCTGGATCTTCTCGATGTCCTTGATGGTGATGAGCCCCCGCAGCTCGCCCTGCTCGTTCACCACCGGCAGCTTCTCGATGCGGTGGCGGTGCAGGAGCTCCTTGGCCGTCTCGATGTTCACGCCCTCGCGCGCCGTCACGAGGTTCTTGGTCATCACCTGCTCGACGCTCTGGTCGAGGTTCCTCTCGAAGCGGAGGTCGCGGTTCGTGAGGATGCCGACCAGCTTGCCCCGGCGAGTCACCGGGATGCCGCTGATCCCGTTCTCGCGCATGAGCGCCACCGCTGCCGAGAGCCTGGCCTCGGGCTCGATGGTCACCGGCTCGGAGACCACGGCCGACTCGTACTTCTTCACCCGCACGACCTCGGCGGCCTGCCGCTCCACCGGCATGCTCTTGTGGATGAAGCCCATGCCACCCTCGGCGGCCATGGCGATGGCCATCCGGGCGTCGGTCACCGTGTCCATGGCGGCCGAGACGATGGGGATGTTGAGGCGGATGTTCCGGGTGAGGCGCGTCCCCGTCTCCACCAGCTTGGGGAGGACGTCGCTCTCCGCCGGAACCAGCAGGACGTCGTCGAAGGTCAGCGCATCGCGCAGTTGGTCGCGGTTGAGCATGGCGCGATATACAGAACCGGACCGTTGGGGTCAAGGCGCACGAATCGCCGCACACGGGCGCACCTTTCCGCCTAACCCCGCGAACGCGGGACCGTTTTTCGGTGGCCCCAAGCTTGCCGGCCGGGCAGTCCGGCCCGGATAATCGGGACGTGGAGAAGCGCCCTCGCGAGCCGCGCACGCCGGTCGGACTGCGCGTGAAGCTGTCGTACGGCTCGGTGGACGAGTTCGTGGAGCGGTTCGCCACCAACATCTCCCGCGGGGGCGTGTTCATCCGCACCCGCGACCCCAAGCCGGTGGGAACCCAGGTGAACCTGGAGCTCCGCCTCGCGGGCGGCGAGCTGGTCGTGCGCGCGCGGGGGGTGGTGCGCTGGATCGCCGAGGAGAACCTCTCCGCCCGGCCGCCGGCGGCGCCGGGCATGGGCATCCAGTTCCTGGCGCTCGACGACGCGTCGCGCCTGGTGATCGAGCGGATCGTGACGCACCGCGAGCGGCGCGGGCTGGCCCCCGGACTCGCGAGCCCGGCCGCGTCCGCGGAGCGCCCTGCCGTCACGCCGGCCCCGACGCGCCTCGCGGCACCGCTGCCTCCGGATCCCGTGGACGCCCCGGGCGCGACCCCACCCGTCGCCGCGGCGCCGCGGGTGGCGGCGACACCGAGGCCCGGCTCGCTGCCGCCCGCCCCCGACGCGGCACCCGGCGGGGCCGGCCCGGCGCAGGCCGATCTCTCCGCGCCGCACCGCGTCGAGCAGGTGGATCGCGGCCCGGTCCGCATCGCGCTCGGCCTCGCCGACGAGCCCGTGGCGGCCGCGCGCAAGTCACGGGCCGTCATCGGCATCGACCTGGGCACGACCAACTCCTGCGCCGCGGTGGTGAAGAACGGCAAGCCCTACGTCATCCCCTCGCGCGAGGGCTACAACGTCGTCCCCTCGATGGTGGCGCTGAACCAGCGCCTCAAGGTGATCGTCGGCCACAACGCCAAGGGGCAGCTCCTCTTCAACCCGAAGAACACGGTCTACGGGGCCAAGCGGCTGGTGGGGCGGAGCTTCGACTCACCCGCGGTCCAGAAGATGCTCTCCCGCTTCTCCTACGACATCGTGGCCGGAGACGACGGCGTCTGCGCGGTGCGTCTCGGGCCGGCCACGCTCTCGCTCGAGCAGATCCAGGCGCTCATCCTCCGGGAGGTGAAGAGCGTCGCGCAGGACCACCTCGGCGAGGAGGTGAACCGCGCGGTCATCACCGTCCCCGCCTACTACAGCGAACGGCAGCGCGAGGCCGTTCGCCGCGCCGGGGCGCTGGCCGGGCTCCACGTCGAGCGCATCGTCAACGAGCCCACCGCGGCAGCCCTGGCCTATGCCTACGGCCGGGAGGTGCACGAGCGGGTGATGGTCTACGACCTGGGTGGCGGAACCTTCGACGCCTCGGTGCTGGAGCTCGAGAACAACGTCTACGAGGTCGTCTCCACCGGCGGTGACACCTTCCTGGGCGGCGTCGACTTCGACTCCCGCATCGTGGAGCGCTTCCTGCTCGAGTACGAGCAGACCCACGGCGCCTTCCAGAAGGACCTGGTGGCGCTCTCGCGGCTGGTGGACGCCGCCGAGCGGGCGAAGTGCGCGCTCTCGGAACGAAGCGAGGTTCCCATCCACCTGCCCTACCTCGCGCAGGTGGCGGGCGCCCCGGTCTCGTTCGAGACCCGGCTCACGCGCCAGGAGGTCGAGCAGCTCGTCGAGCCGCTCGTGGACCAGACCATCCGGGTCTGCGAGGAGGTGCTCGCCGCCAAGGGGCTCGGGCCTCGGGACGTGGACGAGGTTCTGCTCGTCGGCGGCCAGTCCCGCATGCCGCTCGTCCGGGAGAAGGTGCGGGCCTTCTTCGGAAAGCCCCCGAGCAAGTCGGTCCATCCGGACGAGGCCGTGGCCATCGGTGCCGCGCTCCTCGCCCACTCACTCGGAAGCGCGGAGGGAGTCGTGCTCATTGACGTGGTGCCGCTAACGATCGGCGTGGGCCTACCGGGCGGCGGGGGGCGCGTGAAGCGGATCATCGAGAAGAACACCCCCCTGCCGGCCCGAAAGGAGTACACCCTCTCGACGATCAAGGACGATCAGCGGACCTTCGACCTCTGGGTGTTCGAGGGCGACGGGCCGACGGTGAACGAGTGCCAGTACCTGGGCACCATCCAGCTCACGGGGCTGCCTCGTGGCGCCAGGGGCTCGGTGCAGATCGCCGTGACCTTCGAGCTCGGCGAGGAGTGCCTCCTGACGGTGCGCGCCCGCGAGCTCGACAGCGGCCGCGAGGTGGAGACGGTCTTCACGACCAAGGGGACGCCGGAGGAGGTCAAGAAGCGCCTCGAGTCCGACGCCCGGTACGTCGCCGCCGGCGTGGCGCCGCCTCGAGCGCCCGCCCCCCCCGGCGCGCCGTCCCCAGGCCAGCCCCCGACGCAGGAGCCACCCCCGGCCCTTCCGCCCGAGCCACGCCGGGGGGCGGGCCTGAAGGGGCTCTGGACCCGCTTCACGGGGCGCTGACCGGCGCGGCCCGGCGCTTTCGCCACCAGCGGAAGACGAGGAACGCCGTCAGCAGCAGGACGCCGCCCAGGATGAGGTGGCCGAAGCGGGAGGCCTCTCGCGCCGCGCGCTGGATGTCGTCCCCGAACCAGAAGCCCATCACGACCCACAGCGGCGCGGACACCAGCGCCGCGAGCCCGTCGAACAGGGCGAACTCCCAGAAGGGCAGGCGAGAGTGGCCCACCGTGAAGTAGGTGGGCGCCCGCAGCCCCGGCAGGAACCGGGCGATCATCACCACCACGTTCCCGCGCTCCCGCAGCAGCCGCTCCACCCTCTCGAGCTTCTCGGGCGTGATCAGGCTGCGGAAGGGCCAGACCTCGGCCACCCGCCGCCCGAAACGCCGCCCCGCCCAGTAGATGACCGAGTCACCGGCCAGGATCCCGCCCAGCCCCACCGCCACCATCGCCAGCAGGCCGGGGTCGCGGATCATCCCGGCCAGCGAGGCCTCCTCGAGCGGCGAGGCCATCCAGGCGAGCACGCCGCCGGTGACGAGGATGACGTCCTCGGGCAGCGGGAAGCCGAACCCGCAGGCGAGCAGGACGGCGAAGACGAAGACGTAGGCGGGCCCCAGGGACTCCTGGGTGTGCACCGCCAGCGCGTTGACGAACCGCTCCAGCATCCCGTGGCCCCTCGTCCGGCTCCGCTAGGGCCTCGGCACCGCACCCAGCGCGTGCAGCGCGTCGCGGTTCTCGGCCATCTTCTGCGCCAGGTCGGCGGCGATGGCCAGCGCCAGCTTCAGGCAGGCCTGTGGCTTCTGCGGCTGCAGGCGGTAGAAGTCCCGCTGCGAGATCTCCAGGACCTCGCAGGAGCTCGCCGCCGTCGCCGAGACGAGCCGCACGCTCTTCGCCAGCAACGCGAGCTCGCCCAGGTGCTCGCCCGGGCCCACGGTGGCGAGCTCTCGTTCGGTTCCGCCCTCGCGCCGGCTGATGCGCACGGTTCCCGCCTTCACGATGAAGAGCGACTCCCCTACCATGTTCTCGGCGAAGAGCGGCGTGCCGGCCGCCAAGGTCCTCTCGGTGGCGACGGCGGCGAAGATCCTGAGGCCGGTCTCGCTGAAGTCCTTGAAGAGCGCGCAGCCGCGCAGGGCCTCGACCAGCGTCATCGGGATGCCCACCCTTCGCGCCGGTACTGGTCCGCGTAGCCCACGTAGCTGGCGGCCGAGGTCCGGAAGAAGCCCACCTCCTCCTGCGTCAGCTGCCGCTTGAGGCGGGCCGGCGATCCGAGGGCCAGCATCCGTGGCGGCACCGCCATGCCCGGAGGGACGAGCGAGCCGGCGCCGACCATCGAGTCCTCTCCCACCACCGCCCCGTCCATCACCACCGCGCCGATCCCGATGAGGCAGCGGTCGTGGACGGTGCAGCCGTGAAGCGTGACGCGGTGCCCGAGCGTGACGTCGTCGCCGATGACCGTCGGGTGCGTGCGGCTCGTGACGTGAAGGACCGTGTAGTCCTGCACGTTGGTGCGAGCCCCGATGCGGATGGCATTCACGTCGCCACGGACGATGGCGCCGAACCAGATCGACGAGTCCGGCCCGATCTCCACGTCGCCCACCACGACGGCGCTCTCCGCGACCCATACGCTCTCGGCGAGCCGCGGGGACTTCCCGCCCCAGGGACGGATGAGTGCCATTCAGGGGGCGATGCTAGCCCGCGCCCTGCGGCGCCGCAAGCCGGCGGCCGCCAGGCTCGCGCCCAGGGCCGCACCGGCAGTGTCGGCCACCCAGTCGCCAACGTCCGCGGTGCGGCCGGGCACGAAGGACTGGTGGAACTCGTCGCTCGCCCCGTACGCGCTCGCCAGCAGCAGCGCCAGCGCGAAGGCCCGCCCGGCGGCGAGCCCGAACCCCGCCGTCGCCCCCATCAGGAGGGCACCCAAGACCCCATACAGCGCCCCGTGCAGCAGCTTGTCATGGTCCAAGATCGACGACGGCACGAAGGGGAGCGGATCCGGCTGGGAGGAGAGCCAGAAGATGAGCCCGGCGTAGAGGAGCGCCGGGACGAGCCAGGGACGCGCGCGCCTCACGGGAGGGTCTCGGCCCCGAGCGAGCTGTGGCCGGCCCGGGTGACCCGGGCGCGGACCACCGTTCCGGGCGCAAGGGCACGCCGGCCGGGCTCCAGGTGGACCACCCGGTTCTCCGGGGTCCGCCCGAGGTGGCCGCCTTCCTCCGACGGCCCCTCGACCAGCACCTCCACCGCGCGGCCGAGCTGGCCGGCGAGGACCTCGACCGCGATGTCGCGCTGCAGGGCCTGCAGCCGCTCCAGCCGTTCCACGGCCACCTCGCGCGCGACCTCCTGCCACTCGGGCGCGGTGCCGATGCGCAGCGCCGCGCCGGTGTGGGGCCGGGCGCTGAAGACGAAGCTGAAGGAGTTGTCGAAGCGGGCCTCCGCCAGCAGCCGGAGCGACGCCTCGAAGTCCTCGTCGGTCTCGCCGGGAAAGCCGACGATGAAATCGGTGGTGATGGCGATCCCGGGCCGGGCCTCCGAGAGCCGGCGGTGGCGCTCCAGGTACTCCTCCACGCCGTAGTCGCGCCTCATCCGCCGCAGCACGGCGTCGGACCCGGACTGCACCGGCAGATGGAAGTGCGGCATCACCCGGGGCTCGTCGCGGAACACCTCCACCAGCTCGTCGGACAGATCGTGCGGGTGACTTGTAGTGAAACGGATCCGCTCCACCCCGGGCACCCCGGCGACGCGGCGCAGGAGCTGGGGAAAGGCGCAGCCGCCCTGGTAGGAGTTCACGTTCTGTCCGATGAGGGTCACCTCCCGCACGCCCACGCCGGCGAGGGCAGCCACCTCGGCGACGACCTCGGTGAACGGGCGGGACACCTCGCGGCCACGGGTTCGCGGCACGATGCAGAAGGAGCAGACGTTGTCGCAGCCCTTCATGGCGGTGACGAAGGCGGTCCCCCGCCCCCGGGCCGCCTCGGGATCGGCGCGGGGGAAGACGTACTCCTCCGAGTCCATCCAGCCGGTCTCGACGAAGCGCTCGTGGCGGCCGGCCCGGGCCACCATCTCCGGGAGCCGGCCGATGTTGTCCGGCCCGAAGACGAAGTCCACGTATGGGACCCGCCGCAGGAGCCTCTCCTTCTCCTGCTGGGCCACGCAGCCGCCCACCGCGATGAGTGCCCCCCGCCGGGCCTTGTGCTCCCGGTAGCGCCCCAGCGCCGAGAGGAGCTTCTGCTCCGCCTTCTCCCGCACCGAGCAGGTGTTGAGGAGGATGAGGTCCGCGTCCTCGGGGTGACGGGCCTGGGTCCAGGACGCGCCGGCGAGCAGCTCCAGCATCCGGTCGCTGTCCGACTCGTTCATCTGGCAGCCGAAGGTGTGGACGAACACCTTGCGCGGGGGCGGGGCCGCCGCGGACGGGCCGGCGGCGGCGAGCGGCCCCGATCCGGCGGCCGCCCCCGCCGGATCGGGGGCTCTGCTCTCGAGCGCGGGAGCGGGCGTGCGGCCCAGCGGGACGAGATCGGTCATCGGGGGTCGGAAGCTAGGGCCGAAGCCCCGGCTCCGTCAACCCCGGGCTCCCCCGCCTCGGGCCCCACCGCCTGGCAGGAGCGCGTCGGCGACCTCCTCCAGATCGGAGAGCTGCGTGACCTCGGCGACGCGGTCGACCTGGGCGGCATAGAGCAGCATCTCGCTGTCCCCGCTCCCCCAGGCCCACCGTTCCTCGGGGCAGATCCAGAGAAGCCGACGCGCCTTGCGGCGGATCTCGCGAAGGACCCAGGACTCCGGCGGCAGGTAGTTCGTGCGCCCGTCGCCGATGACGATGACCGTGGTGCGGCGGGTCACCGATGGCAGGTGCAGCCGCTGGAAGGTCCGGAAGGCCCGGCCGTAGTTGGAGTTGCCGGCCAGGCTCACCACCTTGCCGGCGGTGGCGAGGTCCGCCGCCCGGGCCACGTCCTTCTCGGTGCGGAAGGCGTCGGTCACCTCGCCGAGGTCGGAGACGAAGACGAAGCTGCGCACGCCCGTGAAGAGCGAGTGCAGCGTGTGCAGGAAGACCAGCATCAGCCGGGAGACGTGACGCACCGAGTCCGAGACGTCGCAGAGCACGACCACCTCCGGCCGCTCCCGCCGACGCGCCCGGAAGGCGAGCCGCATCGGAACGCCACCCAGGGCGAGGTTCCGGCGGATCGTCCGCCGCACGTTGAGGGCCCCGCGCCGCCGCGACCGCTCCCGGCGCGCCAGCCGGTCCCGCAGCCGCTCGGCGAGGCGCCGGACGGCCGCCTCGGTGCGCACCAGGTCCTGACGCGAGATCGCCGCCAGGCTCTGGCCGCCGAAGGCTCCCTCGCGATGCCGCTCGGTCCGTGCCTGGAGCTCGAGGTCGGCGTACCGTCGCGCCGCGTCCTCGACGGTGGCCAGCGCCGCCCGGATCCGCGCCGCGACCAGCTCCATGCGTGCCGGGTCGATTCCCGCCTCTCGCAGCGCCCGCGCCACTCCCTCCAGCTCGCGCGAGAGTCCGGCGCCGCCGGCGCCGGCGAGGATTCGCCGGCCGTAGAAGCCGAGCTGGGTCGGCGCCTCCAGGGCGGCGAAGTCGATGGTCAGCGCCGCGCCCCGGAGCAGCCGCGCCAGCAGCCCGGCGTCGCCGGAGAGCGCCGCCTGGGCCAGCGGCGACAGGCCGGCCGCGAGCCGGCTCAGGGTGAGCGCCGCCATCTCCAGCTCGTCGCCCTCCAGGATGCCGCTCTCCTCCAGGTCGCGGAGCAGGGAGGCCTCCAGCCGCTCCAGGATCCGGCCGATCCCGGAGAAGTAGAGGTCGAAGAGCCGGTCGAAGACCGGCGCATCGGCGCCCCGCTTCACGAGCGTGGCCCGCAGCGCCGCGCGGAAGGTGGCCCGCTCGCCCGACCCGGCGAGCGCCACCGCTCGCACCGCGTCGGTCGCCTCGGCCGGCGAGACGCGGACGCCGCCCTGGCGAAGCAGCCGGGCGAACTCGACGATTCGCTCCTCCACCCACGGATTGTACCCCGCTCCGGAGGGGACCGCTCCCGGTCGCCCCCGCTGCGCGGCTCGACGGACCGGTGGCGCCACCCTTGCGCAGCCGCCCCGGGTGCGGCAAGAGAGGCCGGGCGGCACGGATCGCGCCAGGACCCCTTTGGAACTCGTCACCCTCGAAGACGTGGACGTCCGCCTCTGGGGCCGCACGCTCCTCGAGGGAATCACCTTCACGCTTCGTGAAGGCGAGAGCTGGGCGCTCTACGGGGGCAACGGCGCCGGCAAGACCACGCTGCTCCGGCTGCTGCGCGGAGACGCCTGGCCGCACCCGGCGAGCCGCGGCCGCCGCCTCTACCACTTCCCCGGCGAGCCGTCCGAGAGCCCCATCGGCGCCAGGGAGCGCATCGCACTGGTGTCGGCCGAGGCCCAGGACGCCTACGTCCGGCGCGACTGGGAGGTACTTGTGGAGGACGTGGTCCGCAGCGGCTTCGGCGGCGGGGTCTGGCCCACCGAGCCGCTCTCGCCGATCGAGGAGCGGCGGGTGGACGAGGCGCTCGCGCTCGTCGGCCTCGAGGGGCTGCGCCGGCGCCGCATCCTGGAGGTCTCGACCGGAGAGGCGCGCCGCGCGCTGCTCGCACGGGCGCTGGCGCCCGGCCCGCGCATCCTGCTCCTCGACGAGTTCCTGAACGGCCTCGACCCGGAGTCGCGGACGCTCCTCACCGGCGCCGTGGCGGCGCTGGCCCGCGCCGGTGCAGCGGTCGTCTTCGCCACCCACCGCCCGGAGGAGGTGCCGCCGGAAGCGACGCGCGCGGCCATCCTGGAAGGGGGCCGGCTCGTCGCCGCCGGGACGCGCCCCGAGGTGGAGGCGCCGTGGCGCGCCCGCTCGTCACCCTCGGCACGTCCGGCGCTGGCCCCGCCGGCGCGCCGCGCCGCCGGCGACACCCTCTTCGAGGTCCGCGGCGACGTGCTCGTGGACGGCCGGCGCGTGCTCCAGGGGCTCGACTGGACGGTGCGTCGCGGCGAGAGCTGGGTGGTGCGTGGCCCGAACGGCGCCGGCAAGTCCACGCTGCTGCGGCTCCTGCTCGGGGAGGAGCACCTCGCCCCGGGTGGGACCATCCGCCGGCTCGACCTCGGCGAGAGCCCAAGCGTCTGGGCGGTGAAGGAGCGAGTCGGGCTCGTCGCCCCGGACCTGCAGGCCCGCCACCGCTGCGAGGCCACCGGCGAGGAGGTGGTCCTCTCGGGCTTCTCGGCGAGCATCGGCCCGGGCCACGTGCCCGGCGACGCGTCCGGCGGCTCCCCCAGCAGCACGACCGGCGGGGCATCCGGCCAGGCCGCGCGCTCCGCCGCCGCCCGGTGGATGGAAGCCCTCGGCGTGGCCCACCTGGCAGGGCGGAGCATCCAGGCCGTCTCCTACGGCGAGCTGCGGCGGCTCCTCTTCGCGCGCGCGCTCGTGGGGGATCCAGAGGTCCTCCTGCTCGACGAGCCCTTCAACGGGCTCGAGCCGCGGGCCCGGGCCGAGGCCATGGACCTCGTCGACCGGCTCTCCCGATCCGGTCGCGCGGTGGTCCTCGTCACCCACCACGACGACGAGGTCGTGCCCTCGCTCGGGCGCGAGCTGCGACTGCGGGCCGGCCGGGTGGAGCGGCAGGGCCCGCGCCCGGCTGCGCCGGCAGGCGGCGTCGGATAGGCTGCGGGCCCATGCCCGGCGCCATCCAGGTCACCGTCGCCCTCCTCGTCCTGCTCCGCGGGGCGGTCGAGGCCGGCTTGCTCCTCCTGAACCTGCGCCACTCCGCGGCCGCGGGGGGAGCCGTGCCCCAGGCGCTGCGCGGGCGCGTCTCCCTGGAGACGGCCCGCCGCAGCCTCGACTACACCGTCGCCCGGGGACGGTTCGCCCTGGCCCACCTCGCCTGGAACACGGCGTTGACGCTCGTCCTCCTCTTCTCGGGCGTCCTCCCGTGGCTCGACGAGGTCCTGGCGCGCCTCGGGCTCGGGGGCGCCACCCGCTTCGCCGCCTTCCTCCTCGCCGTCTCGGCTCTGACGTCGCTTGCGAACCTCCCCTTCTCGCTCCATGCCACCTTCGTCCTCGAGGCCCGGTTCGGCTTCAACCGCACGACCTGGCGCACCTGGCTCGCCGACCAGGCGAAGGGGATCGCCCTCTCGCTCGCCCTCGGCGTGCCGCTCCTGTACGGCGCCTGGTTCTTCATGAGCGCCACCGGCGTCTGGTGGTGGGTCTGGCTATGGGCGTTCCTGGCCGCGGTGCAGGTGCTCTTCCTCTGGCTCTACCCCGCGGTGATCGCCCCGCTCTTCAACCGCTTCACGCCACTTCCCGACGGCGACCTCCGGTCGCGCCTCGAGGCGCTCTCCGGCGACACCGGCTTCCGCACTCGCGGACTCTTCGTGATGGACGCGTCCCGGCGGTCGTCCCACTCCAATGCCTGGTTCATGGGCATCGTTCGCCCCCGCATCGTGCTCTTCGACACGCTCGTCCAAACCATGACCGTGGAGGAGGCCGTGGCGGTGCTGGCCCACGAGATCGGCCACTTCCGCGAGCGGCACGTTGTGAAGCGGGTGGCGGCGGGGCTCCTCGCCTCGCTCGGTGGCCTCTGGACGCTCTCCCTCCTGGTGACGTGGGCGCCCCTCTTCCGGGCCTTCGGCTTCCCCGGGCCCTCCTGGCAGGCGGCAGTGGCGCTGCTCGCGCTCGGCGGCGCAGCCGTCACCTTCTTCCTGGCGCCGCTCGGCGCCTGGTGGTCACGCCGGCACGAGTACGCCGCCGACCGCTACTCGGTGCGCCACACCGGCGCTCCCGAGGCCATGAAGAGCGCGCTCGTGAAGCTGAACGGCGAGAACCTCTCGAACCTGCACCCCCACCCCTGGTACAGCCGCTGGCACTACAGCCATCCGCCGCTCGTGGACCGTCTGGCGGCCATCGACGCCGCCCTGGAGTGAGCCCCATGGACGAGCGTCGACGCCATCCTCTCCTGCCTCGCCGGGCCTTCGCGATGGGCCTGGCCCGCCATGCGGCCGCCGGGTCGGGCCCGATCGCAACCTGGCTGGGAGTCGGGGTTGTGGGCTACCGACACCTCACCGGACCGCCCGCGGCTCCCCTCAGGCGCGCTCGAGCAGCGCCGCGCTCTCCAGGTGGTGGGTCTGCGGGAACATGTCCACCGGGACCACCTCCGCCACGCGGTATCCGACCCCGGCCACGGCCTTCAGGTCGCGGGCGAAGGTGGCCGGGTCGCAGGACACGTACACCGCCCTCGGGGCGGCGAGGTCGCGGAGCAGCGGGCCGAGCCCCTTCATCCCTTCGCGCGGCGGGTCGAGGAGCACCGCGCCGAATCGCCGGCCTTCCCGGGCCAGGGCGCCCCCGAGCACCAGCGCGTCGCCGGCGTAGAAGCGGACGCGGCCACCGCCGAGGTCGGCCCGCGCCAGGTCCAGCGCCGGCCCCTGCGCCTCCACCGCCGCCACCGAGCGGGCCCGTGCTGCGATGGGCCCGGTGAAGTTCCCGGCGCCGCAGAAGAGCTCCAGGACGTCCTGGCCGTCGGGCCGCAGCAGCTCCACCGCGACCTCCACCAGCCGAGCGTTGGCGGAGCGGTTCGCCTGCTGGAAGACATCCGGCCGGCTCCGCGAGAGCCCGCGCGACGGCTCGCCCGGTACTCGCTCCTGCAGGAGCACCGGGTCGCCCACCACGACCGGCGGCGGCTTGGTGCGCCCGTCGCCGTCGGCCTCGAGAATCGCGCCCGCGAGCTCCGGCAGGCCGGCGACGAGCTCCTCGGCCCGGCGCCTCGCGCCCTCCCCCACCTCGGGGAAGCGGAGGAGCGCCGCGCCGCGGGCCTGGTGCCCGGACCACTCGATCGCCACCTCGCGTGGGAAGAGGCGCACGCGCGCCAGCGCCGGTCCGAGCGCCTGGCGCAGCGCCTCCAGCCCGGGCTCCACCAGGAGGCACTCCCGGAGCGGCACGGGCTCGTGCGAGCGCCGCCGGAAGAAGACGAGCCGCTGGCTGGCGCGGTCGAGGTGGAACTTGGCGCGGGAGCGGTAGCGGAGCCGCCCCGGCGAGGGCACGACGGATCGCATGGGGTAGCTGCCCGGCGCGAGCCCGCCGATGCGCCGCAGCGTCTCCGCAAGCGAGCGCGCCTTCTGGCGGAGCTGGAGATCGTACTGGAGGTGGAGCCACTCGCAGCCGCCGCAACCCCGCTCCGGCGCCTCCTCGGTCACCGGTCCGAAATGGGGACAGGGCGCCTCGACGCGCCCCGGGCCGGCGGTCCGAACCCGCAGGAGCGCGCCATGCGCCGCGCCGTCGCCCGGCGCCACCTCCGCCTCCACCCGGTCGCCCGGGGCCGTGTAGGGCACGAACACCGGGCGGTCGCCGTCGCGCGCCGCACCCTCCCCGCCGGGAGCGAGGTCGAGGATGTGCAGGTCGAGGCGCACCCGCGGCGGCTAGGCGCCGAGCTCGGCGCGGAGCTTCTGCACGAACGCCTCCAGCTGCTCGCGCTTGGCTGCGTCCACGTCGGTGAACTCGATGCCCATGCCGGGCATCACGTTGGCCTCGTTCCCGAACTCGGTGACGCGCGTCACCCGACCCACCAGGTGCACCGGCAGCTCGGTCATCGGCAGCTGGATGAGGATCTTCACGTTCGTTCCGACCGGAAGCGGGTGGCGGGTGTTGATGAACAGCCCGCCCTGGCTGATGTTGGTGGCCCAGTCGGTCAGGAAGCTCCCGACGCTGCGATAGGCGACGGGGAGCTCGTGATAGAGGCGGTTCGACCGCCGCTTGTTGTCCGAGGACCTCGGCATGCCGGATTTGCCGAGTGTAGCAGGGGTGGCCTCGGGGGCAAGGGCAGGCACGTCGAGGCTCACTTCCACGGGTGTCCCACGACCCGCGCCCACCGCCGCCGCCGCGCTCCCCTCCCGCACCGCGATCTCCAGCCGGCCACCGCTCCCGACCAGCGCCAGGAGCTCGCCCGGCTCTCCGTCCCCGAAGGTGGACACGAAGCGCGCCGGGCGACCTCCCACGCGAACCTCGCGGACGGTCGCCCCGGCGAGGTCGCGGGCGGTGATGCTGGTGATGACGTTCCCGAAGGAGTCGGGGACGAGCCCGACGCCGCGCACCTCGCCCCGGCGCCGCAGGGCCACCGGCCAGTCGAGGAGGACCGGGTCCTCCACCCGCGGCCCGAGCCGGGCCGGGTCGTTCCCGGCGGCGAGCCACGCCGCCACGGGCGCGAAGAGGTCGCGTCCGTGGAAGGTGGTGCTGCGCGGGTGCGGTACGACCTTCGGGTTGGCGAGCCGGAACACCCGCGAGCCGGGTAGCAGGAAGGGCGTGAAGAGCCCGTTGTCCGGCCCGACCAGGCGCCGGCCGCGCGGGTCCACGGCGCAGACCGGGCGTCGCGCGGTGCCTACGCCCGGGTCCACCACCGCGACGTGGACGGCGTGCTCGGGAAAGGCCGGCACGCAGGCCTCGAGCAGCAGCGCGCCGGCGAGCACGTCGAAGGGCGGGACCTCGTGCGACACGTCCACCACCGCCGCCTGCGGAAGCGCCCGCAGCACGGCTCCCTTCATCTGGGCCGGGTAGCCCGAGCCGGCGCCGAAGTCGGAGAGCAGGGTGACGAGCGGGCGGGCCCGCGGCCCGATTCCCGGGCGCCACACTGCCCCGGGCGCCTTCCCGGGTCGCGGCGCCTTCCTCGACGGCGGCGCCCGCCGCGGCGGCGCCCGCCGCGGCGGCGCCTTCTCCGGCGGCGCCGGGTAGCGCCCCGCCGTCGTCTTCCGCGCCCGCGCCATGGCTCACACCTTCATGGTGCGCAGGTCAGGGGCTACGGCGAGGGGCGGCTCGGTGAGCACCCGTACCTCATCGACGGTCAGGCCCGGCGCCAGCTCGCGGAGCACGAGCCCGCCGGGCGTCACGTCGATCCAGGCGCGGTCGGTGCACACTGCCGAGACGCACGACTTCCCGGTGAGCGGCAGGGCGCAGTTCTTCAGGATCTTGGGCCGGCCGTCCTTGGTGGCGTGGTCCATGATGACCACCACCCGCTTCGCGCCGGCGACGAGGTCCATGCCGCCGCCCATCCCTTTCACCATCTTCCCCGGGACGAGCCAGTTCGCCAGGTCCCCCTTCTCGGAGACCTCCAGCGCACCGAGGATGGCGAGGTCGATGTGGCCGCCGCGGATCATCGCGAAGGAGTCGGCCGAGGAGAAGTAGGCGGTCCCCTTCACCTCGGTGACCGTCTCCTTCCCGGCGTTGATGAGGTCGGGATCCTCGTCCCCCTCGAAGGGATAGGGCCCGACCCCCAGCATCCCGTTCTCGCTTTGCAGGACGACCTCGACCCCGGGTGGGACGTAGTTCGACACCAGCGTGGGCATGCCGATGCCGAGGTTCACGTAGTAGCCGTCGCGCAGCTCCTGGGCGACGCGGCGAGCGATCTGCTCTCGGGAGAGGGGCATCCGATCACCTCGGGCGCGGACGCACGGTGCGCCGCTCGATGGGCTTCTTCAGCCCCTGGGCCAGCACGATCCGCTTCACGTAGATGGACGGTACGTGGATCTCGTCCGGGTCGAGGTCACCGAGGCCGACGAGCTCCTCGACCTCGGCGACGCACACCCGCCCGGCGGCGCACATCATCGGGTTGAAGTTGCGCGCGGTCTTGCGGAAGAGGAGGTTCCCCCACGGGTCCGCCTTCCAGGCGTGGACGAGCGAGAAGTCGGCCGTGAGCGGGCGCTCGAGCAGGTACTCGCGCCCCTCGAACATTCGCGTCTCCTTGCCCTCGGCCACCACGGTGCCCACCCCGGTCGCGGTGTAGAAGCCGGCGATGCCGGAGCCGCCGGCGCGGATGCGCTCGGCCAGCGTCCCCTGCGGCACGAGCTCCACCTCCAGCTCCTTGCCCAGGTATTGCCGCTCGAACTCCTTGTTCTCGCCGACGTAGGAGGAGACCATCTTGCGGATCTGCCGCGACTGGAGCAGCACTCCGAGCCCCTCCTCGGTGGTGCCGCAGTTGTTGGAGATGACCGTCAGGTCGCGCACCCCCTTTCGGTGGAGCGCGGTGATGAGGTTCTCGGGGTTCCCGCACAGGCCGAAGCCCCCGACCATCACGGTGGCGCCGTCCGGGATGTCGGCCACCGCCGCGTCGGCGGAGGCGTGGAGCTTGTTCATGTGCGCTCCACCACCAGCGCCACGGCCTCGCCACCCCCGATGCAGAGGCTGGCCAGCCCGCGCCGCTTCCCGATCTGCTGCAGCGCGTGGAGGAGCGTCACCAGGATGCGCGCCCCCGAGGCGCCGATGGGGTGGCCGAGGCAGACCGCTCCGCCGCGCACGTCCACGCTCGAGCCGTCGAGGCCCAGGAGCTTGTTGTTGGCGAGCGAGACCACCGCGAAGGCCTCGTTGATCTCCCAGAGGTCGATGTCCTTGGCGCCGAGCCCGGCCTTGGAGAGCGTCTTGGCGATGGCGTCGGCGGGCGCGATGGTGAACTCGGCTGGCTTCCGGGCCGAGCCGCCCCAGGCGACGAGGCGCGCCAGCACGGGCCGTCCATCCCGGCGGGCCCGATCGGCGCTCATCAGCACCAGCGCCGCGGCGCCGTCGTTGATGGACGAGGCGTTCCCCGCGGTGACGGTGCCGTCCTTCTTGAACACCGGCTTGAGCGACGGGATCTTGTCGGGTCGCGCGCCCTTCGGGCCGTCGTCGTCGGAGACCACCGTCTTCTCGCCCTTCTTGCCCTCGATCTCGACCGGGGCGATCTCGGCGGCGAAGAGCCCCTGCTTCTGGGCCTCGATGGCGCGGCGGGTGGACTCGATGGCGAAGGCGTCCTGCGCGGCGCGGCTGATGCCGAAGGCCTCGGCGGTCGCCTCGGCGCAGATGCCCATGTGCACACCGTCGTAGGCGTCGGTGAGCCCGTCGTACACCATGCCGTCCACGAGCGAGACGTTGCCCATGCGCGCGCCGGTGCGCTGCTTGGTGTCGTAGTACGGGACGTTCGACATCGACTCCATGCCGCCGGCCACGATGACGTCGGCATCCCCCAGCGCGATGGCCTGGGCGGCGCTGATGACCGCCTTGAGTCCCGAGCCGCAGACCTTGTTGAGCGTCCAGGCCGGCACGCCGTCCGGCAGCCCGGCGTGACGCGCCGCCTGACGCGCCGGCGCCTGGCCCTCCCCGGCCTGCAGCACGTTGCCCATCACCACCTCGTCGACGGCGGACGGGTCGACGCCGGCGCGCTCGAGCGCGGCGCGGATGGCGACGGCGCCGAGACGCGGTGCCGGGACGGCGGCCAGGGAGCCGAGGAAGGAGCCGATGGGCGTGCGGGCGGCACCGGTGATGACCACTTCGCGACCTGACATGGCAGACCTCTGGGAGGGGCGCCCGCGAGCGGCGCGCGGGACGGGAGAGTGCGCTGGGAGGGGCGACGGGCCCGGGACCTCGAGGACGATACGGAGGCAGGCGAGCCGAGGTCAAGGCGTAGACCCGGATGCGCCTGGCCCCCGCGGCCGGCCGCTCCGGGATCCCGCTTGCCCTCGGGCAGGGGTCGGCTAACCTCCCCCTCCCATGGTCGCCACTCCGAGCGCCGCCCCCACCATCGCCGTCCACGGAGGCGCCGGCTCGCTGGCCGCCGACGACCCGGCCACCTCCAGCGGGGGTCCGGGGGCTCCCCGCCTGGAGGGGGTCCGACGCGCCGCCCGGGCCGGCTGGGAGGTCCTGCGGGGAGGCGGCAGCGCGCTCGACGCGGTCTTGGCCGCCGTGACCGTCCTCGAGGACGACCCCACCTTCAACGCCGGCACGGGTTCCACGCTGAACGCCGAGGGAGAGGTGGAGATGGACGCCTCGGTGATGGACGGCGCGACGCTGGCCGCCGGCGCCGTGGCCGCCGTGAAGGACGTCCGCAACCCGGCGCTGCTCGCCCGCGCGGTGATGGAGCGCTCGGGCCACCTCCTGCTGGTGGCGGAGGGGGCGTCGAAGTTCGCCCGCGAGGTGGGCCTCCCGCCCTGGCCCAGCGAGCGGCTCGTCACCCCCGGCCAGCGCGCGCGCTTCGAGGCCGCGCGCCGGACGCCGGCGCCGGGCTCCGCGGTCGCCGGAGCCCGCGCGCCCCCGGGCGGCGGCACCGTGGGCGCCGTCGCCCGGGATGCCCGCGGCCACCTCGCCGCCGCGACCTCCACCGGCGGCACGTTCCTGAAGCGCCCGGGGCGCGTCGGCGACACGCCGGTCGTCGGTGCCGGGATCTACGCGGACGACGCGCTCGCGGCGGTCTCGGCGACGGGCCACGGCGAGCGCATCATCCAGGTGACGCTGGCGCGGGTCGCCGCCGACC